>Ga0208791_1000804_pt1 | contig 12797 bp, 15 predicted proteins | sample 11_taG_FD_184084 | JGI IMG/M metagenome (GOLD analysis project Ga0208791, IMG submission 184084) | Marine viral communities from the Subarctic Pacific Ocean - 11_ETSP_OMZ_AT15265 metaG (SPAdes) (version 2) | ecosystem: Environmental > Aquatic > Marine > Oceanic | place: Pacific Ocean | collected...
GCTGCAACAGGCAATGGTCCAACTCTATCAGCAACAGGTGAAACTAACGTTGATATTAATTTAAATCCTAAAGGAACAGGAACTCTTAAATCAGGAACAGCTGCAGTTAAAATTGCAGGTAAAGAAACTATATGGATTCCAGCAGCAGCCATGTACGCTTCAACTACTAATGGAGCTGACGCAGAACAAGTTGAAACAACAGCAACAAAACCTGATATGAAAGTATTTGATTTTGATGCTAGTACAAAGCAACATACACAATTTACAATTGCCATGCCTAAATCATGGAACGAAGGAACTTTAACTTATCAAGTTTATTGGACACCAAGTACAACTAATACAGGAAATGCTATTTTTGGCTTACAAGGTGTTGCAGTTACAGATGACGGTAGTATCAATGTTGATTATGGAACAGCAATCGAAGTTACAGATGCAGCTATCGGAACACTTAAAGATCAACAAATTACATCTGAAAGTAGTGCTATGACAGTTGCGGGTTCTCCTGCAGCAGGGTATCAATCTTACTTTCAACTATACAGAGACGCAGCAGACGGTAGTGATACATTTACCGGTGAATGTAGAGTTCTAGGTATCAAATTATTCTTTACTACTGACGCGGCTAACGACGCATAAGGAATTTAGATATGAGAGATTTAAAAAATAAACTTACATCAGGTAAGAACACAAAAAACACTCAAGGTAAAAAAGGTAAAATGTTCGGTTATCAAGTCTTAGGATTTGGTTCTGGTGGCGGTGCAACTTCAGCTATTGTGGATTATTTAATTATCGCTGGTGGTGGCGGTGGCCAAGGAGGAGTTGGCGGTGGAGGAGGAGCAGGAGGTTTTAGAACCTCTGCTGATTCTGCAACTTTAGAATTGCCATTAGCAACACCAATTACAGTTACTGTTGGAGGAAAAGGATCTGGAGCTACTAATGGTGGCCCCGGAGGTAATATGACAAGTGGAAATGATTCCTCTTTTGGATCTCCTGGAGATGCATATTTTAAATTATCAACCGGTGGTGGAAAAGCAACGAGTCCCGGAGGATCAGGAGGATCAGGAGGATCAGGTAATGCTGGAGGATTTACTCCATCAGAAGGTAATAATGGCGGAGCGGGCACCGGAGGCGGCGGAGGAGCCTCAGGCGTTGGAGGACCACATGAAGGCGGAGTTGGTGGAGCTGGAAGAGCATCAACTTTTAATCAACCAGGAGCATCAACAACTTACGCTGGAGGCGGCGGTGGAGCAGGTTATATTACAAACCCTGGCGGATCTGGCGGATCTGGTGGCGGTGGCCCAGGAGGCAACAGGTTCAGCAGTGGAGTAAATGCTACTGGAAATGGAAGTGGTGGCGGAGGTGCTGGCGGAGATGCACCAAATAATTTAGGTGGTGGAAATGGAAGTGATGGATTAGTAATTATTAAAGCTCCAGGTGGACAGAGTTTAACAGTTTCACCGGGAACAAACTCAACAGGTTCTCACCCTGATGGAAGCACAGTTGCAACTTTTACAGTGTCAGGGACATTTCAAATAGGTTAATATGAGTAAGTGTTATTTTGCAAAATTGAATGAATCAAATGATGTTATAGACGTAGTTGTTGTTGCAGGAGACATACCTACAGCTGCAGGTCCTTTAATTGATAACCCTAAACACGTTGATGGAGAAACATGGTGTCAAAATAATATATCATCTGGAACTTGGAAACAATGTTCTGATGATGGTTCTTTTAGAGCTAAATTTCCTGGTATAACTCACTATTATTATGATTCGGAAAACGATAGATTTCTTCAAAAAAAACCATACGACAACTGGATTTTAAATTCAACTAATTTAGAATGGGAACCACCAATCACTAATAAACCAACAATATCTTCATATACAGAAATATCAGGTAAAAATTTATTTCCTGCAACTTGGAATCCTGATACACAAAGACTTGAAGCTAAAAATAATCTTGATTTAACGGAGGACACAGTATATTATTGGGACGATACAAATAATACATTTACAAGTTAATATTTTTATTAGAAAGAAAAATGATCTTAAAAAATATATTTTGGTACTTCAAAAAAGGTTTATCTTCAAAACAATGTGAATACATTCTTAAACAAGGCGGTAAACAAATTCTTAAAAAAGGAACCGTCGGTGATGGTGGAGATAAAAAATTAAACGTTCAAAAAACTGTACGAGATTCCAATGTTTGTTTTTTAAATAATAATAAAATATATAGTTTTATTACACCTTTTATAAAAACTGCAAACATAAATGCTGGTTGGAATTTTCAATTTGATTGGCACGAAAGTTGTCAATTTACAACATATAAAAAAAATCATTTTTATAATTGGCACCAAGATGCTTGGAAAGGGTGTTATCCACCAGATAAAGGCAGCTATGCAAACAAGGCTCGAAAATTAAGCTCTGTTGTATGGTTAGATAATCCAAAAACGTATGAAGGTGGAGATTTAGAACTACAAGAATACTCTAATAAACCCACTTTGTTTCAAACAAAACAATTAATGAAAAAAGGAAGTATTATTGTATTCCCCTCTTTTATATTACACCGAGTTACTCCTGTTACAAAAGGAACAAAACACTCTCTAGTTACTTGGACATTAGGAGAGGAATTTAAATGAAAAAAACAATAATTATAAAAAATGCTATAAATAAAGAACTAGCTTTGTTTTTGCATGAATATTTAAAATTAAAAAAACAGGTCTGTATTTTTCTATTAGACAACAATATATTACCATCAAAAAGTCGGGTGTATGGCACATTCCAAGATCCACAAGTTCCTAATACCTACTCTGTTTATTCAGCAACTGCTTTTGAAGTTTTATTAAATAAAATAAAACCGGTTATTGAAAAAAAATTAAAAACTAAATTAGTTCCAACCTATAGTTATGCTAGGTTATATAAAAAAGGCGATGAATTAAAAAGACATTTAGATAGACCAAGTTGTAAAATATCTGCTACTTTAAATTTAGGTGGAGACAAGTGGCCTATATATATGGATGAAACTGCGGGTAAAAATAAAAAAGAAAAAGAAGTGATTTTAAGTCCAGGCGATTTAGTTATTTACCCCGGAGATAAATTTGAACATTGGAGACTTCCTTTTAAAGGTAAAAGCTGTAGTCAAGTTTTTTTACACTATAATAAAAAAACAAATAACAATAATAAATATGATGGAAGAAAAAGCTTAGGTATACCTAGTTATGTATAATGTAGAAGTATTAGATGATGTTATTCCATTGATGTTTCAAGATGAAATTAAAGAAACAATTAATGATAATACATTTCAGTGGTATTTTTATAATAGCATATATGGTGAGACAGAAATTATGAAACCTAAAAATCCAAAGATTACAGAAACGCCAGGAATAGTTCATACTGTTTTTATGTTGCCACAAGGAATCAATTCACCAAAGTTTCATATGTGTTTAAAACTTTTACATTATGTAAGAAATTATAAAAAATTTGAATTAGGAGATGTGTTAAGAATTCGAATAAGAAGAACTTTACGAACACCTAATCATACTTTTGAAAAACATAACATCCCTCATGTTGATTTAGATGAAGCCAGTAATTATAAAAGTTTAATATACTATGTAGAAGATTCAGATGGAGATACTGTCTTGTTTAAAAACAAATGGAAAAAAGGAGGTTCTGTATCTTTAGACACAGAAAATTTAAACGAATACAAAAAAATTTCTCCAAAACAAGGAAAATGCGTTTTGTTTGATGGTCATGTTTTTCATGCAGGGAATAACCCAATTAATTACGTTAAAAGAACAGTTATAAATTTTGATTTTAAAATAAAATGAATCTTCCTAGAATAATTAAAGATTATAAAATATATTTAAAAGAAGAAGATATTCTTAATAGAATACAAGACAGAATTAGATGGCCAAAAAAATATCCTTGGGGACAACCCTCGATAGAAGTTGTAAAAAAAGATGGTTTAAAACATCAAAATTTTTTTGACGAAGATGGTTATGTAAATTCTAATGAGTGTATTAAAAATTATGAAAGTGGACAAACTTTAGTAATGTCTGATATTGGATATATAAATACCAATACATCTTTTATACAAAAGTTATTAAATGAAACATATAATAAAAAAATAAATTGTAATTTTTATTTTGGTAAAGGTAATAAAAAAGTTTCTTTTAAAAAACACTCACACCCTTATGCAGTCATAGTAAAAAATATATATGGTGATTCTACTTGGATTATAAATAAAAAAAAATATAATTTAAACAATCAAAACGTATTCGTTATAGACAAGAATATAGATCACGAAGTAGTTTCTATTGAAACACCTAAATTATCAATGACAATAAATTTAGAATAAAAATGAGTAAAGATATTTTTTCAAATAAATTTTTAATTAAAAAGACTTATGCCAATAAGAAACAACAAAAAAAAGAAATGTGGGATGTTAAAGGTATTTTAAAAGAAAGATCAAATAAAGAATTTAAATTTGATGTAAGACCTTTAGACACAGAAAATAAAATTGTTTTTAAAAAAATTAGCACTAATTCAAAAGCGGATAAAATAGTAGTTGAACAAGAAGAAGCTTGGTATATAATTGAGGCAAAAGAACTCCATCAATATATTATTAAAAATAAATTAAAACAAATTGATTTGTTAGAAATAATAACAAAACTAGAATGGAATATTACTTTAACAAAACAGTAGTAATATGTATCATATTCAATATTTAAACAGTAAAATAGTTAATTACTTTAATGAAAAATTAGATGGTTATATTAAAAATAATTATCGATATACAGAATTAAAAGTTGAAACTGTTAATGGTTTTCAAACTCCAAATATTGTAAAAGAAATAAAACCTAAAATAAAAGAACAACTACTTAATGGTTTATTTAAAACATCAGATCTTTTTCATTTACATTTAATACATTACAATAAAGGTGGTAGGCAAGGTTTACACATACATCCTCATGAAGTTTATTCTTTCATATTATATTTAAACAATGCGGATGGAGACACCATATTTAATTTTAAAGACAGAACTATTATTGAAAAACCAAAAAAAGGTAAAATAATTTTCTTTAATGCAAAAATACCACATAAAGCTAAAACTTCTTTTAAGTATAAAAGAGTATTAGTGGGGGCTATAGAAACTAAAAAAAGATACCATGGTTATTGAATGTTAACATAAATTATATATAGTCATTATAATTTAAATATTATATAATAAGCCGCTATGCTACAAAAAATAGGTTTTCAACCAGGTATTAATAAACAACTTTCTGAAACCGGAGCCGAAGGTCAATGGACAGATTGTGATAACGCTAGATTTCGATACGGTGTTCCTGAAAAAATTGGTGGCTGGAACCAATTAGGTGGTTTAAATCAAAATGAGTTAACAGGAGCTGGTAGAGGACTTCATCATTTTATTAATAGTTTATCTAGAAAATATGCGATTATAGGAACAAACAGGATTCTGTATGCTTTTTCTGGGGGAGTATTTTATGACATACACCCTATTCAATCAACTACAGTTCTTACAAGTGCTTTCAGTACAACTAACGGATCACCCACAGTTACAATAACTTACTCTAGCTCACATGGTCTAGTTCCTGGAGATATACTTTTAATGAGTAATTTTTCAACAATCACAGGATCAAATTATAGTGCTTCTGATTTTGATGACAAAAAATTTATGGTGACTACTGCACCTACCAACACAACAATAACTATTACAATGGCTTCTAATGAAAGTGGTTCTGGTGCAACTACTTCAGGGGGAATAACGATTAAAAAATATTACACAGTAGGGCCAGCTGTTCAAGCTCAAGGTTTTGGTTATGGTCTAGGTTCTTGGGGTGGAGAAGATGGTTCAGCAGTCACAACTACTTTAAATGGTGCACTTGGAGACAATGCATTTGGAACTGGTGGATCAGGAACTTCTATTACATTAACAAGCACTGCTAACTTTCCTGATTCAGGAACAAACTTTATTTTGGTAGGAACAGAAGAAATATCTTACACAGGTGTGTCTGGAAACGTTTTAACAGGTATTACAAGAGCAGTTAGAGGAACAACTAGAGCAGCTCATAGTGACGGGGCAACAGTGACTAACTCAACTGACTATGTTGCATGGGGAGAAGCAGCATCAGGAGATTTAGTTCTTGAACCGGGTATGTGGTCATTAGATAATTTTGGTGACAAAGCAATTTGTTTAATTCATGATGGTGCTGTGTTTGAATGGGATTCAAGTTTATCAAATGCTACATCAACAAGAGCAACAATTATATCTGGTGCACCAACAGCATCACGTCACATGTTAGTATCTACACCTGATAGACACTTAGTATTTTTTGGAACAGAAACAACTATTGGATCACCTTCAACACAAGATGATATGTTTATAAGATTTTCGGACCAAGAAGATATAAATACGTATACACCAACAGCAACCAATACAGCTGGTACACAGAGACTGGCCGACGGATCACAGATCATGGGAGCGATTAGAGGTAGAGATGCAATTTATGTTTGGACAGACACTGCTTTATTTACTCAACGTTTTGTTGGTCAACCATTTACCTTTGCGTTTGCGCAAGTTGGAACTAACTGTGGACTTGTTGGACAGAATGCATGTGTTGAAGTTGACGGTGCTGCTTATTGGATGTCAGAAAATGGTTTCTTTAGATTTGCTGGTAGATTAGAATCACTACCATGCTTAGTTGAAGACTTTGTTTATGATAGTATAAATTTATCTTCTGGTAACCAAATGGTATCAGCAGGATTAAATAATCTTTATGGTGAAGTTATTTGGTTTTATCCGACAACAGGATCGTCTGTTGTTAATAGACAAGTTACTTATAATTATTTTGATTCATCACCACAAAGACCTGTTTGGACAGTTGGTTCTTTAGCTAGAACAATGTGGAAAGATTCTGCTATATTTGGTCTACCTCACGCAACTGAATACGATGCAAGCACTGATACATCTTTTGATGTTGTAGGTAATACGGAAGGCAGAACAAGCTACTATGAACACGAAACAGGGACAGATCAAAATAGAAATGGTACAATTACTGCGATAACTTCTAATATAGAGTCAGGAGATTTTGATATTACACAAGCTCGTAGTTCATCAACCGGTCAACAAACAGGTGTTGCAACATTTAAAGGAGATGGTGAATTTCTTATGAAGATAAGAAGATTTGTACCTGATTTTATATCTCAAACAGGAACAACAAGAGTTACACTACAATTAAAAAACTATCCTAATAGCACACAAGCTAGTTCACCACTTGGTCCTTTTGATATAACATCCTCTACAACTAAAGTAGATACTAGAGCTAGAGCCAGAGCAATTTCTTTAAAAGTAGAAAATACAGGAACATCTCAAAGCTGGAGATTAGGAACTTTTAGATTAGACACACAACCAGATGGAAGAAGATAATGGCAAAGATTGTACAAGTAATAACTAGACCTGAGTCAGAATATAATTTACAAGTTGCAGAATCTCAAGTTAGAGATTTAGATGCAATTGTAGAAAAATTAAACTCAACGTTTCAAGAAGAATTAAAAGATGAGATTGAAGCATTTAACTTTTTTGTAAACTAATGGCTAATCAATATAAATTTGTAGGTACAGATAATAGCACAACAGGAAGTGCAATAAATCCTTTTGGTACAGGTAACCCTTTAGTAAGTGAAACATATGTCATTAAATCTATATTGGTTACATCAGCGGGCACACCCACTGTTACAGTTACAAACAACAGTGTCACAGCTCTAAAATCAGCAGCTTTAACTGCTAATGTTACAACAGAATTATTAACTCAACCTTTAGTGGTTGAAGGGGGTAATACCCTAAGTGTACTATCAAGTACAACAGATTCATTTGACGTAGCTATTAGCTACCTAAACATTAAGAAGGAGATAACAACGTAATGGAAGTATTAAAACCAGCAAAAGTAGAAACAACGTACAGACACAAGGAAACTGGAGAGCTTTTTAAGGAGAAAAAAGACTGGGAAGCTAAAGGTTATAAGAACGAGGACATGGCTCAAGATGTAAATGTTATCATGCCTAGTCTTGATTTATTTGGAAAAACAAAATAGAATAGCAAAATGGCCATAACAAACGCACAGCAATATCAGCAACTCGTAAACAAACCAGCGAATGGTAAACGACCAGGTTATCGTGGTCAGCATGCTTATGGAGATAAAAGTGGAAGTGAACAAGCAAGATCATTTAGTAAAGCCACAAGTAGAAGTGGAACTTTCGGAGGAGCACCTACACAAACAAGAGAAGAGAAAGCAGGTCGTACTCAAGGAGATGCTTTTAGAAGATCAAAAGAAGCATTTAATACAGGTGTCGGAATTACTGATTTAGAAAGATTAAAAAATGAAGGTGTTCCAAAATTAAATGCTCCTAGTTTTTTATCAGCAGCTTTAAATTTTGCTAAACCCTTAAGAGATAAAGTGTTAGAAAAAAATATTAAGCGTTATGAACGAACAACTACTGGTCCATATACATTACAAGGTTATAAAGATTATATGAAATCTATGAGAGATAGATTTACACCTGATGATGACGATAATGACAGTGATCCAATATTTATACCACAAGATATGATGGCCGAAGCACCAAGCATCATAGACCAAGAACCAATAGTAGAAGAACCTTTTGAAATATCAAGAAGATTTGCAGCAGAAGGTGGTATCATGAATAGTGATGTTGTAGGTGGTGAAATGGATTTTGACTCAGCAAGACAGATGTATGGTCTAGGTAAACTTGTTAAAAAAATTACGAGATCAGTTAAAAAAGTTGCAAAGTCACCGATAGGTAAAGCTGCATTGTTAGCAACGCCTTTTTTAATGAATCCTGCCGCAAGGTCAGGTCTTGCAAGTTTTTTATTTAAAAGTCCTATGGCAAAAGGATCTGGGTTTGGTGGTTTTATGGAAATGTTAAAAGGTGGTATGACAGGTGGTGGAAAATTTGCACTTGGAGCAGGATTAACACTAGCTCCATTTTTAGCGGGTGATCAAGAAGAAGAAGAAGAACCAATGTATGCAGGAGCAGATTTACCTAATCCAGTAAATTATTATTTAAGTGGAAAATATAGACCGAATGAAAGATTGGCTGCTGATGGTGGTTTAATGAGATTAAATTATCAAGAAGGTGGAGATGCAGAACCAGTAGCTAAAAAGACTATGCCTCTATTAGATATGGATGGACAAGAAATGGATTTAAGAGAAGAAGGTGGGTTTGTACCATTGGGAAGAATGGAAAGAGCTGACGATGTACCTGCAAGATTATCTAAGAATGAATTTGTGTTCACTGCAGATGCAGTTAGAAATGCAGGTGAAGGAGATGTGGACAAAGGCGCAGAAGTTATGTATAACATGATGAAGAACTTAGAATCCGGGGGTGAAGTTTCAGAAGAATCTCAAGGGTTGGAAGGTGCTAGAGAAATGTTTCAAACATCACAAAGATTAGAGGAAGTAATATAATGGCTACAACAGTTACACAAAATTTACCAGCACCTTTTGTAGAAAAACTAGGAACTAATTTAGCAGAAAATGTATTAGCTCAACAGGGTACACCAATAGTAACAGGTGGATTAGGAAGTATATCACAATTAGGTGGTGAATCAGCAGATGCATTTAAAGCAAGACAGAAAGCAGCTCAAGCTTTTGATGTTAGAAAACAAAGTTTAGCAGGACTTGCACCACAAGTAGCGGGTCAAGATGTATTACAACAAACAGCACAAACGTTAGCACAACAAGGTGCAGGGATAGATCCAACTACTGGACAAAAAACTGGACTAGCTTCTTTTGAACCATTTTTAAACACAGCAGGACAACAAGCACAAGTTGCTGCTGGATTAGGAACCACGGCCCTTGGACAATTAGGAACAGCCGCATCAACTTTTGGTGGAGTAGGAACAGGAGCAACATCTTTTCAACAAGATGTTAAAGATTTTATGTCACCATATCAATCACAAGTGATTGATGCCTCATTAGCAGAATTTGATCGTAATAAACAAATACAAGAACAACAGATCAGAGATCAACAAGCAAGTTTGGGTGCGCTCGGCAGTGGTCGAGCGGGAGTGCAACTCGCTGAGTTTGGCACAGGGGCAGCGAGAGAACGAGCGTTATTACAAGCCGGTCTCTTACAGCAAGGTTTTGGACAAGCTCAAGCTGCAAGGCAGCAAGACATCCAAAACAGATTTGGTTTAGGACAAGCACAGCAAGGTATTGCTGGAGCAACTCAAAATTTAGGTGCATTCCAATCAGGACTGGCTGGTCAACAAGCACAACTTGGAGCACAAACACAAGCACTACAAGGTACAGATATTTCACGTTTAGGTTCATTGGGCGCTTTGAATCAAGCGCAACAACAAGCAAATCTTGATGCAACAAGAGAAGCAACAAGACAAGCAGCTTTTCAACCACAAGAACAATTAGATAGATACGCTGCACAAGTAACAGGAATCATGGGTGGTTATCCAGGTCAAACAACTTCAACTAATGTACCTAACCCTACACCATTACAATCTGCACTAGGTATTGGAACAACACTTGCAGGATTATATTTAGGAAGGCCACAAAAAGACTAATGAATAGAACTTTAAAAAGACCAATGTTTAGAATGGGTGGATCAACAGGAACTGGTATTACATCAGGACTAGATCAACCAAGAAAACAATATGCAAATGGAACACCTAACCCTTATAACATGGGAAACTTTGCTCCTGGAACAGGTGCAGGTTTCTTAACTCAATTTGGTTTAGATCTAGCATCAAGACCACCAACAGGAAACATATTTCAAACAGCAGCACAATCAGCACAAAAACCTTTTCAAGATTTTCAAGCAGCACAGTTTCAAAGAGGTCAACAAATGGGTGAAAGAGATTTTTTAAGAAGTGAAAGATTAGAAGGTCAAAAGTTTGATGAGTCACAATTAAAAGCTAAACTAGAGTCTGATGAAAAAATTGCAAGTATGAGAACTAATAAAGATGATGTTTTATATAACGTATCTTTAGAATCATTTTTAGAAAACCTACCTCCAATGGTAGCTGAAAGAGCAGCAACATTTAACACTGAAATGGCAGATGTTTTAAGAGAATCTGTAGGTGGTCAAAAATATGGTGGAGTATTAGAATTTGATATTAGAGATCCTGAACAAGGAAAAATTTTAAAAAAACAAAAAAACAGATTTGACAACAAAGTCTTCTACGATCCATATGAAGACAACTACAAATACATAGTAATAAGAAATGGTGTGGTTTCTTTTGATGAATTTTCAACAATACCAGAAATTAAATTTCCAGATTTTACAGCTTCACAACCAGAGAAAACAGATAGATCTGTGCCAGACTTTGGTATGTCAATGGATGATCCATCAGCATAGGTAAATAAATGGCTCTAGAACCATTATACCCAGCAGAAGAAAACAACGAAGTATCATGGTATACTTCTGGACTTGCAGGTATTGCATCCGGTGGTATTAAAGTTGTTGAAGGAGCATTCTCACTAGGTGCTGAATTAATTGATTTAGGTTTTGATACTAACTCTGCTGCACAAGTAGAAATGTTTTTTGATAAACTAAATCCTTTAGAAGAATATGCAGAACAAACTGGTATAGGTAAACTAACACAAGCTTTAGTTCAAATAGGTGTACCCGGTACAGCAGGTTTTAAACTAGGAAGTAAGTTAACTAAAAAATATTTTGATTCAAAAAAAGCTGGACTATTAGTTAGTGCCGGTTCTAAAAATATAACTAAACAAAAACAAATAGCAGACAGATTAAATAAACAAACAGGCTACGCTAGATTTGGTGTAGGTGCTGTAGGTGGAGCTGCGGGTGAAGCATTTGTAGCAGACGTTGAAGAGATAGGATCTTTTGGAGACATGTTTGATAGAGGACCTACTCAACTAGATGTATTCGCTTTAGATGGTGGAAGAGAAGACGCTACTAGAAAATTAATGAATAGATTAAAGTTTGGTAGTGAGTCTTTATTAGTAACACCTTTTGCAGCGGGTGTTGGTAAAGGAGCCAAGGCTCTTGCAACACGGGGCAAGGACCTTGCATTTAGTAACTATAAACTAGAAAGATTTTTAGGTAAGTTTGCACAAGCATTCACACCTGAAGGAGCAATGACGAAAGAAGTTTTTGGTTCTCAAAAAGTAATGGAAGGTTTTAGATCTGCTGACGTAAACAGAGCAACAGAACTTATAAGAAAATTAGATACAGATTTAAGTAAAGCATTTCCACAAATGCAATCGGTATTAGATAGATCACTAACTAAAAAAGAAAAAGATGCCTTTCTTAAAGAAATAAATGAATTAATGTTTGATGGAGATTTAACTAAATTAATAGATGGTAAAAGATCAGATGCATTTGTTAAAGCGTTAAAAGACAAAGGTGTAGATCAAAAAGTAATTGAGTCAATTACAGGAACGGTTGATGAAGCTAGAAGCACAATAGGTAATTTAATTAAAACTACAAACAACTATAACTCAAAAGAATTAAAAGATATTTTACAGGACAGGATAAAAGGCTTAACTGAAAACACTTATAAAATTTTTGAAACTACACCTGTCTTAGGTGTATTTGGTAGATACAAACCTACTGATGATACTATGACGGAAGCTATAGATTTTTTTAGACAACAAATTGCATCTACAAATAAAGATACAAAGTTTGTATTAAAAAGTGATAAGTATTATGAAGATGCAAAAAACATTGTAGATAGAATATTAGAAGATGGTGTTAAAGCTAAGAAAACTGGTAGAGGTTTAG
>Ga0208791_1000806_pt1 | contig 12786 bp, 24 predicted proteins | sample 11_taG_FD_184084 | JGI IMG/M metagenome (GOLD analysis project Ga0208791, IMG submission 184084) | Marine viral communities from the Subarctic Pacific Ocean - 11_ETSP_OMZ_AT15265 metaG (SPAdes) (version 2) | ecosystem: Environmental > Aquatic > Marine > Oceanic | place: Pacific Ocean | collected...
ACTATCTCCATTATCAATAGTGAGACTCATATTATTATCGTTGTCTCCACCATTACCTATTTCGCTATGAGTAATATTGCTATTACCATCAATATCAACGGACATATTATTATTATTTCCATGATTGTCCATTGTGGATATATTACTATTTCCATCCTGTGTAAGACTCATCTGCTGATTGCCACCATGAGTCCAAACTCTTACTTCATTAGTATTACCTGTTTGATTGAATGTGACTGTTTTGTTGTTTCCAGAGATTTCAGCAGAACCAGAGCCTGATATCCCTTCAATTTGGTTATCTGTCCCATCTTGTACAACCCCCAGCTCAAGCAAATCCCCTGCTTGGTCTACATACAATTCATTTGCCAAACACGATTGTGCATAGAAAAAAGATATAATTAATACTATCCCTATGTGAGTACCAGTTATTGATTTACCTAACTTGGATAATAGTGATTTCATTATTGCTTCCTTCCCCAATGGGGATATCATAGAGTTCTATTTCGTCTTGTTTTAAATTAATTCTATAGTCGTAGTTCTTACTTAGTTCGGCATCGAATACATTATCTCCACCATCTCTTCTAAACTTCCAGTTTGTATTGTAATCATATATCTCAACACCAGTAGTAGGATTTTTACCTAACTGAACTCCATCCTTTTCTTTCGTAAATTCATCTCGCATCTGTAAAGCAAGTTGTTCATTAAGTACATCTAAGATATTTGCAAGTAAATCAGCCCCAAGAAAATCTATGTCTAGTTCAGTACTCCATGAAGAGTCTTCTACATCTAAGAGTTCGTTTGTTTTGAAAGCATCATACTGTAAAAAATCTATTCCTAAAAAGTCTGCGAGTTCTTTAGCTCTTGCTGTTTCACTATCCTTATCCAGTTCTACAGGTTTCTTTCTTAAAAGAAGATTCATAATACTAGTTTCATCTAAGTCTAGAATCACTGGTGGTGTAGGTTCTGTGTATGGACTAGGGACAACTGTTGCTTGAAATGCTTGGTTCATTATAACCATACCTACATCTGATGCAACTGTAATCTCTCCAACCACACAGTCTCCAAAGTCATTACATGAAGGCAAAAGTACAATTGTACTACTACCAAGCTCATCTATTGTCATAGAGAAATCAGTACCCCTAACACCAACTACGGCGGTAGGAGTCCTGATCTTTATATTTTGTCTACTATTCTTTGCTATTTGTCCAGACGCATATCTCATCGTACCAAAAGAGGCCTTCAGAGATAATGAACCTGTCTGAGTATTGGGGTCATATACAAACGAATCAATGATTAATTTAGAGTGTTCTGTTACGTCCACTCTGGTATCATCTATGAATTCAATGGCGGTACGTCCGTTCTTTGTACGAACAGTATCCATCGACTCCATACCGAATCCTTTATCAATTGATTCGTATCCATCATTACCACGCTCAATATTTGTAACACCTTTTTGTTCTATAACTTGTCCAATGTTAGCATACGCTGAACTTGTTATGACAACAAATAATATACTAGTCAGACTGCGTGATATCAATGTCAAAACTATCACCATCAACGCTAAGGTCTACAGTTTGGTCATTTAACCCACTTTGGTTGATATCAATCGTACCACCACCGCCGGTTACATCTATGTCTATTCCGTGTCCGTGTACTCCATTACCTGTCTGTACTGTTGTTACTGCAACACCTTCATCACTATTAGCACTTGTAGATGCTAATGATGCACTATTATCAATAGTAACTGTAAGAGCAGCATAAGTTCCATTTATTGTAGAGTTAATAATATTATTATCTCCATCAAGAACAAAATTAACTACTGAATTTGAAGAATCAGCTGATTCCCCAATGTCAAACGTAAAAGCATTACTATCACCTTCTGTCGTAATATTAAGAGTAACATCATCACAATTTCCAGATGCAGAAGAGCTACAATCTAGGTCTACTGTGTTACTAGAACCAGTAAATTCCCAAAGTCCAGTATAGTCTGCACCTTTAATTGTTGCAGTAATTGTATTATAATTTCCTTGTTGAGTTATGTCAAAGCTCATGTTATCGCCATTGATTACGGTCGCTGTGGTTGAGTTACCCACTTCGTTATCTGTACCATCCTGCTCAATATCTAAGTCTAAATTATCCCCCACCTGTGTAATGTAAATGTCATTTGCTTGGGTGGAAGGAGCCATCATAAAAATCATCATAACAAAGAATAACCTATATACGTTTTTGGTCATTTTTTCTCCTTTATGTAAAGGTCTGTTTCCTCATAGTCCCACAGTCCTTTAGTTTCGCCCTTTCTGATCATATCAATAACAGCTTGGTCGATAGCAGCTTTCACTGCAACGGAAGTCGGCTCATTTGCCGCTGCTCCACTCTCCATCTCAAATGCCTTAGTTCCCATATCAAAGAACCTAAAGACATTGAAATCGTCCTTTACACTAGCAATTGTTTTTGTAACATTTACTGTTAGAATAACCTTGCCAGAATTTACAGAAACAAGTCTCATCGAAACTGTGACTTGATCTGTTCTGTATGAAGTATCGCCTCCAACACCAAAGTAGCGTAATCCATTACCACCACTTACGATATTAGCATCATAGCCGACAATACCCCCTTCCAATATTAAACCAGCTAACTTCAAGGGTTTAAGCTCTGGTTTGTTCTCACCTTGTTCATACTGTTCATATGTGGACTTTGCTAGTTGTCGTTCTTTAACTAGGTTATTAAGTCCACCTCGTTCTATGACTATAAACCAATCACCCTTTGCTGCACTCTGTAGCGCATCAATAACCCAAGAATCTGCACCTTGAGTTACAGCAGATGATAGTGAAGAAAACCTCTCATTAGGTTTCCTTTGTCCTGTTTTATCTTGAAATTGGTACACCGCAATAGTCATCGGTGGCGCATCAAGAAGTGGTAGGTCTTCCAACTTTTCTTGTACCCCACTCTGAAATTTCTGGGGTGGTTGTAAATCTAAATTCTGTTGTGTCGCCATTGAGGTACATCCGCCCAATAGACAAACTGAAATCAAAAATAATACAAACTGTTCCATTTAGAATCCAAATCCTGTTAAGGGAACAACCAATTCAGTGACAGAACCATCTTCTTCAGTAATGGTAACTGTGATTGTCCCTGCTGTTAAATCCTTTACCCAATAAATTGTAGCACCTTCTAAATCAGCAGTTCCAGAAAGTGCGCCATTTTCTTCGAACATGGCATCTACTAAGTTTTTTGAAATTTGAGCATAAATTCTAGATTCTACGTTTTGAATAAATTTGTTAATAGTCTTGTTTGCTTCCTCTCTCGCTGCCTCCCTTTCGGCGGCTTCAGCATCATCTTTAAGTTTTTGTTTACGATTGTGTTCTATCTGAGCGATAGAAAGAAAGTGTTGTGATTGTCCAATACCGCTAAACGATGGACTACCAAATGTGTGTACTAAGTCACTTGAATAACTAAGTGTCGGGGTTATTGTTAGGATTGCTCCTACTGCTATTAGTTTTAACGTCTTCATGTCTTGATCCATACCTCTGTAATATTTCTTCAACATCCCCATCAATGGGTTTGCCTTCTTTTTTATAATGTTCTAACAACATTGAGAGCTTCGTATTCAGACGTATCATATCATTATCAAGCATTCTTATTCTATCTACTAATGCAATAAGCGTACCCATTGCTTCACCAATTACTGGATCAATAACTTCAGTAACCCATTTCCATATAAAAAATACAAAGTAAGCAAGACCTACTGCTGCAATTACTGGAAACCCATACTGATTTATTGCTTCTACCAATCCTTCCAAATCACTATCCTCTAATCACGCCTTGCATCTTCTTTACCTTCATTAGCTGCAATTCTGTCAATATTAGGCTTGACTTGAAATGCATAACTCATTAAGGCATCAATTTTTACCAAATCATTATTCATAGTCTGAACACGGTTATCTAAAGAGCTTATAATTCCCTTTAACGTGTTCACACTATCAGTAACACCTGCTAATATAAATCGGATTGTTAGGAAGACGAAATATCCTGATGCAATAGCTCCTGCTATTGGAGCTCCTACGTCACCTATAAATGATAATACATCCATACTTCTCTTCTCTCAATAAATACTATTTATAAAAAAACCGGCCTATTCACGTTCAATTAACCAAAATGTCTCAGGCGATACAAAAGTTTCATTCCATTCTTGATTAACTACCCTGTATTCCCAAAAGATATGATTAACATACCCTACACATAAAGCTATTATTATACCACAAATCAGAAAATATATCTTCTGTCCTCTGGTAAAATAATGGTCATCATTCCACTTCTCCATTCACCTAACCTTTCTATACTGAAGTTTTGTTCTTATAACTATTTATACAGTGTCGATAAATTGACAAGTAATGAATATTTGACGCTAAAAAAAAGGGACAGAGTTTGCACTCTATCCCTTTCCCCACACTAAGTTCTTTCTCTATATTCGGTACAGTCTAGCCGTCTAGTGTGTTGTAATACTACAACTGTACTTATCTATTTTGGGTCTGTGTGTTACACCGCTACCCTAGCATAGATACTATTCATTTGCCAACTTTTCAAAGTATGACATGGCATCATCATCGTCATCAGATGCCGCAGCCACCGTTGAAGGTTCTGGAGCGGGTTCAGATTTGAACTGAGGTGTGAAGTCTGTTGACTCCTCATCTTGCATTCTTTCTGCAGCAGTCTTACCAGTGGTAAGTTTGCCTGTTAGTACCGCATCCAAACGAGTCTTCAATTCATCATATGATTTAAAGTTTGACGGTGCAAGAAACTCAGCAAGTGAATGCTGTGATTTGTAGATTGCTTCCAACTCTTCATCAGTTGATTTCAATGCAGATTTAGCATCCAAACCAGACTTATCGTAGTTCCAGTAACCATCTACTTTGCGAATCTTCAACATGAAGTTTGCACCTTCCCAAAAATCAAATGGGTTGATAGGTGTTTCATCTGGAAACTCTGGTTGCATTGCTTCCATGAGTTTGTCAAAGATTTTCTTACCGAATCGGTAAAGCATAACCTTACCCTCGTTTTGAGGATTAGTCGGATCACTCACAACGTAGACATTTGCAAAATATTGCAGTTTACGTTTCTGTTTACGAGCAATCTCTTTATCACTCTCTACACCAGAGTTCCACAGTTGCGAGTTGTACTCACTCACTGGGTCTTTCTGATTGAGTGTGGTCAGAGAGTTCTCAATAAACCATTGTCCAGTTGGGCCTTGGAATGCGTGATTCCAAACTCGTACCCAAGGAAGTTCCTCACCCTCTGGTGCTGGTAGGAATCGAAGTACTGCGTACCCATTGCCTGCCTTGTCCACCTGTGGTTTCCACAGACGTTCATCCACATAGGATTTCTTTTCTGTAGCTGGGGATTCGTCCTTTTGGACTTGTTGTAGTAGTTTATCCAGACTGTTCTGGTTTCTTAGTGCTGAAATTGACATATTGTTTTCTCCGTATATTGTCGTATGTTTAAGTATTTCACATCATTCATTATGTAACAGTATTTATAATACCGTAAAAGGGGGCATTTGTCAATAGATAAATCAAACTTTATCTTTATTTCTTAATGCATCCCATTCTTGTGGTGTTGCGTCCCAAAGAGATTTACGACTATAATCATGTGTATCTTCACCGTATCGTCCACGCTCTCTGTTACCATCACCATTTAGTTCCGTAATGTCCTGTTGCATTGCTTTATAGTCTCGCAATTCATCTTCTTCATTAGGAACTATCTCAACATTCCCATCAAACGAATATCCATTCGCAAGCAGGAAATGTTGAAATGCGTCACACATCTCATCCAAATCAGAACCGTCTTCAACATTGAATTCAATTCTGTTAGTGTGGTGTGATGTTGTTAAACCATGCACATCTTTTTGTACAGGCTCTTCATGTATAAATTTATACACTATAGTTTCTCCATTAGTGGAAAGATTTTAGCAATCTCTATTGCACATTTCTGTGCAACTTCCATGTGTTCTTTTTGAGTTCCATTCGCACTACGAAGTTCAATATAATGAACCCAAGAACGTAAAGAACCTTGCATATATAGTCGAGTCTTGGTCAGTCCTTCTGGGAGAACTGCACGAGCCTGTTCCTTTGCAATACCATTATCAATCGCCCACTGATATACTTCTTTAGCACGATTGATAAGTCCATGTTGTCTGCGACCCCACTCAGTAATCAAATCTTGCATCTTCGCATTTTCTTGAATGGATGGGTCACGTTCAATCTCAATAGAGTTTTGCCTGTTTTTAGGGTCTTGTAAACGGCACTCTCGTGTCGTAAATTCATTGCCCATTGCAGAAGGTTCTGCATATCGTTGACTAAACTCTTGGAATGCAAAACTACGATGTCTTACAATCTGGTGAGCAATGTCACGAGTAGTATCAATCTCTAGTGTTGCACTTGCCATTTCTAATGGACTCCAATGTTTATGCTTCACTAGGTATTTGATAAGTTTTTCAGATGTCTCTGTGTTCATCTGGTTTGCTGGATTAGATACACGAGCACAATATGCAATCAAGTCTTGCACATCATCTATGCCGATAATCTTTTCTTCATCCTTCGGTGGTTGACTATAACTAATCAGTCTTGCTGATGTTATCATCTGTGGTACTTCCTTAATCTCTGTCACCATTATCTTCCTTTTTTGTCAAACTGTAACCGCCATCGGGCAGTTCTTCCCATAACAGAGTATCGCCTGTGTCCCAACCAACTGAGTCAATTGACCCTGGCGGAAACTCAAAAAACATCTCTTTTGTTTTACCATCTTGCTGGACTTCAACCAACCATGTATTCTGTGACAATTGTTTATATTTCATAACAACTCCTTCAAAATAAGCAGTTTGATATCATGCTTAGGATATTCGGTTAACCCGCCTTGCGATATCGAGGGCGATAACCATTACTCGGCTTATTAGCGAGTTCCGAAAGTCTCTTGGAGAGAATAACATCACGCTTTTGCAGTTCTGCTAAATCTCCCTCTAAAGACTTAATTCGTGTTTTAGCTTGTTCAAGCTTTGCACGATAGAAATCTCGTTCTCTAATAAGTTCATTCGATTCGTTTGTTCGAACTGGTGATGCAACTTGCACTTCCATTAGAATGTCTCCTTTACCAGATTGAGTAGTTTCGATTTACACTTCTCTCTATCATAAGAGAGAAATGCGGCGTATTTGACGATTAATCGTCTAGTGTCAGGCCATACTAAGTCATCTTTCATTCCTTCATCAAACCGTTTTACATAGTTAAGTAATCCTTGAAGAATTACCGCCGTTTCGATACTCACTCTCTTTGCGAGTATGTTCTTTAATAATACAGGATGTTTACCGTTTTGTAAAGAGAAAATTGAATTAAAATCATCAACTTGATCAAATAAAAAACTCATGTCCTGTAAAAAGTTATATGTCAGTGATTGTTTGTTCTTAGACCATTCTAAGTAATTTTCTTCACTGAAATCCCCTAACCATCCTTTTGGAGACTTAACAAAGTTTGCTATATAGTATTCTTGTGTCTTATCTCCATACTTTCTTGCTACCCTTGCAAAGAAATATCTGTCTCTACGTTTTAAGAACGAAGCCTTTGAGGCAGAAGTCTTTCCACCATATCTAGTGAAATCATAATCACTTGTAAAATGTAGTTTCAGACCAAGATATAGTTGGTAGGATTCCCACGCTTCCATTGGACTAGTCCTTAAACTGGTAGGGTTGCTACTCTGGGCAAGAAGTTTAATTTCCTTGCATCCGCTTCTATTTTTTCTTTGAGTGGTTTTGAGATTAGAGGCCCAATCGTGTCAGGCTCCATCTGGTGTTTTTCGCAATAGTCTAATATTGCATCCATGTATGTTACATCGTTTCCTTGACTTACAATCTTCTCTATTTGAAGAGCGAACTTCTTTGGTGTCATCACAACTAGTTCTTCTAGATTCATAACAAACTCCTGTTAACAGGTTAATAAAGTGGTGAGAGGCATTGATAGCCCCTCACCGATAAATGTAGCAGAGCCAGTATATAAATGCTGGATGCAAGTAGGCATTAGTCTCTCTTAGTTATAAACTTGTAGAGTTCTTCTGCCTTTTCCATGACGGCGGCGGGTTTATACATCTCTGGTGTATATCTTTCATACACCTCTTGTATATCCTTACCGTTGTCTTTATATTGTTCAATCATTGACCAGAACTTGTTGTTCGCAACTTCGTGTTGCTGATCCATCATTTCCTTCGCCATTTTAAGAACATCGAACCGTAGTTCAAAAGGGTTTTTATTACTCATAACTTTTCTCCTTATGTGTTGTGTTGTGTGATTGTGAGGGTAACAGTTCCCCCACACGGATGTATTAAGGCATCACCCTTCAAAAAAAACTGGAGCGGGTGGACAGAATCGAACTGCCGTCATAAGGTTGGAAACCTCAAGTAATGCCATTATACGACACCCGCTTAATTCCACTTTTCTGTTGCTAAGTAAGTGGACAACTCCCTGCGTTTACGCCGCTAAGGCGAAATCAGATGTGGCAAAGTTATCGTTTGCGTTTAGTTTTTTTGACTGAATATCGTAAGTCACCACGGTAATCTACTCGCCTCTCATCTTGTCAGTCGATTCCTAATTCGCCCCCATCAAAAATACATTGTCTTAAACCCTCGTGAGGTCTGTGTCTCTGCAAAGACACCTTATTGCAGTAAGGTGCAATGTACTTTTGGTGGAGGCGGAGGGATTCGCACCCTCGTCCTGTCCAAGTGTTGATTTGTATCAACGACTACATATATATTTATATCACAAAGACGTTCCAATGTCAACAAGTTTTTCAAAACCTTTTCCAGTAGCTACTATGCAACCTATTCCTGTTTCAGTAGGAAATTCAATTAGAGTCCAACTTTGAGTTGACATATTCATTGCAATAACTACCTTAGATTTAACATACTGTCCACTTGGAACTTTCATAAAACCATCCATAATTATGGATGGCAACTCACCAAACTGTTTGGTGATATCAATCACTTCTTCCAGAGTTCCACACTGGACAGGTTTTGCCGACCAGTATGGTTCTGCTAGTACATCAAGCGGTAGCAGTAACGCTCCCACTACTAGAGATATCTGAAGTGTCCGTTTCATTTTCCTTTTCCCATTCTTCTGTAAAGAGGTCGATTGTATCAACCAAGTCTTGAAGATAGTCTTTCTTATCCTTCACAAATTCTTGAACCAAACCATCTTCGGTTACGACAAGGATAACAATCTGATTGATTTCAATCCCTGTTCTTTCTTCAAACATTTCTGCATAAGCAGATGCTTGCATATAATATTCAAAATTATAATCGTCCTTTCGTTCAGAACGTGAAGTCTTAAAGTCAATGATAGAAGGAACACCGTTCCATTCTCCAATACAGTCCACTCGGCCTGCGACACGATACTTCTCACTCCACAGTCCACACTCTTGTGCATAGATGTTATCTATACTTTTTTCAAGAGTAGGTTTTAGTTGTGAGAACAAACACCAAGGTAAGAATTTTTGTTCATCCTTGATAACTTCTTTATTGTTTAGAAAGTCCTCACACATATGGTGAACAGCAGTTCCACGACTAGCAGCAGTACGCATGATATGATTAGCAACATCATTACCTACACGATTGCGCCAAGCTTGTAGTCCAGCTTTCTTTTCTTTTCGAACACCCAACACTGTTGTGATAGATGGATAGAAACCAGTGGGCGTATCATAGAAACGCTTCCGATTAATATTTTTAGTAGACACCTCTGGGATATCAATTGGTTTATGATTGAACATATTTCACCTCAAGTTTTTTACAATGATATAATTATAACAAAAACAATACATTATGTCAAGAAGTTTCTTCATCTTTTACTATGAAATTTATTTTCACAACATTACCATTTGTTTTACTAATGTAATACTCTAACTCATTTTTGGTTAGAATTATTCTTAAATCTTTTAGAGACACTTCTTTCATTATCCACACTTTCTGCGAGGTTGTTTAGTGCATCCACTACCAGCGGATTAGGTTTGGGACTGAATATAGTATCCCAATTCTCTTGCATTTGTTCGTCAGCGATTTGCTGAATTCTTCTTCTACTTCCCTTGCCCACGATATTTTTTATAACTCCGTCTTTTACTTTTATTCATCGTAGAGGTAATCGGGTTTCTACCCATTGATGTACCTTTAGATGTACCCTCATGTCGGCTACCGCCGATAGCACTTCTTGCCATTATTCAACTCCTAATCTAATCTTGTTGATCAGATATTCTTTAACAAAACCACTGCGAACAATATCGCCAATGGTAAATTCAATATTCTCAAAAGCTTCCATAGACTCTAAGATTTTCATAAACTGTGCCAGTCCACTCTTATCAGAACCTTTTACAAGGTCAGTCTGAAAGAAATCTCCACAGAACATAATCTTGGAGTCCTGTCCTACACGAGTTACGATTGTATCTAGTTCATGGAAGTTCAAGTTCTGACATTCATCCACAATGATGATTGCATTGTCCAGCGTAATACCTCTCAAGAAAGATGTAGTCAAAAAGAATAGACTTCCTTGTGACTTCAATCTCTCATAGAGATTATCAAACGCTTGTTCGTTTGGTTGTTCGAACATAAACTTAACCATATTCTGATAAGGCACTTGGAACAGTGCTGTCTTATCTTCCTCATCGCCGGGCAGAAATCCAATCTCACGAGTTGGCACTGCACTACGGACAATGTATACAGTATCGTATGGTGTATCATTCTTCAACACTTCTTGCATTGCAAGATATAGTGATACGAATGTCTTACCTGTACCAGCAGCACCATACATAAAAAGGTTCTTTCCAGCTTGATATGCTTCAAATGCCTTTGTTTGATTGTCAGTAATCGGTTTAACTTTTACTAGACTGTCTAGTCTAATTTCTTTTGCTTTACCCATTATTTCTTCCCTTGTCGTTTACGATGTTTATCCACCACCGCTTGCGTCTTAATATCTTTAGCTGATTTCTTGGCATACCTTTGCCCAAGGTTACTGTTAGGATGTGACTCCCCTACCTTTTGCAAAACTTCCTTAAAACCATCATCCACTTTTATGTCACTCATCCCTGTACCACCAATAATCATCGGGGCAGAAGTGATGACACTTTCCTTACTTGGATTTGCTTTTAGATATTCTTGGAGAGAGGAGTATGTCATAAAGACTTCTTCCATCTCACCAGTATCATTATCTCTCACACTATACGTTGGCATTATTTTTCAATTCTTCAATTTCATTTTTTAGTTGTTGGTTTTCTTCAACCAACTCCTTTATTCTATTTATACAAGAATAATAACTGGAATTTAATTCTCTTATCTGATCTTCAAACAGCTGTGTTTCAGTTATAGTTTTTGAATTCACCGCCTCAAAAGAAGGATATCCCTTTTCAAAAACTGGTTCAAAAAAATGTTCTTCTGTTTCAAATTCTACATTCATTTTCTCATCCTCTTCCTTGCTTCTACGAAGCATATAATCATAATACCCCTCACGCTGCATTTTGAAACTCATACCAATCTGGTGAACCTCTTTTTGTCCACTTTGCAAGGTGTTGTTTGTACTTGACGTAATAGTCTTTGTACGCACGAATAGAATCCCTGTTCTTCACATCATCAGGCATCGCTGGGGTTGGTTGTGTAAACGTACCTTGTTTCATGGACTTAGGTGGTTCACGAAGCAAGTCTTTTAGTTTGTTGTAGGTTTCATGGTATTCACCATTCTTGAAACCACGCCAGATAAACTCTTCATTCAGTTCGCACCACATATTATACAACCACTCATAGTTAGCACGAGACTCACGAGTCCAGATACCACTAGGGTGATTGATATGAGATGCCTTGTATAGAGTTGTTTCCATAACATCTTCTGGGTGTAACCAGCGCTTGATTTTACTTCCGTTCTTTGTCCTACCGTAATACATCTCACCATCCATAGTACGATGTGCAGTGGACATGAGTTGAGCGTATTCGATAATCATTTTGCTGCAATGACTGTTGTTGTGCATCTGGGCACAAATTTTAGGGTCTGGATGCATGTAGAATATGTTCATTACTTCTCCCAACGATAGAAGATATGGTCTTCTATCTCAACTGTTTTTGTCTTTGTCCTTGCCCAAGAGGGCGAAACATAATCAGCATGATAGTGAGTTGCACCATCAGTGATATCTATAATTCTTATTGTACCATCCATCATCAAGCTTGTCAAGTCATAAATCTTATTAAATGTCTCTTCATCATAGATAGTATCTGCCTTGCCATCACAATACCAACTGAACTGACACTTGTGTCGAACTGGTATCATCTCTCCTGTACCTTTCCAACTTGGACGGTGCAGTCCTTGGTAGACTACTCCACAAACTGTATTTGGAAAGCGACTATCCTTTACACGATTTATTGTAACGTGAGCGACTGCAATCTGTCCAGCAGTCCCTTGGTTTCGTGATTCGTGATAGACATTCATAGCAAGACAATGTGTCTCCACTCTCACCAGTTCATCTATCTGTCCTTGTGTTAAGTCTTCTGGTGATATGGGATGTCCATGAAATGACATCAAAGATGCCAGCATTAATTCTTTAATCATAAATTATCCTTACCACCAACCATGTTCAATCTGGTTGATTTGTTCCTTTGCAGCATCTACCGCCATTCCACTACCAAACTCTTCTTTCACTGCTTTGATAATATCATCAGTAGTACTGACTTCACTCGTTAGTTCGCCTGAGTTTGTATAGAAATCAAAAACAAATTCCTGT
>Ga0208791_1000815_pt1 | contig 12649 bp, 23 predicted proteins | sample 11_taG_FD_184084 | JGI IMG/M metagenome (GOLD analysis project Ga0208791, IMG submission 184084) | Marine viral communities from the Subarctic Pacific Ocean - 11_ETSP_OMZ_AT15265 metaG (SPAdes) (version 2) | ecosystem: Environmental > Aquatic > Marine > Oceanic | place: Pacific Ocean | collected...
GTCATTTGTGTTGTGTGTTATTGGTTTTATTGGGTCTGTTATCTTCTCTTCATTGCCATAGGCATAAGTCTTTTTATTATATACTGGGTCAAACTCATAAAAGCGTTGTTTAGCCCAATCCATACTTAATAATACCTCTCCTCTTTGCCCATAATGTTTAGGCTTAACTTTATCTATTGTAACCTTATAAGGCTCGTGATTATCCTTAGAGTTTTTATGTACTACTACAATGTTTCTACCATTGTTATTCCACTCTGAGCCTCCCATCAAATCATATACGCTTGGCTTTTTTACATTACCATCTTTTACTTGTTTAGGGTCTGGGTTTTTAGGGTGTATAATTATAAAAGAATGCATCTTATTTACTTCCATAAACCTATTTCTAATAGACAATATCTTGCGTAAATACTCTGGCTTAGTTGGCTCTCCTTTATGAGCTAAATAATTCCAGCTATCTATTACTGCCGAATTGCATTCGTTCTCCTTAGCGTAATTCCAGAATGCTTCTGGCTCAATGCTATGCTCTGCTGATATAAACTTAAATTTATCAAGTAATTGGCTTGAATATTTGCTTATTTCCTTCTCAGTAATTGTATTAGGATAACCTTTCTCAAATGTTTTGCCAGTCATTTTATGCAGTAAGTTGGATATTACTTCCGTGTCGCTTCCATCGTCTGGCATATAAACGCAATGTCTCCAATTTTGATTAAGGGTTAAGCCCATCATAATCTCTTTTAAAAATAAAGACTTACCGAAAAAAGGGTATCCAGTAATATCTGTACAACCACCCTTAACAAATGTTAGTTGTTCGTCAAAAGCGTTTAAACCTACTTTACTTCCCTCTGGTATTCCGTTCTTATGCAAGTGGTATAATTGCTCTAATATTTCTCCGTTAGATTTTATCATAATATTTGAGTTTTTATTTTATAGTCCCCCATATTAACAAATCTCTCTAACTTATCTGGTCGAGTAATAAACTCTAATGTCAGATATTTATAATTAGTATCTAAGTGATGTTGGTCTTTAGATGCGTTGCGTAAAGCGTTTACTATATCCTCTTTAGTATAACCCTCTTTTAATCTTGCTTTTAATTGCTTCTTAGCTTTTTCTGGTATAACTCTTGCTTTCTTTCCTAAAATAGAATTAAACACACTTAGCAATTTATTGCTATCTATATTTAATTTAATTTCCTTTCCTTTACTTTCCTTTATAGCATTGCGACTGTTATGCGACTTGGATGCGTTCGCATTGCTACCCCATCTTTTTTCTGCTGACTGCTTGGCTTTCAACGATTTAGACTCCCTAAGTTCTAATCTTTTTTGTATAGAAATGCTGCTAAAAGTATCATTTTTTATCTTAAATAAATTAAAACTTTCTACAACTTTTTCTACTAATTCACTTGAGCAATGATAATCGTAACTTATACGAGCATAATCGCACTTTAATACATTGTCGTTTTGATATAAGTCCTCAATAATTGCCCAGTAGATTCCATAGCCTTCCATACCAGTCTGATAAATCAGCTCTTTAATTTTCTCATCAGCTCTCGTGGTATAATCGTGGCTGAAATAAAATGTTTCTTTCATATAAATTTGTTTTGTGAGGGCAAATATTAAAAATTAATACATATAAAAAAAAATATATTTTTGTAATATGGAAATAATATTAAAAGACCTACCTAAAATTTCACTAAATAAATGGTACGCTGGGATGCATTGGACTAAGCGTAAGAAAATAAAAGATAATTATACGCTAATAGTAAAAAGCCAGTTTAATAAAACGCTGCCAAAGACAAATACTTATAACACAGAATATCACTTTACATTTAAATCAAGAGCATTAGATGCTTCTAATTGTGTTGCAATGGTTAAAATGATTGAAGATATAATCTTTGAGAATGATAGCTATAAAATAGTAAAGAGCATACTAATTACAAGCGATAAAGGGTTAGAGGATTCTGTCAAAATAAAAGTTTTTTAAAAAAATTTGTTTGGTATTTAATATTTTGTATATATTTGCAATACAATAAAAGGGTAAAAGAGTATTAGCCAAGCAATCCGACCTACAGAGAAAGCAGCAGCTTCGGAAACCAAACCTCCCTTTTATTTTTAAAACAAAACAAACACAATAACAAAATGAAAGAAACAATTAAAAAAGAATTAGCAAGTCACATCTTAGATAAGATTGATGACGGAGTGTTAACAAATGATAATAGAGATGAATGGCATCATTTATGTTTTAATCAAGACTATTACATTATAGGTTATTACCAAGCCGAACAATGGTTAAAAGAACATAACATTAATGTTTTTGAAGCTATAGCAGAATGCCAAGAGTATGAAGAAAGAAATTTCGGTGAGTGCCAAAGGTATAACAATGCTGAAAAATTAGTAAATATGTATGTTTATATTTTAGGTCAAGAATTATTAAATGATTGTTATCATATAGAAAATGTAAAAAGTTTAAAAGAATTTATTTGTATAATATGAAAGAACCAATTTTAAAAGTATTATCAGCATTTATGCCATTATCTTTATGGTGTTGTGCAGTAGAAGAACCAAGAGCAGCATCAATATTATTCCTTATTGGATTATTTGCAGCCTTAGAATTAACCTATATAAAAACAAGAAAATGAAGTTAGATAAATACGATATATGGGAGATAACCTATATACTAAAAAAAGAAAAAGAATTAATGGAGCAAAAAGCTAAAGAGTGGATGAACGATGACGAGGATGATAAATCAATTAGCTTGATGTGCCTAAATAAAGCAAAAAAATTAACCGAAATTATTTTTAAATTAAAACAATATGAAATATACAAAAACAATATCGACAGAGCTTAAAGACATTTTAAAGTCTTGCACAAGTGTAGAGCAGCGTAAATTAGTAGCCAGTAAACACCAAATATCTATACACACTTTAAATAGCGTTATAGAGGGAAAAAGAAAGGTTAATCTGAATAATCAAAACTGCGTTACCGACTTGATGCGAGTAGCAGTAAATAACGCTAAACAAATGCACTACTCATTATTAGATTATTATCAAGACCTAAGACAATTATAAAAGAAAAAGCCCTCTTGGTCTGGAGGGCTTTATAATAAAAACAATAAAACTATTGTTCACACAAAACAAAGGACAACATTAACAAGAAAAAATTTAACTAAATAAACATTATAAGAACATTTTAATTATATTTGTAATATGAATTTATACACAAAACTAAACGAAGTCAAAAAAGAGATAGGAGCTATTTCTAAAGACTCAACAAACCCCTTCTTTAAATCAAAGTATTTTGATATCAACTCGCTACTAAAGCACGTTGAACCATTACTGCAAAAGAATGGACTGCTATTACTCCAACCTATTGTTAAAGGAGAGGTATTTTCTGAGATAGTAGATATTGAATCTGGAGAAAGCGTTACCAGTTCGATACCATTACCTCAAATGGATGACCCACAGAAGCTCGGAAGTGCCATAACCTACTACCGAAGATATACCCTACAATCGCTTTTAGGATTACAAGCTGAGGATGACGATGCTAACTCAGCCAGTCAAGCTACAAAGAGCCAGAAACAATGGGTAAACAAAGACGATAAGATTTGGAGTGCAGCAGTAGACAAAGGAGTAACCCTTACAGAGCTAAAAAAGCACTATTCAATTAGTAGAATTAACGCAGAATTATATCCATTCAAATGAAATTATTTAAAGCAAGAGCTTCCAGTAGTGGTAAGCTAATGACAAAGCCTCGTTCAAAAAGCGAGGTATTGTCTAAAACTACTAAATCATATTTAGAGGAATGGACAAAGGAGCAGATATACGGAGTGCGTAAAAACATCCAATCTAAATACCTAACCAAAGGTAATGAAGTTGAGGATGATGCGATTAATTATGCCTCTGCTGAGAAAGGTTGGTTATTCGCTGAGAAAAACGAAGAGTATTTTGAAGATGATTATTTCTGTGGTACTCCAGATGTTATACTTGAGGATAAGATTATAGATATAAAATCAAGTTGGGACTGCTTTAGCTTCCCCCTATTCTATAATGGCATACCAAATAAAGACTATTATTATCAGCTCCAAACGTATATGCACCTAACTGGTAAGCATAAAGCTCAATTAGTGTATGTTTTAATGAACACACCAGAGGAATTAACCTTTGAGGAGAGCCACGACTATACAGAAATAAATAGTAAGTATCGTATAAAGACCTTTGATATAGAATATGATGAGGATGTTATGCAAGAGATGCAATTAAAAGTAGAACAATCAAGAGAATATATCAATGAAATTAGTAAAACACTATAAAACAGAAAATCAAGATTACCTATTTATTCGCAATACGCTTAAAAAAGGGTACACCCACCTTAATACTATCTTAGGATTGTGCAGAAAGGTCGGTATGGTAGAGGCAAATAGAAAGATAACTGACCTTGTTAAAATGGGTCAGATAGAACAAGTAGCTATAAAAGACGAATATGGAGATATTAAGTATAAATATTACCCTAAGCAAGATAAGCCCTCTTATTATTCGGCTGCTGGGATTGAAAAGTTAGGAGGATGGCAAAGCGATAGTTTCTTAAAGGGTAGATTAACCTTTGATAAGTTGCTAAATTGTATATCTAAATACTACAATATACCCCAAAGAGAGATACAAGGAGTTAAAAGGCATCGAGAAAAGGTTATATGTAGGCAAATGTTTTGCTATATTGCCAGAGATAATATGCCTAATAGCTCTCTAAAAACTATTGGAGCTGCTTTAGGAGGCAGAGACCACTCAACAGTCATACACTCAATACAACAAGCTGCTGACTTAATGCAATATGATAAACAATTTAAGAAAGATTACACCAGATTAAACGAATTTATAAAAACAAACTTATGAACATCACAAAAGAAGTAAAGCAATTATTGACTACAAACCCAGAAATGAGAGATAACCCTAAAAAACTGATTAGACGAGCCTTACAAAATGCTTACGGCGTTAACGTATTGTCTGCTATGATTATCGCTGAGTATTACAAAAATGTTTTAACAATTACCAGAGCATCTCGTAAAATTCAACAAGATTACGAAGAGCTAAGGGGCAAAGAATGGGCAAAGCGTAAAGGCATAAAAGCCGATATAGTTAAAGCTAAATTAGGATACAAATGAAATTAATTTTAATTGTGTTAAATGTTGGTTTATTTCTGACTACTTCCTCAATGGGAGTAGTTAGGAGTATTCCTAAAAACAATTTAATAGACGCTATAATTTACGTTGAAAGCAGAGGAGATATAAAAGCACATAATATCTCAGAGGATGCAGTAGGGTGTTTACAAATTAGACCTATAATGCTCCGAGAGGTTAATAGGCTTTTAGGATATAACAAATATCAGTTGTCTGATAGGTGGAATAAAGTAAAATCCATAGAAATGTTTAACGTAATTAAACAAAACACCACAAACCCAACCAATGAAAAGTTAGCCAGAAATTGGAATGGCGGTTGGAATGGATATAAGAAACAATCAACACTTAAATACTGGCACAAAGTCAAACAACAATTATGAATAAACACATTTTAATCTACGCAATTATTACTATTATAGTTCAAATCGTTATAATAACAGATTTGCTTTCTAAACGCGGCAAACTGGAAACAATAGAAACGATTATCGAACAACCAAAGCTAACCGATATTGACGGACTGCTTAACGAGATAGATACACTACAATTAAAATCAGATACTATTAAATTATATTATGAACGCAAGACAAGTAATTACCATATTTTGCCTCGTAGCGAACGTATTCGCTTATTCGCAGATAGAATTAACAGATAATAAAGGAGATACCCTTATTTGCATAACTTATCCTCAAATGGATAGAATCTATACTGAGCTAATACAAAAAGATAGCTTAATGGCTCAATCACAAATAAGCCATTTTAAAGAGCTTAAATATATCGAGCTAATAGATAACACTAAAAAAGATATAAACTCGCTTAAAACGTATATAAATGGCATTGAAGAGGATAATAATGACTTGTTGACCATATCAAAAATACAAGAGCATAAAATTAAACGTAACAGAAAGATAGGTTTAGTTATGCTCGGAATAATAGTTTTACAAGCAATATTATGAACAAACAAATAGCAATAGAATTAAAAGAACAAGCTGAGATAATTGCAAAAAGATTTTCTAATCACAATAGAGAAGGGAATTATAATAATGAAACATTTGCAATAGATGAAATAATACCAATGTCAGACCATACTGCCTCAGTAGTATTTAAGAAAGATACTGGTAAATTAGCAGCAGCTTTTTTTTATTATATTCCTAAAGGTTATTCTAAGGGTTGGAAGTATTTTTTTCCTACTGATTCGCATATAAATGGATTGTCGTCTTTCCACTTCTTTAAACTCGAAGTAGAACGTAAGAATTATGACAAAAACTTTTAAAGCTCTAATTTTATAGCATTATCAATATCTAAAAAAGCTATTTTCTTTAATACGTTTTTATTATTGGCAAATTGAGTAGTAGCTCTTAGGCTTTTAAATATCCATTCTGGCTCTATTTCTAACAAGTCAAATGAATAAATACCCTCTGGAGTAGAGTTAATGTACATAGGTATATCTAAATGCTTACCAGCTTCAAATATCATAGCATCATATTTACTCTTTTCAATTAGTAAGCTATCATAATGCTTCCTTCTGCATTTAAGCTCAATACGATGTCTAAACTTAGGAGAGTAACAATCCCATCGGCTCATTTGATTTTTTGCCTTAACTAAGTCAAAGTAAACAAACTCCTTTAACCAGTCAAATAATTGCTCTTCATTCCACATTACCAGCTTCTGTATTCGCCTATATCGTAATGAGTGAAAGTTGGGTATCTACCTAATCCACCCTCTTTAATCTTTCCGTCTTTTTGTAGTTGTTCTACTGCATCTTGAACAATTCTTGGAGTTATATTCATTCTAAAGTCAGCAGCACTTGCAGTTAAATGTTGGCTCTTTTTAGCTCCACCTACTGATTTATTATACGCTGGTGTTCTATAACCGCTATTTATCTTGATAGCAAAGTTTCCGAAATGTTCTCTAATTACTTCTAAGTTATTCATCAACTCTTGTACATTGCTATAAAATTCCTCTGGTACTGGTGTTCCATCATTACAAGCAAACTCTTCTAACTTAAAATGTTTAGAGCTTGGAATCTTTACGCTTTTTTGTTTACTATTTTTTTTCATAATTGATTGTTATTGTGAATATGAACATATACAAAGTTATGGTATTATAGCTGAATTCCTCATCAGCACTCACATACTCCCAACCTAATGCAAGTCTGTCGTGTGGATAATGTCCAGTTATGTATATCTCGTAATTCAATTATAGTTGTTTTTTAACTTTTTTCAGATTGTTGATAATTTCTAACATCTTAGCAATCATAGAATAGCCCTTAACTGCTTCAAAACTTTCGTCTATTGATTTTGCTTCATTAATTATTAGCGTTAATGCAATAACCTTTGTAGCCATAAACTCCACATCTACAAGATTAGATATAAGCGAGTTGATAATAAATACATCTGAGCCATAAATCATCATTACTGCACCGACATACGATATTAACTTTGGTACTAAACCAGATCTGAATGCTTTGCTTGATAATTTCTCGCCTAAGTTCTTAGCTTTCCAGATACCAAATCCAGTATCTAAAATGGTAGATAATGCAACAAGTAATATAATCCCCTTTATAGGAGCAAAGAATAAAAGTATAGAATATAATATGCTGCTCAAATATATTTTCATATCGTTGTTAATTCTTCAAGTTCTGAGTCTGTTAGTGCTTCGTTAAAAGTTATAAGTTGTTTACATTTTCCGTAGAACTTGAATGGTCCGTTTCCATAATAAAAATCCAAAGTATCAATATTAATAGGTACATTACCAACTGTGTCAGTTCCCACCTTAACTCCGTTTACCCAAAAAGAAAAATCATCTTGTTTATATTTTAAAGCTATCTTATTAAAGTCTGTTATATCAGAAAAAGTGTAGGTAAAATTTGCTTGTGTGCCACTCGCATCAACTCTGAATAGTATTTGATTATCAACTCCGTTTGTTTGAAAACTAATTCTGTTAGTTCCACTTCCATCAGATAACCCCAATACAGACAAAGGAGGATTTTTTATAAAAGTTGCGATTTCCGCAAACAACACCCCCTCGCTTGAATTAAAAATACTTGCATCCCCAGCATCATCACAAACATCTCCCACCCTCGTAACACTCGTTCCGTTTGTTGGGATGTAACTTGTTAAATTGCCTTGCTCAAGTTGAGCTCCCCAAAAGTAAGCATACAACCCTTCGCCCTCACTTGATGAAGACCAATATTCATTAGATGTGCTATAAGCCATTCCAAAATTAAATCTTACAGACAAATCAGTTGTAGAGCTAATATCTTGCAGAGAACATCTAAACCAACCATTACCATAGTCTTCTATTTTGTGAGTTGCACTTCCGCTTAACATTCCGCTTGTGCCATTAGTTAAGTCGTAATATGCTTTATATTCAGTATCTCCGTTTTGAAGTGACAAAAAACCTATATCGTGAGTTCCTTTCTTCATAAACATAGACCAAGAATAATTTTGGGCTGAAATTAATGTTACATTTCTAAATGCGGTAGCATATACCCTTAATGCAGTTTTTGCAATTTTATCAGCATTTTGTGTTCCATCTGGTGAAATTATTGAATTAGACTCAGCCACTTCCAAAGCATTAGTAGAATAGTTCCATAAATAATATCCGCTTTCCGTGAAAATTTCTGAATATGTAATTTCGTTTGTTGACTGTCCTTCAAGTAATAAAGTAGGGCAGCTTGCTCCACCACTATAATCCAATCGAGGGACGTCAAGTCTGTCCGTTGTTTTTATGTAGGTTTTTGGTGATGTGCCTTTGTTTACTTGTATATATGCCAAAGAAATTCCGTCTATACCATTGCCAGTTCTATCGTAAACACTATCAGATGCAGCACCAGTAACACTCGCATAGCTTGTGTGGTTTGGATTTGACATAGAAATAATGTACCATCCGTCACCTTGTGAATTTATGGAAGCATCTTGAAAAGTTCCAATCGAATGCCCTACAACTCCATTTAATAAATCAAAAACTACCCTTGCTCCACCTCCAGTAAAAATAATTGCGTAATTATAACCCTCTGCCTTTACCAAAGCTGAAATAGTTTTTGTAGGAGTTATTATGTTATTTTTAAAAAGTAGCTTTAGTAAAGTATCGTTACTCCCTATAACCTTTTGCGAATTACCTAATGGGCTTGTATGTATTGAAGTTCCTATTGTAACATTAGATTTTACCCAAGAAGAGTTTGAAAAATCCTCTGAATAAGTAAGTTCATTCCAAGGGACATCTTCTATATATCCGTCAGCGTTTACCCTTGTGCCACTCGAAGCCCTTGTAAATGTGAAATCTCCAGCAGTAGTATTCGGCACTTCTGAATAGAGTATATCCTCTCCGTAGCCACTCGGTATTAATACTAAACTTGCTTTTGATATTACACTCATTTATTCCTCTTCAGTTTCTGGCACTACACAAAATTCACTCTCTGGGTATTTAATGCAGTAAGCTTTTAAATATAAGGCACTATCTCCAGCGAATGTATGGACGCCAACTGGGTCTGGATAAACCTCATAATCCTCTAAACTTTCAACCTCTTCGTTTAATAACATATCAACCGAATACATCGGCGATAAATCTGTGCATTCGCCTTCCTCATCAAATGCCTTGCAAATGTGACCAATCTCTACAATTGCTCTTATGGATGGAATTAATGTTTCGTTTCCCTCCTCATCTTCTTTATATAAGGTTGGTCTAATTGTAGCCCATTGGCTATCTGTAAATTCGTATTTCTTAAATATCATTTTTTACTCTTGTTCTTTTTATAGGTGTATTTATTACCCTTAACTTGTTAATGCTTGTAATTCGCTATCACTCATCGCTTCATTAAATACTATTAGTTGTTTACATTTGCCGTAGAAAGGTAAAGTTCCATTACCATTATAATCAAAGGATAAGTTATCCAATGTTTGAGCAAATAAAAATGAAACAGTAGATGTTGCAACTTCTACTCCATCAATCCAAATAGCAATATCTCCACTTTTATATTTTAATGCTACTTTATAAAACTGATTCTCGTTAGATAAAATTGTTTGACTTGTATAGCTTCCACTTGGAGATTTAACTCTAAAAAAAAATTTATCACTATTATCAAACCCTATCGTGACAGAATTTGCGGCAGAATTACTTGCATCATTATTTAATGAAATTAAAATAAAATTATCATTATTATCTTGCTTTTTAAGTATTTCTGCAAATAACACCCCCTCTGTGCTATTAAACGTCGCAGAAGTCCCAGCATTGTTGCAGACATCGGCGGTGCGAGTTACTGTGCTTCCGCTTGTTGGGATGTAGGATGTTGCGTAGGATAAATCTTCTTGCTGTAAACCCCAAACAATAACATCATCTAAAGTTAAACTTCCTCCCCTACCATCAACAATATAAAACCAAGTATCATTTCCAACAAGTTCAACTCTTTTCCATTCATTTGTTACTTCAAATAAACTATGTGTATGTGAGTTGTTGTCTAATAGATTAACATTACCATTTTGACCATTTCCACTCTTAACATACATACTTCTTGCATCACCACTTCCTAAATTTGAAAGTGCTACATAATATCCGTCAAAACTATTTATTCTTGTTGCCGTTAAACTTCCATCTGGTGCTAAATATCCACTTTCAAATATACTATTTGGTGCATTTGTAGAAAAGTTTGAATTTGACCTAAAATCCTCGCTATAGGTAACTAAATTTGTTGACTGTCCTTCAAGTAATAAACTCGCACAACTTGCATCGCTATAATCCAAGCGAGGAACATTTGTTGACATTTCCTCTATCAACCCCTCACTATTTACCCTCGTTGCACTTGATGAACGTGAGAAAGTGAAGTCGCCTATGTTTGTAATTTCTTTTACAGATACGTTGTCTACATAAAACTCTAATGTAGAAGAAGATGATAATAAACTTATGTATGATGCAGAATTTGCATTTGCAGTAATATAATATACAACATTACTCCATTCTCCTTGCGTTACTACTCTTGATGTAAAAACTGTTGCATCTGAATTTGTTACTCCAGACAAAATTTCATTTCCATCTACTGCATACACCCAAAATGAAACTTTATATGTTTTACCATTAACTAAACTAAAATTATTTAGAGAAAAAATACCTTGTCTAAAAACACTTGCTAAAACATACCAGCTATAACTACCAAGATATGCTCTATCGGTAGATTGCTCCGATGTTGTAGGTGTGCCAAAATCACTCCAACCCGTACTTCCATTACTAAAATCACCATTTACAACCAACTCACTCCCATACGTTGGAGTAGGTTTTACCGAGTATAGCTTTCCGTTTTTATATCCGCTTGGTATCTGTATTAAACTTGCCTTATCTATCATACTAAATCATTTAAATCGTTAATAGCACATTCTCTGTTTTCTGTTTCTCCGCCATCGGCTTCTACGCGTACCACAAAGCCATCAAATATCAGTTGCCCTTCTGATATCCGTTTAGTTTTTTTTCCGTATTGATATCCGTAGCTATACATTATCCAAATATAGCTAAAACACTTCCAGACGATACGTTAACCCTTTTCATAAGACCACCATTTTTAGCAGATATAATCATACCAGCAGAAAGAGTTACACCAGTTAAGGCACTTTCAGTTAATACGTTGTTATCGCTTTGGTCGGTTAGGTTAGCGAATGTAGCATCTTCGTTTACTACGAGATAAGCTACTTTGTCGGAAGCAGTAAATGTAACATCTCCAGATACATATTTCTGTCCGTTTCTTGATAGTTGTAATTCAGTTATTGTCATTTTTTTATTATGTTGGATTTTACATCTTGCGTAGCCATATGCTGAACTTAACGACATACTAATCGCAGCTCCAGAATATAGACTATCAAATCTTTCGGTGAATGGTTGTATGCTCCAGTTCTTATTCAGTACCAAAGCTAAATCTTTGTCGGCATAAGTTGCCTTGTTATAGTTTTCAAATATGCTCATTATATCTAAAGCGATTAAGCAGCATTCGTTTTGCACACTTACCTCGTTAGATTCTGTGTTTATCTCAGTAACGTTATCGCATAAAAATATATCTAAGGAATAATCTATTCCGTTAAACCCATTAGGAGTAATATTGACAACATCGTATATAAGGTAGCTTCCAGTAACATCTTTTGTTAAATCTACGTCCCAAATATTACCCTTTAGGATTGTGTTTATTTGTGGATGTTCTGACTTTATGCCCTCCATTATTGTCCTTATGTTCTTTATGGTTAAACTTTTCGACATATTTCTCTAACTTCTTTTCCTTGTTTATAGTATAAATTGGCTTCTCCATTTAGTATCGTGTTCTGGGTGTACTACATCTAATCCACTTGGAGGAGTTTTATATAATGGATAGCTATCTTCATTCTCCTTCAAATATAACTGCAATTTTCTTCTATAAAAATCTGCATTATCTTTGTATATACTTTTAGCTACTACTAATTCTCCTTCGCTTAGAGGAGTAAAGTTATCTCCAGACTTAGTTCCAGCTCCT
>Ga0208791_1000826_pt1 | contig 12570 bp, 5 predicted proteins | sample 11_taG_FD_184084 | JGI IMG/M metagenome (GOLD analysis project Ga0208791, IMG submission 184084) | Marine viral communities from the Subarctic Pacific Ocean - 11_ETSP_OMZ_AT15265 metaG (SPAdes) (version 2) | ecosystem: Environmental > Aquatic > Marine > Oceanic | place: Pacific Ocean | collected...
AACTAGAAATAGTTTTTACGGAACCACTACACCATCATCAATACAATTTGTATTTAATCCTGCACCAAACAATATAAAAACTTTTCAAACTATAAACTACGAAGGTACTAATGGCTGGGAAGTTACATCTTTAGTTTCTGATGAAACTGGGTTTGATGCTAGTGGCGGTAATTGGATTAATCATATTGACACAGCTACAGGAAGTGTTAGAGGAGCTACAGCGGCTCCATTAACAGGAAATTACCCTAGAATATATAGCTATGATGAAGGTGCTTATGTAGATAATAACATCCAGTACAGAGCTGGGTTTGATAGAAAACAAAATAAATATATGGCAGTTATACCTAATAACACGCAAACACCTATAGCGGGTGAAGTTGTGTTTGGTAACCAGACAACAGGTATAAAAGCTTATTACGCAACAGTAACAATGAAGACAGACGCAACCACTGATCCTAACGGATTAAAAGAGTTGTTTGCTGTTGGTAGTACTTTTGCGCCAAGATAATTAATTAAAACAAATAAATATGCCAGCAGCATTAGCAATAGGAGCAGCAATAAAAGTAGGTGGAGCTATCTTCGGAGCAGGAAGAGCTAAGCGAGAAGCTAGACGCCAACGAAAAAGAGCAAGAGCCTTAAACAAAAAGATAAATCATTTAGAAGCAAATAGACAAGATGTCATAAACCCTTATGATCAAGTAACAAGTTTAGCTAGTATGGCTACAGACTTATCTAGTACTATGTCTAATCCTATGGCTAATTTATCTGTTGCAACAAAAGCTGCTGAAATGAAAATTGAACAAGCTGATATATCTTTAGCAAACACTTTAGATACATTAAGAGCTACAGGTTCTGGAGCTGGTGGTGCTACTGCATTAGCACAAGCTGCTTTACAAAGTAAAAAAGGTGTTGCAGCTGATATAGAACAACAAGAAAAATCTAACGAAGACAAAAGAGCGGCTGGTGAAGAAAGACTAGAGCAAAGAGTTGCTGCAGAAAAACAAAGAATACAAGGTATTAGTATTAGTGAAGGCGCAAGAGAGCAACAAGCAATGGCGCAGGGTAGAGTGTTTGAATTCCAAGCTCAAGAACAGAGAGATGTTAGCAAGCTAAATAGATTATATGGACAACAGTCACAAGCTCAAAACGCAGCCGCTGCTGCTAGACAATCAGAAACTTCAGCTATTATGGGTGGTATAAATGCTTTAGGTGGCGCTGTTGGTAAAGGTGCTTTTGGTGCTTTAGGTAGTGGTGCCGCATCAGCCGCGACTAGTGGCGGTGGAACAGGTTTAGGTGGTACTTTTACTTCTCCTTCTGGAACAGGTCAATTTAGCAGTCAAGTAAGTGGTTTTACACCTAGCAGCCCTAGTTCTTATAGTTTAGGTCAATACGGAACTAATGTCTCAAGCATGTTTGGAGGAAATTAATAAATCAATAAAATGGATAAAATAAAAAACATACAAAAAAATTTATTGATTAAGCAAATTAATCAAAGCGATGCCATAGCTTATAATAAAAGCTTTTTGCAAAACCCTGTTGACTCTAATTTTAATATACTTAAAGCGTTTGAAGGTACAGAAAAAGAATATGCTAGATTAGAACTTGCTATTAAAGATGGCAAATGTGAAGAGCAAGGTTGTCAAATAGAAATGGATAGATTACAGTATTTAACTAATGCTCCTACTGTATTTATGGATTTTATGGAAAACGTTATGGGTGAGCTTTCTGTTACTGATGAAGAAAACTTTGATCCTAATAACAATGCTGACTACACTATAGCAAATTGCATGTTAAATGACAGACCAGGTTTTACTAAAACCTCTGGTTACGATATTGAACTTAGATTATTAGGTGATGGATCACAACAATTAACTTTTACTGGTCCTGGTTTTTATGAGCCGTTAATATTAAATAGTTCTAGCTTACAAATATTATTAGAAAGTGGAACATTTTTAATAGCATCAACACCTAATATAGGTAAAATGATGTCTAGATTATTAACTGAAGTAAATGTATTTAGCCCTGAAATGGTAAATGCTGAAACAGAAGAGTTAATGCCTAATGCTAAAATAAGTGAACAGTTTATATTAACAAACACAGATGGTTCACCTGATTATGAGATTATAGATATAGGTGGTGGTAAAGGCAGAAACGTGTTTAAGTATGACATGGATAAAATAGAAAAGAAAGTAACTCCATTTATAAACGCTGAAGTTGCTGGTATTTTAGACAGTGAGCAAGAAGCTGTAGCTGCTTGGAACATGTACATAAGTAAAGGTACTAGTGAAGAAGAAGACGATCAAATGGTACAAGATGCTAATGCTTTTGGTTCTAGCTGGTCATATGAAACTGATTTACCATTATCACAAGATAAAAAAGTTTTATTCATGAAAAAATATAAAGAGTATTTCATGAAAAACTATTTAGTACAGTTTACAACTAATCAACTACCTAGTGTACAAGCTGATGCTGCTGTATTTGATATGGCTGAAATGAAAAAAGCTAAGGCACAAAAATTTATAGACGATAATAATTTAAATTAATTTAAATGACATTACTAGAATATATAACAGACTTACAATCTCAAGGTTTATCTGGCGAAGAAATATTTGCTAAAGCTCAAGAATTTAAAGGTAGAACAAAACCTGAAGAAGTTGTTGAAGAAGTAAAGATAGACCCTGTTGTGGAGACGGATGCAACTACACCAGGGAAAACGGAACCAGTGTCCAACGAAAAGTTTATGAAATCAATATCTGGGGATGGAATATTCGATTCCTTAGAAAATACAACTCTTTCACAAAGGCTAAACGCTACTCCAAGGACTAGCAAAGATAATCCTTTATTAGATTCTGTAGAAAGTGATTTTGATATAAAGGATTTTCAAAATAGAACATTTTTTCAAAAAGTAGGTGTAGAGCCTGTGTTTACTTTGCCTGATTCTTATAAAACAAAAGCAGATGTAGGTCAAACTTACAACCCTAAAGGTAATTACGATTACAAATATGAAATAAATCAAAAAACCGGCTCAATTGATTATTATTATAAAGCAACAGGCTCTAAAGAAGATTGGAAAACATACAAAAACAAAGAAAGCGACGCGAATTTAGCTATTGCATCTCAGTTTGGTCATTTTGATTATGACAAATATAAAAAACAGCAAAAATATATAAAAGATTTCAGTGTTAATTTAAACATAGACGATATAGATATTGAAAGTTTTCAAAAAAATAAAACTTTAAAAGCTGACCAAAAATTTTTATTAGACACTATACAAAGAGAATACAACAATAGCAGAATGGCTGGTGATCCATATATTACTTTTGATAAATTTAAATCTAAATATTTAAAAAGCAAAAAAATAACTGAACCAGAAACAAAAACAGAAAGTTTAAATGATAAAATCAATAATCTTATTATTGAAAAAAACTTAGATAAAAACTACATATATCAACAATTTCAAAATCAAGGTTATACAGGTCAAGAAGATTTTAGACCTGAAATGGGTTTAATAAAGCTAGATGATGCTTTTAATTTTAAAAACTTAGGAGCAACTATAGGAAAAGAAGATCTTAAAGAGTTTGTAGGTTTTATGAATAGTAAAAAATTTACAAACAACTATGTTGATAACTTTTTTAATGATTCTTTTGGTGATCAAGGCACTTATGATATATCTAACGAAGAATATGCTGAATTAAAAATAGCTGGACAAAGATCTTTAGATAATTATTTAAATCAATTTTTAAATGAAAAAAACAATAGATACAACAACAAACTGTATTTAAATTATATAAAAAATAATCCAGATAAATTTAAAGATATAAAAAGTCTTAGCGAGGCTAAAACTAAAGCAAAAGCTTATTTTAAGAAAGAATATGGTCAATCAACATTTCCAGCTTTTGATTATAACAAAATAAAAAACTATAGAGAAGTTTTATTTCCGGAGTTAGTTAAAAAAGAAAAACTAAACTTAATAGAGTCAGAAGAAAAAAGAAAAAAACTAATAGAAGAAGGAAGCTCTGAAGGATTGTTAAAAGACTCAATGGTTAAACTTACTCAAGGTTATTTAAGCCAAGCTGAAGACCAGGCTTTAGCTATTAGAGAAATGTTTGGTTTTGATATTGATGTTGGAAGAAACTTAAAAAATGAAAAAGATATTAAAAGATTTTCACAAGACATTAGATACATGTATGTTGAAGGTAAAAAAGCTGAAGTTGATGGAATAGTTTACATAAAAGAAGATGATGGTTCTATATATGATACAACTAATAAAATATCATTAGGTGTTAAAACTGAAGATGAATTAAAAAAAATAAATTTAGCTTTAGATAACAGTAAAGAAACTGGAAGTGATTTTAGTGGATCTGGTGGCGTAGAAATGATGGCGGCTACGTTTGGAACAATGGCTTATGACTTAAGCCAAGTGTATGGTCTAGGTAAGTTCACTAAAGCAGCAAAACTAGGAAAATTAACTCAGATTGTAAAAATGCCAAGAGCAACTTTTGACGCGCTTGCTTATTACAGTTTTAGTGGTTATGTAACTACAAAAAAAGATACTTATAACGAAGCTATAAAAGCCGGTATAAGTAAAGAAGAAGCTCAAGATTTATCTGAAACAGCTGGACAATTAGGCGGAGCTTGGTATGGAGTAACTAGTTTGTTTGCTCCTACAAATACTTACATGAAACGATTAGACAAAGCTTTTTCTAATAATAACGCAATAAATCAAGCTTTAAAGTTTTATGAAAAAAAAGGAAAAGGTGGTTTTGTAAAATCTATGCTAAATAGTATAAAAAATATAAAACCTACTTCTGTTGGTTTGCAAAGAACCGCTCTTGCAGGTGGCCAAGAAGTTTTACAAGAAAACTTGCAAGAAGGGGGAATGGTTTTAGGTTTAAATCCTTTTATAAATAACTTAACAGATGAGAATTTTTTAAATGAAGATTATTCAAGATCTGACTTTATAAAAACAAGTATTTTGTCTTTTGGCGCTGGATCTGCTTTTTCAAACATAAGTATACCTTCTTTTAAGCCTAACGCAAGTCAACAGTTGAAAAATTTATATCTTCTTGGTCAAGATGTTTCTGGTACTAAAAAATTAACAAATGAAATGGTAGCAAACGGACAGGCTACTCAAGATCAAGTTGGTGCTTTAATGCAAGACATAAAGGCTGTGTATAATCAAACAAGTAAAATACCAGCAACTGTAAGCGCAGAAACTCAGTTAGAATCAGCAAAGTTATTGCAAAAAATACAAGATTTAGAAATAAAAAAGAAAAGAGTTAATGAAAATTTTCATGGCCCTATAAATGAATTAATAGATAAAAACAAAAAAAAGTTAGCAGAAATAGTTAAACCTGAAATAGAAAAATCAAAATCTAGAAAAGGAGCTAAAAAAATGGCCGAGCAATTAGGTTCAACTTTTGAAACTTTTAAAGATCAAAGTTCTATTGACGAAAGAGTTGAAGAGTTGAAAAAACAAGGAGGACAACCTCAAAGCTCTGCTAGTTATGGGCAAGCTATAGACATGTCTGGTATCGAAGGTTATGAAGGTCCAAATAAAATAATATTAATTAATGATCAAGTTGCAGCAGAAGATAACGTTTACACAACAGATCAACATGAGATATTACATCCTTTTTGGAGTCAAACTTTAAAAGGAAATCCTGAAGTTGCTATAGCTTTTGGTACTTCCTTATTAAACGAACTTGAAAACAACCCTAACGTAGTTATAAATGATCCTGAGGTACAAAGAAGAGTTGATCAATACATAAAAGATGGTGTTTCTACTTCAGAAGTAATGGAAGAAGTCATGAACTTTACAAGTGAAGCTTTAAGTAATGGCTCTATAGTTGTAACTCCTAAAAAATTAAGTATTATAGGAAGGTTAATATCTAAAGTTTTTGGACAAGCAAAGCAACCTTTAAATATTAGATTTGACAAAGGTTCTGATGTGTTAGATTTTTTAGTTAACTATAATGAAACAATAGAAGCTGGTAAAGGTTTTACAGAACAGCAATTAAAAATTGCAAAAGAAGGCGCTAAAGGAAAGTTAATTGACGACGCATCAACAGGTGCTGTTGTAGAAAGTTTACGAGACAATCAAATTCCTGTATCTGCACAAGAATTTACATACGATGATGGTGGTGGTGAATTAAATATTGCTGTAGTAAAAACAAACCTTGACGGTAGTAGACAGCTACAACTTAAACAACCTGACGGTTCAGTTATTAGCACGACGCAAATATCAAAAAACAATACATTGTCTAATGAAAAACTTGTCGACACGAGCGCAGGAGATGTTAAAAGCACTAAAGACTTAGATATAAAAACTATAAGAAATCCTAAGGTAGACGATCGTATGTCTGACAGGCAACGTAAAGCAGCAGGATTACCTATAAAACAAACAGGTGCTAAGTCAAGTAAATTGCCAGAGTCTACTGAAGTATATATGAGCTTAACTAACGAGCAATTACAACAAGGTTTAAATGAAGCAATACAAAATAAAACTGATCAACAATTTCCAATAGCTCAAGCAATTGTAGAAAAAAACTGGCCACTAATAAGTAAGTCATTAGACATTAATAGTCCGCAGCAAATGGATGCGGCAAAAGAAGTTGTTATTGATCAAATACTCGGACAGTTTGAAGGATCTGGTCAAGGTAAATACGCGCCTAGAAATACTAGCGCTTTAGCTGGTTTTTCATTAGAAGGTGGCGCACAAGTAAATACGTATTTAGCTGAAACAATTAGAAGAAGAAAACCTGAAATTGATTTAGCTATAAAAGAAAGAACAGGATCGTCTTCAGAGCTAAACACAAACACATCAGAAGAAGTTGCGTCTGTAACTACAGAAACAGAAACTGTTAAAGCTAAAAAAAGTCCAAAAGGTGACGCTATATATAATTCTGTGTTACAAGAAAACTTAGGGTCTGACGTAGCAACTGCTGTAGATACAGCTATTGAATCTGATCTTTTAGATATGAACGTTGGTGATAAATTTGCTAAAACAAATAAATTAGGCCCAGCATTAGGTAAAGTATTAGGAAAAGCTTTTGGTTTAAATCCTGAAGTATTTACTATTAAGTCTAGAAATATAGCAAAAAAAGATTTAAAAGGATTAACAAACTTAAGGCAGTATTTAACAGCTAACGCTCAGTCTGATTTTAGTAATCTTCCAGATGCTTATGATAGTTCTGGTAAATCTACTTTTATACCTAATTCTATTTTAGAATCTTTATACATTAAAGACGGTAAAGGTAAATGGAAGCTAGACTCAAGCAAAACACTTGCTGATTATAAAAACTTAATAGGTTCTGTAAGCACAGATAAACCAATATACAGATCAAAAGATGCTACTATAGCTAAAGCTTTAGCTGGGTTATCTTTTAGAAACAAAATGTTTGAAACAGCTGTACCAGATCCTGTTAAAAGAAAAACGACCGGTGTTAAGTTTAGTAAAAGAAAAAACTACAATACAGTAGTTCAAATTAGTATCGCAAAGCAAATTCAAGATTATGGTTTAAAACTATACCCAACATTTGAAAATAGATTTCTACATGACAAAATGAATTCTGATCAAATAAAAGGAAGAAACGAAAGCGTAATTAGAAGTTTACCTGAACTTGGTTTAGACTTTTTTGAATATATATCTTCCAGAGGTGATGATGCTTACGCTCCTGGTATAGCTAATAGCAGTAGAAGTATATTTAATAAAAAAGGAAATATAAATGAATTAAGAGATTTACTTAACGCTCCTTTGTCTAGTGAATTTATTAAAGATAATCCTGCGTATGTAAAAAAATATACAAAAACTGTTAATGGTAAGGTATATTTAGATAAAGACAAACTACGAGTTGGCACAGTTTTAAGTGTTAAGGATATGAAAATAATAAGAGAAGCTGAAGCTAATCAAGCTGGTTATGCTAATTTAAGTCCAGAAAAAAGAATACAAAGATTAAAAGATAAAAATTTTAGAGATAATCAAGCAGATAAAAGCATAATATTAAAGAAAATACTTAACGTTATAAGTAAAGACGTGAGAGTAGATAATAAAATAGTGCCAGCTAGAATGGAGTTTTGGGCATCTTGGATAAATAGTCAAGTTAATAATTCAAAACATCCAATTAGAGTTTTAGCTCCTATTAAATTCTTTTCTTTATCTAAAATACCTAAACGTAGTACAGTTGAAGGGTATAAATTAAATAAAAAAGGTGAAGTAGTTTCTGTGGATATTTTAAACTATGTTGCAGAGCACTTAATGCCAGCTAACAATACAGCTAAAATAGCTGTTGATCTCATATACAACAACTCTGTTAACAAAGATTTTAGCCTTATAAAAGATAACTACGTTCAAGGTCAGTTGTTAAAAACCGACGACAACGATGTAAATGATAAAAACATAGGTCAAGGTAGTTTTAAATCTCAGTTTCCTAATGAGTTTTGGGATATGGACAAGCCAAATGTTTGGATTAGATATTTATTAGGTAATCCTAATATAGATTTAAACGCATATATAACGTATAAAGATGGTAAAATAATGACCATTGCAGAAAGTTTAGGTTTACCTTTAACTAACTCACAAATAACGCCAAACAGTATAAGTCTTCAAAATAAACTAATATTAGAAATTTTAGGATTATATAAAGACAAAGACGGTGCTTATAAATTAAAAGAGCCTAGAAGCATTAAAAGCGCTAAAGCAAAAATGAATGTTTATATAAACAATATAAACAAGCCAAAAGCAAAACAAAGCAAAAGACTTACTGAGCAGTTTACTCCAAAGCTACCTGATAACGTTACTACAGAGAAAAAAATAAAAGTTTTAAATGATTATGATACTACTAGTAAGATATCTAGAGCTTTAAATACTCCTGAAAAAGGCATTAGCGTATTTGATTTTGATGATACTTTAGCTAAAACTAAAGAAAAAGTTATAGTTAACATGGCTGATGGTAAATCACAAGAAATATCAGCGTCTGAATTTGCTGCACAAGCTAGCGAATTACAAGAAGCTGGAGCTACATTTAATTTTGATAACTTTGAAAACGTAGGTAAAGGCACTCAAAAAGGACCACTTGCTGATTTAGCTTTAAGACGTCAAGGTAAATTTGGTAGTAAAGATATATTTGTTCTTACGGCTAGACCACAAATAGCAGCTACAGATATTAAAATGTTTTTAGATGGTATAGGTTTAAACTTACCAATAGAAAATATTACAGGACTAGAAGATGGATCACCACAAGCTAAAGCTAATTGGGTTATAAGCAAAACCGCTGAAGGTTATAATAATTTTTACTTTGCTGATGACGCTATTAAAAACGTTAAAGCGGTAAAAGAAATATTAGACCAAGTTGATGTAAAATCTAAAGTTCAAATAGCTAAAGCTAGCAAAAGAAAAACTTTTGATAAAATTATAAATGATATTCTTGAAAATAGTACAGGTATAAAATCTGAAGCTGAATTTTCTAGAGCAAGAGCACAAACAGTTGGAGCTGGTAAAGGTAAATTTACTTTCTTTACAACACCATCTGCCGAAGATTTTGTAGGTTTAATATATAAGTTTTTAGGCAAAGGAAAAGTAGGTAACGCGCAATTTAAGTTTTTTCAAGATAATTTAATTGATCCTTACAATAGAGCAGAGCAAGCTGTAACTAGAGCTAAAATAACTGCTGCCAACGATTTTAAAGCGTTAAAAAACAGTCTTAAGACATTACCTAAGTCATTATCTAAGAAAACTGGTATTGGAGGTTTTACATTTGGTCAAGCAGCTAGAGTTGCAGTATGGACAAGACAAGGTATGGAAGTTCCTGGTTTATCTAAAAGAGATGCTAAAGAATTAAACGCTTTTATAGATAACAACGCTGAGCTAGATGTTTTTGTAGATGAATTAATAAATATACAAAAAGGCAAACCGTATCCTAAACCTAGTCAAACTTGGTTAGCTGGTAATATAACATCGGATATTGTTAACGAAATAAATAAAGTTAACAGAAAAGAATACATGCAAGAGTTTAATGAAAATATTGATATAATATTTTCAGACAAAGTTATGAATAAGCTTGAAGCTGCATACGGTCCTAAATATGTAGAAGCTTTGCGTGATATTATTCGTAGAATGAAGTCAGGTTCTAATAGACCTGTAGGTAATTCAAGAATTGTAGATGGATTATTAAACTGGTTAAATAACTCTGTTGGCGCTATAATGTTTTTAAACACAAGGTCTGCAGTGTTACAAACTATATCTGCTGTAAACTTTATAAACTTTGGTAATAACAACATTTTAGCTGCTGGTAGAGCTTTTGCTAATCAAAAACAATATTGGAAAGATTTTATGACATTGTTTAATTCACCTTACTTAGTTGAAAGACGTGATGGATTAAAAATTAATGTTAGTGAATCTGAAATAGCAGACGCAGTATCTGAAAGCTCTAACAAACCAAAAGCATTTTTAAACCTATTACTTAGCAAAGGTTTTGTTCTTACAAGATTTGCAGATAGTTTTGCTATTGCGGCTGGTGGTTCTACGTTTTATAGAAATCAAGTAAAAGCTTACGTTAAAGGTGGTATGGATCAAAAAGCTGCAGAAAAACAAGCGTTTGATGATTTCTACGCTATTGCAGAAGAAAGTCAACAGTCAAGTAATCCAAGTAAAATATCACAACAACAAGCGTCAGGCGCTGGTCGTGTGATACTAGCTTTTGCTAATACGCCAATGCAATACGCTCGTATAATAAAAAGATCTAGTCAAGATCTTGTAAATGGTAGAGGTGATTGGAAAACTAATGTTTCTAAAATAGTTTACTACGGAGCAATGCAAAACCTTATATTTAACGCGTTGTCTAACGCTTTATTTGCTTTAGCTTTTGACGAAGAAGATGAAGAACAAGAAGATAAAACAGGTAGAATAGCAAATGGTATGGCTGATTCATTATTAAGGGGTCTTGGTATACGAGGCGCTGCTGTTTCCGCTGTTAAAGACGCTTTAATAACTGTATATGAAGAAGAAAACAAAGAAAAAGGCGCACCTGAACTTAGAAAAGCTATAACTGATCTATTTGGTTTTTCACCGCCGCTTGATTCTAAAATTAGAAAACTAACAAGTGGTCTTAATACATTGTCATGGGAACGTGAAAAAATGAATCAAGAAGGTTTTAACTTAAATAACCCTGCTTATTTAGCTTTTGCTCAAGTAATTTCTGGTTTAACAAACGTACCATTAGATAGAGCAATAACAAAGATAAATAACTTAAGAGCTGTAACAAGTGATAGTTCTGATAAATGGCAAAAAGTTGCCTTATTAATGGGTTGGTCAGCTTGGGATCTTGGTTTACCATATTATGGTGTTGAAGATAAAGTAGAGATGACACCCCAAATGATACTTAAAGAAAAAGTAAATAAAATGAAAAAAGAAACTAGCACTAAGCAACAAAAAGAAACGTTGTTGAAGCTAGGATTAACTAAGCAACAAATAAAAGCTTTAAAATACGAAGAAGCAAGAGTTAAAAAAATAATTGAACTACAAGAAAAAAAAGATGGTAAAAATTAAAAAACTTTGGAACTCATTAATGTACAAGTTAATGTTTAAGAATTATGAATGCGAATGCGAAAACAAAAAATAAAATGGGAGGAATAAAAATACCAAACTTTTACGGATCACCTTTACGTGAAAATGGCTTAACAGTTGGAGAAAACACTGGTGAGGTAAAAAAAGATAAAAAAGGAAAGTATGTTTTACGTAGCGAAGAAAGTGTTGCTGGAAAAAAAGGTGATACTTTAAGAATTAAAAATCCTAAACTTATTAAAGATGGATATTTAATGGGAGGAGACTATAAAACTAAAAAAATAAGTAATAAAAATTACAATATAATTCCTACAAATAGAAATGAGTTTGGCGGAACACCTGATAATACAGATAAACAAGCGGCTTATAAAAAAGCTAAAGATCAACTTTTTGCAGAAGGTAAAATAACTGAAACTGATGACAAGGCTGTAAAATTAATTGAAAAAAGAGTTAAGAAAAACGCAAAAAAACTTTTTAAATAAAAAACAAAAATGAGTAATAAAATTTCGGAAAACACTGAATTAACTTTAGATTTAAAAACACTTGTGATTATTGTAACTTTTATTGTAACTGTTGTAGGCATGTGGTTTGCTCTTCAAAAAGATATAGATCTTGCTAAAGAACTACCTAAGCCAGAGGTTAGCAGAACTGAGTATGATTTAAAAGATCAGCTAATCAGGGAAACAATAATGAACACGCAAGAGAAGGTAGAGCAAAATAGCGACAAGCTAGATAAAATTGACGAAAAGCTTTACCAGATAATTAAAAAATAAAACTATGAAAAATATATTAACTTTAGCAATGTTATTGCTTACTAGCGTATTGTACTCACAGAAATACGTTTTAGTAGAAATCAACTCTGAGTGGAATTTAAAAAACTCTGCTAAAATTGACAAGGTTAAAAATGTAGAACATAGGATAACTTATTTAGAGGATCAAACGCCAACTTTTAGAAAGAAAATTAAATCTGTTCCACTTGCTATATTATATAAAGACAACGATGCTATAGC
>Ga0208791_1000830_pt1 | contig 12552 bp, 9 predicted proteins | sample 11_taG_FD_184084 | JGI IMG/M metagenome (GOLD analysis project Ga0208791, IMG submission 184084) | Marine viral communities from the Subarctic Pacific Ocean - 11_ETSP_OMZ_AT15265 metaG (SPAdes) (version 2) | ecosystem: Environmental > Aquatic > Marine > Oceanic | place: Pacific Ocean | collected...
CTGTTGCAACTTCTAAAATATCACCTACTACAAGTTCTGTTAAAAATTTTGTGCCTGTTCCAGTTAAAAAACTATCAGTTGTTAAAGAAAATGCTGTGGTGACTGTACCTGTCAAAGTAGTTCTATCTACATTTGTTGTATTTTGATTTGCATCACTTTCTGTAAGAGTTGAAATAACATCGGCAGTAAAAACATCATTTGTGATGTCAGATGGTGTAAAACTTGAAATGCTTTGATTTTGCCCAAACAAAGACTTTACTTGATTAATACTAAACTCTTTTGAACTACTAACTGTTAGTTCAGTGTCAGAACTATTGACAACAATATTATTTACAGTTGTATTTCCAGATGAATCACCTGTTGTTTTGAGCGTGTCGGAAGATGTGAATGTTCCTGTTTTTGCTATGACATAAACATAACTAACTGAACTTACATCGGTAACCCTTTGTACAATACCAGTTGCTTTTGACGATGTGCCAATTACTTTGTCACCGGCAGAAAGACCTGTATCATCTTTCATTTGACCAGATAAAGTCAATTGAGTAACCATTTGAATATCAAACAGATACAATTTGTGTTGTGAATCTGAATCTAAAACGCTTGAAGTATAATCACCAGATTCTTTTTCAAAACCCCTAACACGTGCAATACCTATCAAATCATTATCGGCAGTTGTTCGTGATGAACTTTCAGTTCCGGTTGCGGCATTACCACCTATTTTTGAATTTGTCAAACTGTCATGTAAATTTACTTCTGTATAAGGAACGTGTGTTTGTGAACCGCTTAGTGTAAGTGTAGGTGAACCGTGTGTGTTTGTAACTAAAATATAATTGCCAACTTCTATTGCACTTGAAACACCGTCAACAACTTCAACGTCTCTTGCTTTTTCAATATCAATAAATGTTTTACCAGTCAATTCAGTTTCGTAACCATTTACATAACCTTTTCCCGGTGAAACTACAACATTGAATAAATCTTCGGATGCTGTGTTGCTGTCATCGGTTGTTTGACCAGTTTGATATAAACCATTATTGAACCCATCGTCTAAATTTTGTCTAAGTTCGAATGAGAATGGTTTTACTAGATAATTTCCTGATTCATCAAAAGTTCTTCTTGCTAATGTTTCTGCCAATACTGAATATTCAGTTGGTCTTGCTTTTGATTGTAACCTACCATTTTTTACAGATAATAATTCAACAAAGTTTTCATCATCGGTTGAATTCAAATCTTTTTTGGCAAGAGTCAATGATATTTTGAGTCTATGAGCACCTTTTGCGTTGAAGTTTGTAGTTCCTTGTGCATTGTCGAGTAAAGAAGTATCTTCTTCAGGTGTGACTAAATTTTCTGTAATAGTTAGACCAACTCTTGCAGAAGGTGTGTTTGAATATTTTTCTAAAACAATTTTTTGTTCGGCAACTCTTACAAAGTGTTCCCGAATAAAATATACACCAGTTTCTATACTTGCAATTGATCCTTTTATAGATGCGCTTGTAGTTGCTGTTGAAACATTGTCTAATGTTCCAGAAACAGGTGTTGCATATAAAACAGTATTATCACTAAATTCTGATTGTTCACTGTTCGAACCACCTGCTTTTAAATATTTCAAATATAAAATCAAAGGATCATCTGCTGTTGGTTCTTCGATGTGTATAATGTTTGCACGAATAACAGTGTCTTCATTGACTGATCCAGATGGGTCTTCGTCTTGTATAACTATATCACCTGCTGTCAAAGCAGTTTGATAAGCACTAATAAGTGTAGATTGTTCATCGCTTGTAAGTGAATCTAAATTTATTTTTACACCATAAACCAAACCAGAATATGCCGATTGTCCCGGAATAACTACTGTGCCATCTTTGAAAAAATGCTTGCCAAAGTTTCCGATTTGTTTTTGAAGTATTGATTGTAACTGTGTTAATTCTCTTGCTTGAACAGAAAATCCCGGTCTAAAAAGAACACGGTGAAAATCTTTATTCTCATCAAAATCGTCGTAATATGGCGAGGTGTTTAAATCTGTTTTTTGCATTTAGAATTCCACTATTATTTTTATGTCTTCGGTTTGGTCAGATGCCCTTGATATCGGTCGTCTATTCTCTATGTATATGATATTTCCCGAATCAGGTTCTAGTTCTGGATTATTGTAACCAGATGCAAATGTCAAAGTTGCAGATGAAAGTGTAACCGAACTTGAAGTAGTTGTGTCAACCGTACCAACTGCACCTGAAGTAGCACCTGTGATATCATTTCCACCGCTAAATCTAACCAACGCACCATCGCTGGTACCAAAATCTTCAAATCGTTCTTGCACATAATATAAAATTTTATTTGTTGCATCATATTCAACTACTTTACCAACTGCACCTGTTGTTGCTTGTGTGATTTTTTCGTCGATGTCAAACGATTTAGTTGCGCTTGAAAATAAAACAGCGTATGTTTGTCTACCAGTTGAAGCAGTAAAACTTGTCGTTGTGCCATATTGGTATGGGTTTGTTACAACACCGATTTTTCTAATATCATTTCCTACTGCTAAGTCATTTGATTCATCTTGTTGAAACTTAGTATTCATCATTACATAATGACCACCGAGTTCGCTTATTGGATCTTTACCGTGACCGCCTCTTGGTCCAATGATTGGATTGATTGTAGGTGTTGTGATTGCGACACCTGAATTAGATCGTAAAGCAGTTGCAGATGCAACGGCAGTTGATAAACCGCTGTCTGTATAAATGTTTGCATAGTTTGCTTCTGAAAAATCAATCGTTCCGAATGTGTAACCAGAACCTTTTGCAGACATTTTTGAACCAGTTGATAAGTTGAATCTTGCAACCGCATTTGATGAAACTACAATTTCAGCAACGGCACTTGCACCGTCACCTTGAACTGCCATATAATATGTGTCGTCTGCTATACCAGCACCGACATTTTCAACTTTAAGAACGTCTATTTGACCGTCTGTTTCAGCAGTGTCATCACTGGAAACTGCCATATAATCAAATGTAAGAAATTTGTCTGCTTGGTTTGCAGTCAATGTATAAAGATATTTTACTGTATAATCGTCAGATGTTTTAAACGGTGCCGCTGCTTCAGAAGTAGGTTCTGCCGCACTTGTAACTGCATTGTTATTATTATCTAAAACTTTATAAACACGATTAGCAGATGTAACATAAAAGAAAGTGGAATCCCAAAGACTTGAAGCACTGCTGTCTGATTGATTTGATGAACTAATATTATGTTCATACATATCGTATCTATTACCGATTGTGTAATCTCTTCTTGGAATTACATTTGAAACATCGGTTGAATTAATTCTTTTTGCGGCAATCATATTATCCCAATCATAATATTCAGATGAAACGTCATCGATTGGTGTAGGTGGTGCATTATCTGATACACCTGTTCCATCATTTGTTGCATTGAATGAAGATGATTTTCCGAGAAACATATAATAATATGTTGGAGATGCTTCGCTAAATGATTCTAAAAATTGATCTGCGTTATTTTTTGCAAATCTTTCTGTTACTATTGCCGCCATAATTATCCTTGTTATGAATGTATAGAGTTATTTATAAAGAAAAAGTCAATCTGTTTCAGATTCTAAATTATTTTTTAGAATGTATTCAAACTTGTTTTGTTTGACTTGTTTCTTTTTGTTTTCTTTTTCTTTTTGTTGAAGTTTTTGTAAATAATCTTTATTTTTCATAATATTATTTATTATGAATCTTTTGGGTATTTCCAAAGAACTCTCATTTCCCAACCTAACATTTTGTATAATGTACCACCGAATGCGTGAATGAGTGCGAAAAAGTAAGGTGCTCTTATGTCATACAGATAGTATGCTGGATATAATAAACATGCAAGTAAAAGAGTAGTAACTGTTAGTTTGATGTTTGGTATGTGCAAACCAGCAAATAAAATGATTGAACCAATTGCTTTTGCTATAGCAGGTAAAGGTAAAAAATGAAACACACCTAAAATAAATGCTTGTTGCAAACCGCCCCATAGGAAGTAGAGTGCAAAAGATTTCATGAAACTAAATTCAAATGAAGAAAGTTTGTTATCAAAGTATTCTCTATTTTGTGACTTATAGATTTGCTTGAATAAAGAATATATTATTCCGCATGAACCTACGAGAAACAAAATAGAGTTTATACTAAGATGATTCATTGTTATTTGTCTGCTGGTTCTGGAGTGTTACCTTCAGCAACCCATTTTAGATATTCTTGATAGTCTGTGTTTGCTTCGTCGAATGGAATTGTCCCTTTATTCTCATTGAATATTGCATATTCGTTTCCATCAATATCTTTTAGTGACTTATACATCATATTCTCCTTTATAATTCAGCATTTGCTTCATAGTGACCGGTATATCCAGCAGGTGTTGTATTACCTGATCTGGCAATATAAGCAAAACCAGTTTCTCCAATATATCCAGCAGTTGCCGTGTTTGTGTTGCCTGATAATTGATTAGCAACATTAGCATTGCTATAAAGACCAATTGTAGGCGTTGCTCTTTTCCAAACTCTGAATTGTGCTCCGGAGGTTTCACCCGGATGATACGCAACAAATGTTAGTGATCCTGAATTATCATAACTTGTATTACTAAGAACACCAGTTCGCTCAAAATACCTCTGACACAAATCCAACTCCTGACCAACTGATCTATTTTCAAATGCAGTTGCTGTTTGACCTGCTTCTAATTGAGTCAGTGCTATTTTGAAGTTGTTATCGGTGCTGTCGAGTGCATTGACTTGGTTAGAAGTTGATATATCCATGTCTGTAGACCATGATCCTACTGTTCCACCATTATATGTTGAACCAACCGATAATATCCAGCGAACCCATAACCCTATGCCATTCGTATCATTCCATGTACCTGATGTATCGACCGCAAATGTTACTTCTGCCTTTTCCCAAGTGTTCGTTGTGCTTTGAGTGTATTCGGCAATATAGTTTCTTGAAAAATCAGAATTTGCAAGAGCAATACTATAAGTTCCTGTTTTAGTGTGCTTATGCCAAAATGATAAAGTTACATATCTAGTTCCAGACTGCCCAAAACCTAAATCTAATAAATTATAACCTTCAATTGGTTGTCGTATTTGAAAATATTGACCAGCACCGATTGAGGTGTCTGCCGTTGTTACATCTAAATGCAAGCAGTGTTTTGTATAAACACCTGCCTGAGCAACCGTTGGTGCATCCTCTGTTCTTTTCACATCGACAGCGGCATCACTTGAACGGGCAACCTTCCAACGGTCAGCACTATAAGCATCATTTGCTGGATTTGTAAAACTCGTTCCTCTTTGCCAAGGATTCGTACTAAAATTGCCACCCATGATTTTATTTCTAAAACCTAATGTTACGCTGGATGAATCAACTTGTGAAATAGTTACAGCATCGTCTGCTATCTTTGCAGTTGTAACAGCGTCATCATTTATCTTTGCAGTTTCAACCGCACTTGTTCCTAATTTGTCGGTAGTAACTGTTCCGTCTGAAATTGTGCTAATTATACCTTCAGAACCTAACTGATAAACTTGAATGTTATTTGTGCCAGATGATGGTGCCGATGTAAATGTGATTGTAGAACCACTTACTGTAAAAGCATATGAACCGCCTTCTCTTTGATAAACATTATCAACAAAGACTAAAAAGAATTCATCGTCTGTTGAAGCAGGTGTTTTTGTTAATGTAAATGCAGTTGTTGAACCATCACCATTGAAATTATCAATATGAGACGTTGTGAATGGTGAGTTGCCAATATATGAATTGTTTAAATCAACTCCTGATGGTGTATTTCCTATGTATGACATCTATAATATCCCTCTACTATTTTTTTTTAGGTAACGTCTTCGAGTATTGAAGCAACTACATCAATTGTTGCGGCAGAAGCATATACTTGAATTTTATCATCACCGTTCAATACGATTTTCTGACCTGATACAACTTTTAGTGTACCTCCTGATGGAACTGGTGCCTCTTTTGTTAAAAAGTAACCTGCTGTTCCTGAACTATCGTATATTTTTACAGATACATCAACTGAAGATGACCCTGTGTTACAACAATCTAATTCAACACAGATTGAATTTACTGCTGAACCATTGTTTGCTGTGTATACATCAGTTGGTGAACCAGAACTTGTGCTTATGCTTGTTGCAAATGCGTTTTTAAAATTGTTTGCCATGAATAAATCCTTTTGTTTTTAGTCTTTATAGTTATTATTTATAAAACATTATAAACTGTTTTTCAATAATTTTATCCCAATGCAACAGAAACTGCTATGCTAAAACCTTGCGTAGAAAGTTTTCCATCTTCTGCTGGTAAAGTAAGCGTTCTATCTGTTGATGGATCTTCAGGTGTCAAAGTTATTTCAGCGGCATCGTCCGTTGCACCTTCAAACACAATTGAACCGCCAACATTTACATCACCGGAAGTTGTTACAGTTGTGCCATCAACGTCACCTGTAACATTTCCAGTTACGTCACCTGTAACATTTCCTGTAAATGTACCAGTGATTGTTTTGTTTGTAAGTGTCTGTGTGGCATCTTCTAAAACAAAATCATCGGTTGGTAATGTTGTGGCAGAACCACTTACGTTACTAAGTTTTGTATAGATTTCAGTAAAGTTATCATTTATCTTGTCACCGCCGGTTCTTAATGAATCACCAGTGCCGTCATCTGCTGTTGAACCAATACCTACTGTTTGCTTTGACATATTTTATTATTTCCTGTTATTATTTATTTATTTATATCAACTATTTTTATCAAATGTTACCGTTACGTCATCAAAAGTTGAAGCAGTTGAATCAAAAATATAACTTCTGGTTCTTGTAACATTGACAGTTGAAGGTGGCGGCACATTTATTTTTGTTGTGTATGCAGAACTTGGTATGTTACCGCTACTATCAGAAACTTGATCTATTCTGTAACTACCAAAATCTTGTATTCTGTACGCATCTGAATAATTATAATAAAGACTTTTTTTCCTATCGATTCCCGGATAATTTGCAACATCTGATTCAGCACTTTCACCTCTCGCAAATGCGTATTTTGCTAACAAGTCTAATGTATGACCAGTCGATGAGATTGAACCAGTTGTGCCAATATTCAACTTGACCGATGAACTTAATGTAAGTTCTCTCTTACTAGATGGCACATCAGATGACGAATCGTAACCAACCTGTGGTGTAGAATTTAAAGTTGTGCCATCGGTATCTGTACCAAGTCTTCTCGCAAAGACTGTTTGTATTATTGCATCGAATGTGCTTGCAAGTTCAGGTGTGAATGTTTCACTACTTGTATTGTCTGATACTTCGCTACCAGTAATTGATTTTATTTTAGCACTTACCAATGTGCTTGTAGTCAATTGACCAAACAAATTCCAACCAGAAGGGTGAATTGAATTTTTGAGTAACGATCTCCATTTGTCAGTTGATTGATCAACCTTTACAACATATGAAAAATCTTGATAAAAACGATTGTCTTGTAAAAAGTTTGAAGGATTCGATACACGACCTTTTTCGTTTATGAATTTACCAGATTCATTTCCAAGATAACCAACCGATGAAGTGCCAGATGCAGTATTATCAATAGCAATTGTTGCCGTTGCACCGCCGGTATCTGTGATTGTATCACCTACTATAAAATCATCTGTGCTATCGACGATTAGTATTTGTCTATCACTATCATACGAAACTACTGTTCCTGTATGTGTTGTAAGTGTATTGTCCTTTGTAAAAGTTCCAGTAATATCTTTGAGTCTGAAATTTTTATCAAAATATATTGCAGGTGCCGATGTGTAATTCAAACCAAAGTTTTTTGGATCTATTTGTTTTACTGAACCAACACCAGATGTTGAAATAGTTAGAACCGAAGCACCTGAACCGCCTGAAGTTGTGATTGATGAAACCAAAGGTAACTTATTATAATTTTTACCTCTTTTGATTACACGAACTTTTGTGATTTTTCCAACTTCAGATGCGCCATCTAAACTGTCTATCGTTTCTTCTTCAAGAACGATATCGGTGCCAAAATAAGTGTCACCATAAAATGCTTCACTACCAGATTCCAATTTCATATATTGTGTATCTGTGTATGTAACTTTGATGTTATCTAAGTTTGCAGGTGCCGATGAAAATGTTAGATTAGTGCCTGAGACTGTAAAACCTGACGATTGAACAGCAGTATTCAATTCAATTTGAACTTGATATTCAGTAACTTCTCTATTTAATTTGAATACTGTTGTTGAACCGTCACCTGTAAAAGATTCATAGTCGTCTTCCATTGCGAATGAACCACCGACAACACGAACCTTTGCTTCGGCACCTGTTCCGTTTGTGTCGTCTTCATTGAAGTTCAATTCGTCTCCGATTGCATAACCAGAACCGCCGTCATCAATCAAATAATTGTCAATACCGCCGTCACCGATCAAACCAACTTGCAATTTTGCAAACCCATTTCCGGCAGACGCAATATCAATTTCGTCTTCTACATTATAGTTGTGACCTGACTCTGTAATTGTCGCACCTGTGATAATACCTTTCACAGTGAATGTTATAAATCTATCTGTGACATTTGATATTGCCGTAACTTCTTCACCTACACTAAATGTCCCAGTTGATAAATTATCATCGATCACTGCCTCAATAACAGTGTCTTGACCTTCAGAAAAACTAATTACGGTTTCTACGACCGCAGTTGCGTTTGTTGTTTTACCAGTTATTTTTTCACCAACCATTTCATTGGCATTTGACTCACCAACTGCTGTCAGTCTTATAACTTTATTTTTTACCCATCTACCATCAGATGGTTTGAGTATTTTTTCTCTCGGATATTCTATTGTAACATCTTGACCAAAAAGAATTCTGAAAAAATATTCATGACCTCTTTTTGTACCTTTTGCTTCGTAAAGATTTTTTATGTTTTTTGTAAGTTTTCTTTTGTCAATACCTTCTACTAAATTTTCAGGTATTGTTTGCAAATACATATCACGAAATCTTTTTAGGAATTCATCAACCGTTTCATCGACATCAACATAATCAATCAATTGATGTATGTTTTGAACTGGATTGCCTTTATAACTTACAACGGTTGCGGTTGCGCCTGAAGTTGAACCAGTGATTGTCTCACCAACCATGAATCTTTGATTAGCACGAATAAATACTTTGTTGTCATTAATAATTTTTTCTAAAACAACAGTTGAAGTTGCGTTTGATGTAGAACCTGTAACAGTTTCACCGACAACGAAAATGCTTGAGTCTTCTGTTAGAAATAAACTATCATCTTGATTGATAACTTGATTTGATGTATTTGTTTCAAGTGCAAGCGTTGAAAAATCTGCATTGACTGTTAGTTCACCTGTCTCTAAAAACTCATAATAATATTTCAAAAATTGAAGGAATAAGGGATACTCCTCTTGTACAACATTTGGTGTTGTTTGTTTAAAAAGGTTTGATAACTTATGTTCTAATGTAACTTTGTTATCAATCATCTAATTATCCACTTATAGAATTTGAGGTAAATGTGCTTTTCTCAAAATCTATTTGAACTAACTGATTTCTAATTGAAAATATGTTTTGATTGTCAGGTTCTGTTGTTAGTTCGATTGTTGTTGTATTTGTAGAACCAGCAGGTGGTATAACTTCTGTGACATTGAGTGTGATTTCTATTTTACCAGTTACATAATTAATCGTACCTACTGTTCTATTGACAAAGTTCTTGATTATATTTGCACCAGATGCTGATAAGTAATAGGATCTAATATTTCCGTCACCGTCATCGTCAAGAAAAATTGTGTTTGTGTTGCCACTTACTTTGAAACCAGTTGATGAAACTATACCGCCATTGTCAGCATTGTAACTTGCAGATGGATGAAATAATTGATTGTTGAAATCCAGCGTGTATTTCAAACTACTATTCAAAGTAGGTATGAAAGTTTTTATTATCTTTAGTTTATTTGAAACCGATACGATTGAGTCATCAGCATCTTGTAAATTCTTTGCATAAACTGAGTTTTTGAAAGATGTGCCAAAATTTGAAAGTGTTGTATTGTAAGTTTGTGCTTTACTAATCACATCATTTTCTAATTGTACATTTGTTTTGATTGTTGATTTTTCATCATATTCAAATGATGTTGTGCAAATAACTTTTGTTGTTTCATAGTCAACAATTTCTGGTAACACCGAGGCAATTGTATATTTTTTCAAATCGGTAATAATATTTTCTTTTGCCTGAGAATTTAAAGTTATAATATTTTTTGGTTTGATTGAAATAAATATTTTACCATAGATAGGTGGATCATTATCTTCTCCACCCCATACACTTACACTACTTGCGTTTGGATAAATTTTTGATAAAATTGTTTTATAATCCTGAGTTGTAACGGCACGATTTTTTGCAGTATTATTCAACCTTGAATTTGTTTTGATTGAATCGTTTGTTTCTGGTAACATACCACCTTGTGAAATTTCAGAAGTTACTACTGTAACATCAGTTTTACCAGATATTGAACCTGAGAATGTAAATTCAAATGCACCGTTTGCTTCAAACTCATTTGTTACGATGTATTCTAAAATGATAATGTTTCCATTGTCAAGTGCTTTACCAACAATACCGTCTCCAAAATAAACTTCGTATGATCCAGATGTTTGTTGTAAAAAATAAATTAAACTATCACTATTTTCATTTGTGATGTCTTCAACTCTTGTAAAAGTTCTTGTTGTATTATCAGACAAAGAATTTTGAACGGAGACTTTTAGAGTTGAAATATCAACCTTATCAGAATCAAGTATAAATTTTTGTTGTAAATTGTTTGAGTTCGCAGAATATCTTGTTGTTACCAAAGTACCTTCATAAATTGGTAACTGCAAAAATTCTAAAACTCCATTTTGCTTATTGATTGTAACGTCTTCGTTTACAAGAAATGAATAAGTTGAATTGTTTATATCAGATGAAAACTTTGTACCTTTTGTTATAGTAGCAGTTGACAAATCTTCAGGATTGTTTATCGTTACATTTAGATAAGCAATCGGTGCCTTTGACGATCTTGGTAAATAACCAAGAGTTTTAGCATGAGAAGAAATTGTGCTTTTCAAAACTGCGGTATCAAGAAACATTTCGCTTGAAGAAAAGTTCAAATTGTATGCAAGATAATGTGTATTGTATGCAAGTATGTCTAACAACACGTTCATACCAGAACCTTCAAAATTATAATCAGAAAACTCTGTTTGTGATTTTAGAAAAAGTTTTAGATTGTCTTTGATTCCATCGAAATCTAATTCGGTTATTTTATTTTTTGCCATTTATCGTAATCTCTCTAGTATGATTTCTGCCGTTTGTAAATCTGCTGGTGTATTATTCAAATAAAAATCGACCAACACTTGATATTTGTTATCATCATATAATGGGAAAACACGAACCCCTGCCAAGATTATTCTTGGTTCAAAATTATTTATAACGAGTTCTATACGAGTTGCAAGAACATTCGCTGTGATACCATCCATTGGTTCAAACAATAAATCTTGAATACCTGAACTTACTTCTGAATGAAAAGGTTTGTCAGTTGGCATCAAAGTAATCAAATGATTCAAACTTCTTTTTACAGATTGAACATCTGTTACTTTTGAAACATCTCCGGTAATCGGATTTCTTGTCATATTGAGATTCAAATCTTTATACTGTTGTGCATTTCTTTCAGAATCTTTTGTAAGAGAAGCGTCATACTTTACACTCATAACTATTATTTATAAGAATAAATGACAAATATACAAATTGAGTTTTATCTAAAATATAGATGTTACTTCTTTTATAAGGCAATCAACAAAAGATGTAGATAAATCAATTTTTATTGGCACTTCAAATGGTATTGTTATTTCATCCAAACTAATTTGAGAAAAATACCCTGACATTTTATTTTTGATATAGTTTGTAGGTGGTATCAATAATATTATTTTTTGAATACTTGTAATCAAGTCATTTATACCACTAATTACGTTTGGCGTTTCAGCAATAACTCCAAGTGGTCCAGCAGCAACTGCGGTAGTTGTAGATGAAAATAAACCTTGAACAAGAGATTTCATTGTGTCTTCAACTTCTTTGATAAGTTCAAACAAAGGATCTAACAAAGGTAAAAAACCTGCCATGACAAGTTCTGATAATTTAGTTTGTGCTTCTGAACCATCCCATTCTGGAAAAGGTATTTCACCTATGTCACCAAAATTCAAACCTTTCAAATATGAAGGCACACCGTCTATGTCCGGTATTTTCAATGGTATACCAATATTGAAATCATTTACGAAATCTCCAAATGCTAATGACTTTAAAGAACCAACTGGATCAGCACCGATTGAAATCAAATCTGCCATACTTGATAATATAGCAGTCAAACTTGACAATAACTCATTAAGCGCAGATATAACTGCCGCCGGATTTGCTTCTGCTATCACATCAAGAACAGCATTCAAAGAATCTAATAAAATAACGAAAGGTGCAAATTGAACATCAATTGTATTTTGCTTTACAAACTTATCAGATTGATCAATTAGACTTTTACTAAGTTGTTT
>Ga0208791_1000834_pt1 | contig 12459 bp, 10 predicted proteins | sample 11_taG_FD_184084 | JGI IMG/M metagenome (GOLD analysis project Ga0208791, IMG submission 184084) | Marine viral communities from the Subarctic Pacific Ocean - 11_ETSP_OMZ_AT15265 metaG (SPAdes) (version 2) | ecosystem: Environmental > Aquatic > Marine > Oceanic | place: Pacific Ocean | collected...
GGCACATTTGTTGCCTACCTATTCGCCCACAATGACGGTGACGGTGAGTTCGGCCCTACAGGGGATCAGGACATTATCAAGTGTGGGAGTTATACTGGGACGGGTTCTGCTGGCAACTTTATTAACCTTGGGTTTGAACCTCAGTGGTTGTTAGTAAAATCTGCAACAAGGTCAGGCCAGAACTGGGAAGTGTTTGACAACATGAGGGGTATGCCAACAGGTGGTAATAGTGCGGAGTTGTTTCCAAATACTTCTTCTGCTGAACGTTCTGCGTTTAACATATTTAATTTCACGCCCACAGGCTTTGAAACAGTTACAACCTTAGATGAAACTAACGAGTCTGGTCAGACATTTATCTACATCGCCATTCGCCGTGGCCCTATGGCTGTGCCTACTGATGCGACTGAGGTGTTTGCGATGGATACGCTAGGTGGAACTACACCTAACCCACCTGCATTTAATTCTGGTTTTCCAGTAGACATGGGAATTTACAGGCTCAGAACCTCAACAAGCAACTTTATTCTTAATTCAAGATTAAACCAAGGAAAGCGTTTGATGACAAACGCAACAGACGCAGAGTCGGATGAGAGTGCTGCACAGTTTGATTATATGAATGGATACTACGACTCTACTTCGGTGAGCAGTGACTACATAGACTGGATGTGGAAACGTGCGCCTTCGTTCTTTGATGTAGTCGCATACACAGGTACAGGATCAGCTAGAACTGTAAGCCATAACCTTGGTGTTGCGCCTGAGATGATGTGGGTGAAGAAGCGTAACGAAACAGGTGCTTGGCCTGTATACCATGTTGGCGCTCATTCTACTTCTCCAGAAAACTATTTCTTACAGTTAAACTCAACCATAACTGCTACACTTAACTCTGCCAGATGGAATAACACTGCGCCTACTGCAACTGAGTTTACAGTGGGCAATGGTGGCACTGTGAATGATCCAAACGACACCTACATAGCCTACCTATTCGCAAGCCTAGATGGTGTGTCTAAGGTGGGGAGTTATACTGGTGATGGTAATACAGGTAAACAAATAGACTGTGGCTTTCAGAACGGTGCTAGGTTTATTCTCATAAAGGCTACATCTTCATCAGGTGGTTGGCTTCTGTGGGATGCAGAACGTGGAATTGTAACTGGAAATGACCCCTATCTATTCTTGAACACTACAGATGCAGAAAACACTGCTGGCGATAATGTAGACCCATATTCGGCAGGGTTTATTGTAAACGGCCCAGGCAACAACGCTAGTGGCGTAGACTACATCTTCTACGCAATCGCATAATCAACTGACAGAAAGGAAAGTCAACAGATGTCAGAATACAGAAACAGAACAACAGGTGTCGTAAAGACACAAGGGCAGTGGCGCAATGAGTTCGCCAACATGTCCCTACCTCGTGTATGGAAAGCGGCAACCCTAGACGCACTAGACCTAGACCCAGTGCTACGCAGCCCAGCGGCTACTGTAGGTGACTATCAAACGTCAGTGCGTGATGGTGTTGTCCAAGATGCTAACGGCAACTGGGTGGAGAACTACGTTGCCCGTGACATGTTTGCTGACACCACTGATGAGGATGGTGTTACGACAACCAAGGCAGAACATGAGGCGGCGTATCAGGCTGGGCTGGATGCTAAAGTTGCTGAAGGTCATCGCACCACACGCAACAAGCTATTGTCTGACAGTGATTGGACGCAGATGAACGACAGCCCTCTCAGCAATGAGGTCAAGACTGCTTGGGCTACCTATCGCCAAGAGTTGCGTGACATGTCAGACTTAGATACGTGGCCTAATATTGCCGATGATGATTGGCCTGTAGCACCGTAAGGAAACCGTAATGCTTGGATTTAGCCCACTCGCTTCCGCACCACTTGGCGCAATAGCCGAAGGTGGCTTACTTGCAGATGACATCATCGCAGGCGTTCCGACGATTTCTGCGGTTACAATGTTTGAGGAAGAAACCTTTGCGATTGCCGACATTACTTTTGGCAGTCCAACGGTTGATAGCGTTGCTGTTGGCACTGAATATGCCTTTGTCATAGATGATCTTGTATCAACGCCAGTTGTTGAAACGACAGACACGCTATTCCAGCAGCTACTCACGCCAACGGAAATCACGGCTGGTACGCCAGTTGTTGATAGCGGAACGCTGACGTTCTTCTATGACTTTGACGCGACAGAGATCACCTTGGGTGCGCCAAGCGTTGATAGCATTGCGTTTACGCAGTTCTTTAACTTTAGCGCGGATGACATCACAGCAACGCCAGTTGTTGACACGTTGCCGTTCTTCCAGACGCACATTTTGGCGGGCGATGAGATTACTGCGGGCGTACCAACATTGCCTGTCAGGTTCCTGTGGGATTATCAGGAGCCAGTAGACAAGACATGGACAGAAGTTTCTGATATAACAGACATATGGACGGTCGTGCAGGACGCGGCGTAAAGGAGATTTAGATGGCTATAACCATTACAAAGCCACAGCTAGGCGGTTCAGAAAACCAGTGGGGTTCTATTCTGAATGATGCTTTGGATGAGATTGTTTTAGAGATAAACAGCAATGCTGACGGTACAAACACAGTCACACCTAATCTTGGGTCGGGTTGGGAAGTTGGTGGCGTAGCAGTTACGTCAACTGCGGCAGAGCTAAACATCTTAGACGGAGATACAACAGCAACATCTACAGTAATTGCTGATGCTGACCGCGTTGTATTCAATGACGCAGGCACGATGAAGCAAGTCGCCATGAGCGATCTTAAAACATACATCAATGCCTCTGTGGGTTCTGGTTCGGTGACAAGCGTTGCAATGTCAGTTCCAACGGGCCTGTCAATCAGTGGATCACCAATCACAACGTCAGGCACTTTAGCCGTCAGTTTGGCTAGTGGCTATGTAATTCCACAGTCGTCACAAATTCCATCAACATCCGATATAAGCAACTGGAATACGGCGTATGGCTGGGGAAATCACGCTTCTGCGGGTTATCTGACATCTGTACCAACAACAAATCTGTTTGGCGTTTCTCAATCATGGCAATCAACAAGCATAAGCACCCAGACTTGGTATCAAAACTCTAGTTCTAAGGCTCAGATGTGGTCAATCAACCAAAACCCAGGTGGTAGCACGGTGCGCATAGGATCAAGCACTAGCAACTATGTTACTATTAATCAGAATGATGGTGACAGCGGTGAGAGAGTCCCCAATATATTTATAGTCCCACCAAGCCATTACTTTTATCTCAACAGTAGTTCTACCATTTTATACCAACATAAAATGGCTTAAACGACAGGATAAGTTAATATGCCTTTAAGATATATAATAGACGCAGCTAATGAATACATTGTGCAAGACAGTGGCAATGATCCTATGCCAGACTTACCAGAGGGTGCAGTTGAAGTAGATGCGCGTCCATCACCATACCATGATCGTGTAGGTGACGTATGGGTTGAGAATACTGCGCGAAAAACAGAGGCTCTTTCACAGAATGCACGCGCACAGCGTGATAATAAGCTGACACGCGAAATAGACCCAATCGTCACCAACCCATTACGCTGGGCAGACTTAACGACTGAAAAACAAAACGAGTGGACACAGTACCGCACTGATTTGCTCAACGTCCCACAGCAAGCAGGCTTTCCAAACACCATCAACTGGCCCACTAAACCAGAGTAACGCGCATGGCTCTCATACCGCTTAAAATCCCCGCAGGCTTCTACCGCACAGGTACGGAGCTAGACGCTTCTGGTCGTTGGCGTGATGGCTCACTTGTTCGCTGGCGTGACGGGTCACTGCGCCCTATCGGCGGTTGGCGTATAAATGAAAACATTGCAAGGATTACCGAAAATGCGCCGCGCGGTATGCATACTTGGGAAGATGACAGTGCTTCACGGTATATTGCAGCAGGTTCCTACAACGAATTAATTGCCGTAATTTCTAGTGGCACTGAATATGACATTACGCCTGCTGACTTAGCAGTGGGCAATGAAGATGCCGCAATCCGCTTGGGATATGGCGATGGGTTTTACAACACAGGAGCCTACAATACTCCGCGTCCAGATACAGGGAATTTAGTTGAAGCAACAACGTGGTCTGTAGACAATTGGGGTAGCTATCTAGTAGCGTGTTCAACGCAAGATGGTAGATTGTTAGAATGGCAGTTAAATACAAGCCCATTGCAGCCCGCAGCGCCGATTGCAAATGCCCCTACTGGAAATAGTGCGCTTATCGTAACAGAGGAACGCTTTATCTTTGCGTTAGGAGCAAACAACAATCCGCGTAAGGTTCAATGGTGTGATCGCGAAAACAATACGCTGTGGTCGCCAGCGGCAACAAACGAAGCAGGTGACATAGAACTGCAAACCTCTGGTCGGATACAAACTGCAATTCGTACACGCGGTCAAACGCTAATCATTACAGACGTTGATGCACACACAGCACGTTACATCGGCCCACCCTATGTATATGGCTTTGAGCGCGTTGGCACATCTTGTGGCATCATTTCACGCAAAGCAGCGGCAGACGTTGACATGGGTGTATTCTGGATGGGCAACGGTGGGTTCTATCGCTTTGACGGTAACTTGGTTTCCGAAATACCGTGCGATGTCCATGATTATGTGTTTGATGACATGAATACTTCACAGAAAAGTAAAACGTGGGCATTTACCAATGGTCAGTTTGGAGAAATCTGGTGGTTTTATTGCTCATCTAACAGCACAGAAATAGACCGATATGTGGCGCTAGACTACAAAGAAAACCATTGGATCATTGGTGACTTGTCCAGAACTTCTGGCGCACCTCGTGGTGTTTTTGAATATCCAATGCTTATGGGTCAAGATGGCGCAATGTATGACCATGAGGTGGGCCTATCGTATGTAGATAAGCAAACGATCACAGTTACAGTTGCAAATGATGGTTCGGGCAATGTGTTCTACATAGATGGTTCCGATGATGAAGATGCAAAGCCACAGATTACCTTAAAGCGTGGCTACACATACATCTTTGACCAATCAGACAGCACCAACGCAAACCACCCGATTGCATTCCGCGAAAGCGACGACACCTCTTACACGGATGGCGTTACGACAACTGGCACGGCAGGCACAGACGGTAAAACGACATTTGTTGTGCCAAGCGATGCGCCTAGTGCGTTGAAATACTACTGCACTGTTCACGGTAACTCTATGGGGAACAGCGTCACTGTCGTGAACGATACTGGCGTATTCGCAGAAAGCGGCCCGATCAGCATTGGCAACGGAGATAACATTATGCAGGTCACAGACTTGATACCTGATGAAAAGACGCAGGGCGATGTAGATGTCATCTTCAAAAGCAGATATTACCCTAATGACACAGAGTACACGCACGGGCCATATACACCGTCTAGCCCAACAGCGGTGCGCTTCTCAGGTCGCCAGATCAGAATGCGCGTGGAAGGTGACGCTCCATACGCAGCGTGGCGTGTTGGCACAATGCGGGTAGACGCAAAAGCGGGTGGGCGTAGGTAATGGCAGCACCCGTACTCCCACCGATTGGCGACAACGTAAAGGCTTGGGGCAATAACCTAACCGCATATCTGCGCAGGCAGCTTCCGCGTTTGTACTTTAAGACAGCAGACGACAACCCATCAGAGAACGGCGTTATCTTGTGGGATGACGAAGCGGGTTATCCCGTTGTCTCTAAGGGCGGTGAGTTTCGTCAGGTAATATTGGAGGGCGGTCACGCAACATTTATTCGCAGCACAGATGTTACGGCTGCGTCAGCGAATACTGCTTACTCAATTACTTACGATGCACCTAGCGGTAACTTCAAGATTGATCGTGATGCAACCAACAACGAGCGCATAGTGTTTGAGGAGGGTGGCGAGTATCTAATTAGCTTCACTGCTGAGATTAGATCGTCCAGCGGTAGCGATGTTACGTTTTACTTTTGGCCTGCAATAAACGGCACAAATGTGACAGGTTCTACTATGGTCAACACCTTGCACCAAAACGGTGCAAACTTAGTTGTGTCACGCGCTGCAATATTTGATGTAAACGACGATGATTACTTGGAAGTAAAGTGGGCTGTCAGTAATACGCACGGTAGTTTGAACGCTACGGCTGCAACTTCATTCGCGCCTGCATCGCCTGCGTCAACGCTTGCGATTACGAGGATACATGCGTAGGGGTGTCAAGGAAAAGAAAATGTGCTATAAAGCATTAAGGATTTCGGAGTAAAACAATGGGCGTTTTTGATTTTTTGTTTGGTAAGCCAGGCCAATCAGGGCAACTTGACCCAGAAACAAAACGAGCAAGGGACTTTTTACTAAACCAAATGCTGATGCAATACTCAGCAGGGCCAGTAAATGTTCCACAATACATGGCGGTTGCCCCACAAGCACAATATAGCGGCACAAATGCTTTGCTTAGTTCTTTGGGTTTAGAAGGCGTTGCGCCCCCTTCTATGCCTACAACGACAGTCGGCGGGATGGAAGTTTACACAAGCCAACCTTTCCAAGAGCAAATGGAAACCTCTTACGCAGAGCGTTATCCTGGTCAATACGATTATTTACGTTCGTTCTATATGGATCCAGTAACAGGTGAATTTGGTGAGCGTTCCTATGGTTACAACGATCCGATGGCTACGCAGCCTGTTGCACCAATTATCGGTGGCAGTGGTGGAGATGATGATGATCCGCTAGAACGCCATTATTCTATATTCCCAGAAACGCGACCTAAAACTGGCCCTTATGCATCAAAAGTATCAAGCAAATTAGATACAAAAGGCCAGATCGGTAAATACTCAGGTTCTATGGGCGGTCAATCAGTCTTTGATAAAATAAAATCTGACTTCAGTTATGCGGGTTCTAAAATCAAAAAAGACCTCGGCGGTCTGTTTGGAAAGGGTTAAATTATGATTGGCTCAAACGTATTTGGACAAGCCCAACAATACCAAACAGAAGCTGGTGATGTTTACCGTAGAATGGCTGATTTCCAAGCCCCAACAGTTCAAGCGGTAGGTCAGACGCAAGCACCAACACTCGCGCAAACAGACATTTCACAGTATATGTCGCCTTACACTGAGCAAGTTATTCAGCGTGGTGAGGCAGACATTGCAAGGCAGCGTGAGCAAGCACTTAACGCTTTAGGGGCGCAAGCCACACGCGCGGGTGCATTTGGTGGTTCGCGTTTTGGCTTGGCTGAAGGTGAAACATATGGTCAGTATGGACGCATGGCGGCAGACATGGCGGCACAACAGCGTCAGCAAGCATTCAATCAAGCAATGCAATCTGCGCAGTACGATGTAACGGCACAGCGTTCAGCGGCAGAGCAAGCGGCGGCAAGAGAGCAGGCTGCTCGCATGGCTAATGTTCAATCAGCGTTTACTGGCTTGGGTTATCAGCAAAGTGGCGCAGCGGGTTTATCAGGTTTAGGTCAAACAATGTTTGGTCAGGGTCGTTATGGTTTAGAGCAACAGCAACGTGCAGCGGCACTTGCGCAACAGCAGCAACAGCAGATGCTTGATGCGGCTCGTATGCAAACATTAGCTAACCTTGGTTATCCTGGTCAGGCACTACAAACAGGCACAGGCATTCTAGGCCAACTACCTAGCTCAGATATAAGAACATCAGGAACGCCAGGTTTGTTTGATATTCTATCGGGGATTGGTTCCATACCAGGGTTTGGCTAATGGCAACATGGCAAGAAATACAGCAGGGCATTTTCGCGGGTGAAAGCGGCGGTGATTACAATGCTTTGTTTGGCTATCAAAACAGACCAGGCGGCAAATTTGAGGGCGTTCAAGTTTCTGAAATGTCTATCGCTGATATTTTGGACTTTACCAATCCAAGCGGTGCGTATGGGCAATATGTTAAAAGCGCACGACCAGACCCAGAAATGGGTGTTGCTACGCCAGTGGGTGCATATCAAGTTGTTGGGACTACGCTACGCGATGCAGTGAAGGCATTGGACATTGATCCTAGCCAGAAGTTCAACAAAGCTACGCAAGATCGCATTGGTAAATATATTTTTGAGACGCAGGGCGCGAAAGCCTTTGCTGGATACAAGGGGCCGAAGATGGACGGACAGCAACCTACAGCACAGCAAATGCAGCAAATGCAACAAAAGCCAAGGGGCTTGATGGGTATTCTACGCGATCCCCGCACCCGTCAGGTTTTGTCATCATTTAGCCGCACAGAGTATGGTGAACGACTTGGCGAAATCGCGAAGCAAGATTTTGCGCGTCAAGAGGAATTGGCTGATTTGACAAGAGCCGAGGAAAAAGAGCAGAAAACCGTAAATCGCACTATTCAGGTTTTGCAACAGAAAGCCAAAGAAGGGGATCAATTAGCGGCAATGGTCTTAGAGGGGCTGCAAAGCGGTGCAATAGACCCAAAAACAGCGATGTCATTATATATGGGTAAAAGATTGGAAACACCAAAAACAGGTGAAACATTTACCACGATGACTGGTGCGCAATTAAACGAACTGCAAGGAACAAATCTTGATCCAGGTAAGTTATATAATGTTTCCTCTACTGGTAAAGTTACACAAGTAGGTGGCGGTGGTGTCACAATTGAAGGTGATAAAGGCGTTGATAAGTTTGCGGAGTTAGACGCTAAGACCTTATCAGAAACATTTTCTAGTGGCGTAACTGCCGTCAGCAACTTAAACAAAATCAATCGTTTAGATGCACTGTTGCAGAATGTAGAAACTGGAAGCATGGCTGCATTAAAAGGCGTAATGGGCAATTTGGGAATAGAAACAGAAGGATTGGGCGACATTCAGGCGGCACAAGCGTTAATAAATGCAATGGTTCCAGCGCAACGGCCAGCGGGTTCAGGGCCAATGTCGGACGCAGATTTAGAATTATTTAAGCAATCCTTGCCACGTTTGATAAACCAACCGCGCGGTAATGAAATCATCATAGCAACATTGCGGGGTATAGCCCAATACGATGCGATGGGTGCTGATATTGTTCAGCGTTATAGAAACGAAGAAATAACAAAGGGACAGGCTTTTCAAGAGCTTATGTCACGACCTGATCCGTTCGGGGCAACAGCTAACCCATCAAGTTATTTTTAGGAGATCATAATATGGATTTTTCAAAAATATCTGACGCAGACTTAGAAGCGGCAATAGAAAAGGCAGTTGCAGCAGAAGATTATATAAACGCTTTAGCTTTTCAGGATGAATTAGGAAAGAGAGCCGAAAAAACCTATAAAGAGGCGACTAAAACATCTGTAGGTGAGCAGGCTTTGACAGGTGTATATGAAGGCATTGCGCGTGGTCTTGGCGCACCTGTAGACATACTTACTGCGGGTTACGAAGCTGCAACAGGTCGTGAAGTAGAAAAACCTGTTGGCGGTTCGCAAAGTTTGCGTGATTTATTTCAGCTTTTAAGTGGTGGCGAGGCTATGACAGATGTTGAGCCTCAAACAACTGCTCAAAGGGTTGTAAGGGGTGGCACAGAGGCAGTTGGTGAAGCGATACCAGCAGCAGCGACATTAGCTGTGGCAGGGCCAAAGGCAGCGGTAGCAGCGGCACCTACTCTATATCAAGGTGCTAAAGGTGCGTTAGCACAGGTGCGAACAGAAGCGGCAAAAGCCCCAGGTATGTTTGCAGGCACAGAAGCGGCAACAGCATTTACTGCGGGCCTTGCTGGTCGTGCGGTTGAGGAAGTATTGCCAGACAGCCCAACTGCTCAGTTTCTAGGAGAAATAATTGGTGCGATTGGTGGTGCAAAAACTGCGGGTATAGCAGATAGGTTAATTGCAAAAGCACCATCTGGCCCTCTGACTGCGGAACAAATGAAACGTGAAGCTGGCAATTTATACGAATTGCAGAAAAAAGAAGGTTTATCAGCCCAACCCGCCGTGACCGAAAATATTTTTGGTCAGGTTTTCAAATACTTGGATGAAGATGGATTTTTAGAACCTGTTCGGGGTAGCAACAAGGTTCGTATTGGTGCTGATTATGCAAAACTTCGCCCAATATATAATCTATTAGAAGCATACATGGACAAAGGCATGACTGCTGCAAACATTCAAACATTGCGCAGGTCAATATCAGGTCGCATGGATGATGCCAAAGGAAGTGAAAAAAGCGCATTGCGTAATGTTCTGCGTATTTTTGACGCAAATACGGCTGAACTTGCGCCTGAAATACAGGTGGCAAATGCTTTATACAGTAAGGCGATGAAAGCAGACCAAGTTGAAGAATTACTAGAGTTAGCAAAATCACGCGCAACTAGCAGCAACTTGGATATGGAAAACGCAATACGCACCGAATTTAGACCACTTCTGCGCCGTATAATACAAGGCAAAGAGCGCGGTTGGACACAAGCAGAACGTGATCAAATTACTCAAATTGTTGAGGGCGGTTCTACTGAAAATATGTTGCGGTTCATTGGTAAGTTTGCGCCATCTGGTGTTGTGTCTTTAGGTGTTACGGCTGGTCTGCCTTATAGTATGGCTTACAGTGCAACGCGTGATCCAGCAATCGCAGCGGGTGCGGCTGGCGCAACGATGGCTGTGGGATTGGCTGGTAGAACAGCAGCAGCAAGACTTCAAAAGCAAAATGTTGATCGTCTATATCAAAGTATGATTCAGGGCAGAGATATGACACCAGCTTCACAGCAACGATTATATGCAGCATTAACAGCATATCTAGCTGGTCAGGCAACAACTCAATAAGGAAACAGATATGCGCATTGAACCAATGGACGAAATGACGGTTGAAGGCATCATCCAAAAGGCTGTGCAAGATGCTGTGGACTTTATTGAGGCTGAAATATCTGAGCCAAGGCTAAAAGCCCAACGCTACTTTGATGGCGAAACTGACATTGGTTACGAGGATGGTCGGTCTAAAGTTGTTGCTACAAAGTGCCGTGACGTTGTTCGCGGTATTAAACCATCTATTCAGCGCGTATTTCTAAGCACAGAAAACCCTGTTGAGTTTGTGCCTCGTATGCCAGAGGACGTGCAAGTAGCAGAGCAAATGACACGTTATGCAAACTATAAGTTTATGCAGAACAACGGCTATCGTTTGCTGAGTGACGTATTCCAAGATGCGATGGTAAAGAAAACAGGCATTGCCAAGGTAATGTTTGAGGATAAGACGCGCAGCGAAATCTACACTGTTACGAATCTGACGGACGAAGAATACCAGTATATGGTGGAGCCTGACGATATTGAGGTTCTAGAGCATACGGTAACTGCAAGCATAGAAATTGATGAAATGGGCGTAGAGATTGAGCGTCCTATTCACGATGCAAAAGTTAGCCGCCAAATTCCTGATGGGGATATTCTTATTGAAAGCATCCCGCCAGAGGAGTTCTTCATTGATAGAAATGCGCGTTCTGTTGATGACTTCTTTGTAGTGGGCCACCGCACAGACATGACCGTGGGCGACCTAATCGCGATGGGTTATGACGAGGACGAGTTGTTTGGCCTTCAAGGGTCTATGGCTACGTTTGAGGCAGAGGCAGAATATGAACGCCGTGGCTATGCTGTGGACGAAGATGATGATGAAAGCGCAGACCCAACTTCTAAAAAAGTTGTGGTAACTGAGGCTTATATGAAGGTGGATATTGAGGGGACTGGCATTCCGCAGCTATACCAATTCATCTTGGCAGGCACCAACTACAAGATGCTTTCATATGAACTAGCAGACGAAGTGCCGTTTGCGGTGTTTGAGTGTGATCCAGAGCCACACGCATTCTTTGGGCGTAGCCTTGTTGATTTGGTTATGGACGATCAGGATGCGGCGACAGCTATGTTGCGCGGTGTTCTTGATAACGTAGCACTAACTAACAACCCAGGCTTGGAAATCGTAGACGGTCAGGTTTCGGTAGATGATCTTCTAAACAACGAGATTGGGCGTATTGTTCGGGTTAAGCAACCTGGCAGCATTCGTGAGCAAGTTGTTCCTTTCACAGCGGGTTCTACGCTCCCTGCACTACAATACTTTGATATGTTGGTAGACAACAAAACTGGCGTATCTAAGGCGGCACAGGGTCTTGATCCTGATGTGTTGCAGAGTGCTACGGCTACAGCGGTTGCGGCTACTATGGAAGGTGCTGCGGGGCAGGCAGAGGTTATTGCGCGTAATTTTGCTGAGGGCGGCATGAAACGCCTGTTCCAACTGATTGTTTCTTGTATCACCAAAAATACAGACAAAGAAGAAATCATCCGTCTAAATAACCAGTTTGTTGCAGTTGATCCGCGCGTCTGGAATGCAGACATGGATTTGATTGTAAACGTGGGTGTTGGCACTGGACGCGAAAACGAAAAGGCTGCGGTCTTGCGCGAAACCCTACAGATGCAAATGAGCGTGTGGCAGCAATACGGCCCGAACAATGGGTTGGTGACAATGACGAATGTTCGTAATACGCTTGCGGATATGTTGGCGGCTGTAGGCTTGAAAAACGCAGAGCGTTATTATTTGCCAGTTACGTTTGAAAGTGAACAGCAGCTAA
>Ga0208791_1000838_pt1 | contig 12432 bp, 11 predicted proteins | sample 11_taG_FD_184084 | JGI IMG/M metagenome (GOLD analysis project Ga0208791, IMG submission 184084) | Marine viral communities from the Subarctic Pacific Ocean - 11_ETSP_OMZ_AT15265 metaG (SPAdes) (version 2) | ecosystem: Environmental > Aquatic > Marine > Oceanic | place: Pacific Ocean | collected...
AATAAAGTTAATATTGCTAATACAATTATGGATGAAGATTTTAGAGAGTGGATATAGCGACTATAGTCCCCACTATAATCAATCCCGGCAACTGAGTGCCTAACCTCCCAAAATAATTAAAGTTTTTGTAGTAATACAATTATAACACCGGCCATACCTGACATTAGTGCACCTGCTGCTACTAAAAATACTTTTTCTATTCTGTTAATTTGATTTTCTAATTTATGAATTTTATCATGAGTTTGTTTCTGCATGATACGACAAAGTTTTTCGTGGGATTCTATTCTATCTAATGCAGAGTTTTTAGCCATTATTCCTCATCATATTCCATGTCACCAGCCATAGCTCCTGGTGATGAACTGTAATCTCTACCACCCCCTGATCCTAAGCCAACATCTCCTTTACCATAACCCGTCATAGAAGATTCTTTTATACTTTTAATCATGCCGCCAGTATCAACGTCACCCATGCCAAACTGATTCATAAGATTTGATAAATTTTTCTCACTATAATTTTTACCTGCTGCAGCTCTTTGCAACATATTAGATATTCTATTAGCTCTTCTTCTACGTTCTCTTTCGGGTTCAGAATAATAACCACCCAATGCATTCATTTGATTTAGTTGAGCTGGTGTATATCCAAACACACCTGTTGTTGAAGGTCTATACATACTAGATTGTTTTAGTTTATCACTTAAAGCTCCTAAACCTTTTAAAGGATTTAAAAATTCAAAAAGTTTTGCAATACCTGATGGTCCTTCTTCAGTTAAAGATTTTACTTGTTCTACATCAGGTTCATTAGCAACACCCATGTTTATTAAATTACTTAAATCTATTTTACTTGATTCATTAATTGGTTTAGCAGATGCAGCATTTCCCATATAGACATTATTATTTCTATTTATGTATCCAGGAATCATACGAAAGCTTCCATCAGGTTCAACTACTCCAGGTACACCCGTAGCCTGCGAAATTGTTTCTGTTCCTCTTGGAACATTTAAAAAACGACCAACATCTTGATTAATTTTCATTTGATTATTTTCAATTATTTGTTGAACTATACTTTTGTTTTTAAGATTATTAGGATCAAACTGCATAAGCTGTTCAGTTATTCCAAATTTATTAATAAAAGGTGAAGCTGCTTCAGTATTAGTTATACCGGTTGCTAAATCAAAAGTTGGAGTTATATTCCTATATGTTAAATCAGGAACTTGAGGTTTTTCAGCAGCGCTTGCTTCACCAAAATTAAAAAAATCAAAGAAACCTTTTTCAGGAACTTGTTGTTGAGCATCATATACTGCTTTCATTTGATCATAATTTTCTTGACCAGATAATCTTAAATTTTCTTTATTAGGATCATATGATTTTTTAAACTGTTGGTCATAAAACATCCTATCCATAGGATTTAATTGATTATATAAATTATTAAAGTTTATTTCAGCCATTTTATGCTAATCCTCGTTCTCTTAATCTAATAGATTTCTCTTCATCAGATAATAACGCATTTTCTGTTGCAGTCAATCCTTGATTTAAGGCCCCTGATGCCGGAAGCGCTGCAGTTTGGACCACTTGTTGATTAGGCATTGGGATATTTGGTAATGGTAGTGTTTCTGGTTTACTTGAAGTTAGAATAGGTGTTTCTACAGTTTCTATACCTGTAGGTAAACTACCTCTTAAATCTAAAGCTTCTTTTTCTTTTTTTACATCATAATAAAAGTCTTCTTCTAAAGAATCTCTTTGTAGTTGTCTAATAACTCCTTTTAAATCACTCTTAGGAAATACAAAACTTTTAGGTAAGTCATATTTAAATCCTTGTTCATCTTCTATTTTAGCTAGTTTTCTTAATTTTTTCTCAAATAAAGATTCTGAAAAAGTAACTGGAACAAAGTTACCATTTATAATATTTCTTATTGCTTTAGAACTTAAACCTTTTCTTTCTTTAAATAATTTTCTAATATCAGAGTCAGATAAATCAAGTTTTTTAGCTGCTTGAATAGCGTCATATATTTTTTTCTGTTCTCTAAAAGCTTCTTTTTGAATAGCTATAAACTCTTCAACTAGAACATCACCACCTCTTTTAAATAAATCATTAAACTTATAAAACTTTTCTGCTTTAAATACATTGGTTCTAATTTTAGAGAAGTTAGAAATTTTGTAATCTAAAGCATTTAGTATATCTACATTATAAGGTTTTATACCTGTTGCCGCTCCAACAACAATATCACTCATTTCTCTTAAAGTTCCACCTGGACTTGGTTGTTTAAAAAAAGCATCTTTAATTTTTCTACTAGTAGTAAATAAACCTGGTTCAAAAACTCTAATTGTATAATCTAAAAGTTTCATAAAAGTTTCAGAAGGTGTATCAGTTGATGAGTAAAGTACTCTTCCAGATTTAGTTACACCTTTTCTCGCAATAATATCCACTATAGGTTCTAAACCAATCGGTGTTGAAATATATGATTCAAAGAAAGTCATAACAGGTCCTTTTGGACTAAACATTTGAATTAATAAAGCATCAGTTACATCTTGACCTTGTAAAATATTATTTTTTCTTGTGTTAAAAAATGCTTGAATTGGTTCTGTAACTGCAGCGTAAGGTATAAAGTCTGACATATTAACAACTTTAAATTTACCATCTTTTACTTTTGTAATAGCAAGCATATCTGAATTTTTTTCATAGTCAGGTGCAAAGTATCTTTTGTATGCATCAATCATACCATCATCAAACAGTGTTATTGAATTGTATAATTGTTTAATTGCGTAGAATGCACCGCCTAAAGTAGTATACATACCAACTAAACCTCTAATACCCATCGCTCTAAGAGTTGGATTGTCTGATGCTGCTTCTCTCATAGAGATATTTAAATTATTAAAAGTTGTTCTTAACATCTCAGCAGGGAAAGATACAAAGTTTCCAAATGGAGTTCTTCTTAAAATTTGAATAAAAGGTGGTACCTTACTATATGTTGGAACTGTATTAGTTGTATACCATGCAGCAGCTTTTTTAATTAATTCATCTATATCACCCGGAGGTGCATCAAGATCTGCTATATCTTTAAACCATTTTTTAGCTACATTAACATTACCTTTAAATAAATCTTTTGTAAAAGATTTATACCAATTATAAGTGTACCATTTCCAAACGTTATCACCACCAGCGTATAACCTAGCTGCCTTTTCAGTTAATTTATTTTTTTGTAAAAAATTAGCTAAACCATCTGTTGATGTAATAGTTCCATTTTTAACTTCTCTTAAAACTGCTTGTAATTCAGATGCAACAATACTTTCATCTAATACACCATATTTAATACCTTCATCAATACTATCTAATAATCTTAATTCAGCTTGTGCATTACCTTTACCCGCAGCAAAAATATCATCAACAACCATTTTAATACTTTCAGTAACAGATGCTCTACCTCCAATTAAACCTCTAGCCATAGGAAACATACCCGCAGAATAAAAGTTTCTAACTTGTGTTTCAGGAGACAATACTGTTTTACCATATTGTACACCTGTTTTAAGTTGTAACATATTTTTATACCAACCTTTTTGAATCCAACCATCCATTAATTGTTTAGTATTTTGTAATGATTCAATAAGATCTGCACCTCCATAATATGGGGTTTTTGGATTAATTAAGTTTGATTTCAACAAACCAATACCATCTGCTTTTGTTAATTTAACTGGGTCTAAAATACCTGCTTTCCTAGCATCAGCGCTACTTTTAAATAATATACCTGCTTTTTCTAAAATAGGTCCTAATTTATCATACATTAGTTTGTTAGAAATTTGGGTAGTCATCGCTGCATTTGTTGCAAGCACTGATCCTTTAATACTATTTTCTTGACCTAATAAATTTTTAATAACTGTAGGTAATTCTTCTCCAGTTCCAATAAACCTTTTTAAATCCAATGCCTTAGATATATTTTGTAAATTTACAATTGGATCAGCAGAATCTTGTTTACCTAGTCTTAATATTTTTCTAACCAAATCTTTAGCTGCTGAATCTTTTATTTGATTTATTGTTGCACCATCACTACCAAATATTTTAGTTGCTTCTTTAACTAAATTAGGTGATCTTTCTACAAGCCCTCTTGCAAATTTAGTTGCATCTAAAAACAATTTAGAATTTTCAGGAACCGAATATGCAGGGTTAGTAAATATCTTAAATGATTTTCTCACATAACTATCTATATTTTTTAATAATAAATTTTTTAAATCACCTGCGGGTAAAAAATCTGCATACATTTTTTTGGTTTCAATAAATGTATCGTTTAAAGCTTTTGCAGTTACTTGTAATTCTTTAGGTAATGCACCTAGTTGTCTTTGACCTTTTATATATTCTAATACATCATTTAAATATTTTTCCTGACTAGCAGGTGAAGTTGTAGCTGTGTTGTATTGTTTTTCAAAAGATTTAGCTAAAGCATATGCTCTTTTTTCTATACTTTGTAATAACTTTTCAGTTCGTCTAGCATTTTTATTTATTAAACCTTTAGCTGCAGTAGTTATTTCAAACTGTTCTCCTACTTTATCTGCAGCTGATCTTAAATACTGTAACTTATTATCTACTTTTTTTAACGCAGATTTTAATGGGTCTGAATTGGTAACTGAAAAAGTTCTCCAATCTTTAAATGGAGGCAACTTTGCTTGAAATGATTTTAAAGCAACCTTCTTATCTATAAAAGGTAATATTATTCTACCTCCTACTTCTCTTGCTAAAAAATTTGCAGCTGTATTAAATCCTTTTGCTGCAGGTTGTACTCCAGGTGTCCTAGCTATTATTTTACTAGCTGGATTAATTATTAGATTTGCACCTTTGAAAGCTGTACCCAAAACCACACTACCTGGTTTATATATTCCATACTTAGCTGCAAATGGAGCTGCCTTACCTACTGCTCCAAAACCAGCTCCTATCGCAGTTCCTTCTAAACCAAATTTTATTTTATTTAAAAATCTAGCAACAGCTAAATCTCTACCAGATTTTCCTTCTTCACTTACTTTTTTAATTTTATAAGTATCTTCTCTACTATCTTTAACTACAGCATCTGTAATACCTAAAGCTAAGGCTGATTGACCTGAATATTTTGCAATACTTGTAGCAAGTTTTGCACTTCTTCTTAAAAATTTATTTTCTATTGCACTTAAAGAACTTCTTAATTTTTTATATGTTTTACCAACTGAATTTATTTTACCTATATTTCCAACTATTTTAAATGCAATTGTTCCTGGATATCCATATTGACCAACTAATTTAGTTACATCTCCTTGCCAAGTTTGTGGATTACCATGTTCTTCTAAATAATCTCTAGTAACTGTATCTAAAGTTTTTGTAAAATCTGTGTCAAAAGCAAAATCAATACCCATAGTTGCTAATGAACCCACTTCTTTTACAGCTAGTATAGGTCCTTCTAAAACACCTTTATGTATATCTTTTGCTAAATCTGCTTGTCCTTTTCTTACAGGAAAAAATTTTGCTTCTTTACCTTGATTAATTAATTGAGCATCTTTTGCATCCATTGCTATTGCAACAGGAAGCATTTCAGGAATAAATCTTATAAAAGATAAAGCATTAAATTTAGCTTTTTTACTCTCTTCTTTATTAGTATCTATTCTATTATTTTTAGTAAGATCAATTTTAACATTGTCCTCTACATCTGGTATATCTATTTTATTTATTTTTGTATCTAAATCTATTTCTGGTAAATCAACATCTAGATCAGAAAGATCTATTTCTGGTAAATCTATTTTAAAATCTTCGGCCATTAAGCCTCCTGCGGTAATACTAAACTAACTCCATACCTGCTATTAAAAGCATCTACATCCGCTTGTGTTCTTAATTCTGCAAAATCAGCTAAAGCTTCATAACTTGTGGATAATACTTTAACTACTTCATCACTTATTTCTTTAGGTAATCTCGATCTTAATTCATCGTAAGTAATTTCAATTTGAGGATTATTTGTTACATTTTTAGATCCAACTACAACTGGTGTCTGTGTTATATTTTTTTGATTATTTTCAGGTGTACCCATTGCATAACCAACTCTACCACCTGTAGCAATACCTGATCTTAATTTATCTCCATATGTTTTAGTAAATTCAGCCATAACTGATAATAACGTTGGACCATATTTAGGATCATCTTCACCTGTTAAACCTAATGTATCTAAATTATTTTTTATATAATTTTCTGCTTGTCCTAATATAACTGATTGTACTTCATCACCTTTAATTACATTATAAACATCAGAAACATCAAATCCTTTTACGATAAATAGATTTAAATCATTTTGATAATCATCTTCGATTTTTTTTAATAAGTCTACATTACCTGCAGCTTCTTTTCTTTTAATATCATAAACATTATCTAAGTATTCTTTTTTAATATCTAAGGCACCTCTTTGTTGTATTTGAGCTACATCTTTTTTAATGTCTCCTTCAATATCTAATATTTCACCTTCCATAGCAATTTTTCTTTTTGCTCTATTTTCAGCTCCTTTATTAGTAATTAAATTTTTAAGAGGACCTTTTGAAGCAAGTAAAACATTTCCAAGTGTGCTTCCACCACCTGTTGTGCCTGCAAGAGATGGTCCATACTCTAGTAAAAATTGTGTTAAAGGATCGAAGTCTTGATTTGGGTATTTGTCATAAGCTTCCATAATTCTTTCTCTATTACTTTGACCACCCACACCCTCAGGATCAGAAAGAGCATGATTTTCTCTATCAACAATACCAGTCATAATACCGTCATTGACAGGTCCACCTTTTCTAAACATTGGTCTTTTAAATATTTTATTCATATTAACTAAACGCTCTGTATACTCCAGCTAATGTAGCACCTGCACCTAAAGCAGTTTGTAAAGCTGTTGGAGATGGTGATGTTTGCATTTGAGTTCCACCAGGATAACCAGCGATTAATCCAGTGATCCCTGAACCCAGAGCCTGTGTAGCTTGAAGTGGTTGATTTAACTGTTGTTGTAATAACTGTTGTTGTGCCGATAATTGTGCTTGTTTTTGAGCTTGGTTGATACCACCTAGTGTTTGTAAAGCTCCAACATCTTGACCTAAGAAACCTTGTTGTGCTTGACCTAAATTTAATTGATTAGCAAAATTTTGTTGAGCTAATTGTTGAGCTTGACCAAAACCTTGTTGTAATAATTGTGCTTGTAATGCAGCTCTGTTTCTATCTGAAGCTTGTTGATATTCTGCTCTTTGAACACCTTCTCTACCTCCCCCAAAAGCACCTGCGTTTACTGCTTGTGCTGCTAATGCCGGTAATCCTTTTTGAGCTTGTACATCAAATTGTTGTAAAGTTGTATCAATTACATCTTGTTGATATGGAGACATAAATTGTTTATAACCAGTTGGTCCAGTAGAAGCTTGAGCTGCTTGAAGAAAAGGTTTATAGCCACCAATACCTTGAGTAGCTAATTGTTGAGCTTGTGCTTGTAATGGATCTTGACCTGCTACAAACTGAGGTCCAAATATTTTTGTAAGATCAGCGTCTTTTAAATCACCTGTTACTTGTTGTAACTGGGTTATAAATGGTTTTGCTGCTGCTTCTATAAACTCCGGTGGAGCTTGTATATTTGTTACTGTTTCAGCCATTATACTCTTCCGCCTTTTTCTAATTTTTTCATCATATCGTACATACGTTGTGCACCTTTATTAACATCTCCTTCACCCATTCCTCTTACAGCATCAGCTGTAAATACAAATTCATTGTTTGCTAACATCGCAGGAATGTCATCTGCCTTTTCTTTTACACCAACTGGAGGAATAAATCCACCTGTTTCTCTAAGGTCTAATTCTGTAACCCCTGCAGGGTTTTGATTTAATGGTAGATCCATAATACCCGCTGCTTGTATAGCATTTTGTTCTGGATTATCTGGTCCTCTTGCAAATCCCATTCTACCACCATAAGCAACGTTTGTTCTATTCATATCTTGATTATACTCTGATAAATCTATATCCACCTGTTCAAGAATAGCTGCATCTTCATTTTCTGCATCAGAAAATGTTCTTTGATTTTTATATGCATTAATTAATTTACTTCTTAATGCTCCAACATCTCTAGTAATACCTTCAGGATCACCTTCTTCTTCTGCTTTATTTAATAGTCCACCTAGTAAAGAACCACCAGCAAATGCTTTTAAAGTGCCACCTATTGTTGCTTCACCTGCTTTCTTTTTAGCAGCATTTGAAACAAATGAACTAAATCCAGGTATGGTTCCCATACTACCTTTTAAACTACCTAAACCCAGAAAAGGAGAGCCACCTGCTAACATAGGTGCAAAGTTAAAAGCAGCTAAAGCCAACATTGGATTTTTCTTAACAGTCTTAGCTACACCTTTTACAGCGCTTTTAACGCCTTTAGTAACTGATTTAACTAGACTTCCTAGTCCATATAATTGTCTTGGTTGTAATCCTCGTGATATCGCCATAATTTAAATATATTTATACTGTTGAGCAGGCGTAGAATCCTGTAAATATAATACTTTATTTGATTTTTTCGCTATCGTCAACAGATTTTGCTTGTTCTAATAGATCAAAGAATCGACCACAATATTGATGATCTCCAACGTGAGTTATATTATCCATAGCATAGATATATACTTCTCCACCCATATCACCCCATCTTTGACAAAAACCAAAATCTTCACCAAAGTATCTCTTAGTTTCTACATCATGTAATGTATCAAATAAATTATACATATTATCTTTTTTAACTTCTTCACCATTAATAACAGTAGGTTGATATATTTCTAGTTCTGGATGATGTTTAATCATTTTTTCAATAACTTCTCTTTTAATTAACATACACCCTGTAGGAGCATGAGATACTTTAATAACTCCATTTTCCATAGTCATTTCATTTCCTTTATCCATTTTAATTGGAAATATGTGAGCTGCTTTTAATACATCGTCAGGAGTTTTGACTAAATTAGTCTCTTTCATTTTTCTCCACATTTTATCTGTATCAAATGTTTTCATTGGATATGGACAAGAGATAACATCTTTATCTGCACCTATCATTTTATATATAGTTTTAGAATTAAAATCTATGTCTGAGTCTATAAACAATAAGTAATCATAATGATCTTTATGATTTAAAAATTCTGCTACACATAAGTTTCTACCTTGTGTAACTAAAGATGATTTAAGTAATGTAAAACTAACTAGTATACCTTGTTGCATACAGTCTAATTGAAACTTTAATACAGCTTGAGTGTAATGCATAGACACTTCACTGTGACAAGGGGTACAAACCATTATCTTTGCTTTTGGTTTATCTATAATATTACCTAAATTAATAGTTTTAACATTTGAATCTACCTGTTCTATTTTTTCTGTTTGATAAGTATCTGCGTTAGCGTTTGTTTTCTTTTTTTCAGAAAACCATATTGGTTCATTATTTTGCATCTATTGCTCCTCTTAAAAATCTTGTCCATGCTTGTCCTTTTACTTCCCAATCATAAAATCTATTTACATAATTTTGTTGCATCTTTAAATGATCCTGGATGCCTGAATCATGAAGCATACTTGCAGCAGCTTCTATTGCCGCAGCAAACTTTCTAGCTAAACTTTTATAATTATTAGAGTAAGGTACATACATTGGAAACTCTGCACCTGTTTCATATATAGCACCATAATTAGTTGTAATACAATATAGACCAGCTGACATAGATTCTAATAATGATATACAAGATGTCTCTTCCCAAATACTTGGGTATACAAACATTCTATAGTCTTTTAAATTTTGTTTAATATATTCATTTGGTTTATAACCAATATAATTTACATTAGGTAATTGTCTTGCTTGTTTATATAAAGCTTCATATGATTTATCATTAGCTTCTGCAAAATCTTTTCCATATACTTCACAAGAAGAATAAACATCTAAACTAATTAATGGATTCTTAACTAATTGCATTGCACCTAATAATACAGATAAACCTCTCCAAGGTGTGCAATGGTGTATTATTTTTATAGGATCACCTTTTTTATATTGTGTTACAACAGGTTGTACTTCTTCAATACCATTTTTAATAACTGCACATTTTTCTCTTGGTAAATCAAATTTTTTTGTAAACTGTTCAAAGTTCCAATTAGAATTAAATATATACCAATCATATTTATTATGATTAGATTTATCTTTAAACCATGGATGTAAATTAGGTTGATCCCAAGAATTTTTTTGCCAAAGAATATTTAACTTAGTTGGATGTAAAGGTACTTTGCCTGGAACTGATGTACAAATTTCTACTTGATTAAGTAAGCTAGGCTCTACATGCTTTCTTAAATATTCAAATTGTAATTCTGTTCCGCCTCTAGGGTTTTGGTTTGTCATGATTAATTATTCTTTCTATAATTTTATAAGTTGATATTCCTATATGTGTATTATATTCAAATTCAGAACTACAACATATAAAAATTTTGTTAAATTTTTGTTCAGAAATATAGTTTACGTTTTGATCAAATGAATAAGATTTCAATCTTTCTTGCATTTTTCTTTTGTTTTTTGAATCAGGATGTTCTGAATTTGGATTATTAATCCAGATATAATTTATTTTTTTATAAAAAACGTTTGATAAATGATAAAGCCAATTTCCTTCATATAAATTTTTATGATCATCATATCCATAATCATGGTGATGATCTACATTAAATAAATTATATTCATCATATCCATGTTCAAAATGAGAATAAATTTTATCATGATCGTAATCCATAATTATATTTGAGTTTTTAAATACTAATGGAATTAAAAAAGAAATAAGATCTTGTTGGGTTCTCATACATCTTACCCAATCACAATCTATGGAAAGAATATTAAATTTTTTTTCCTTCATTATTTTTTTGATTCATTACTTTCTGAAATACTTCAAGACCTTTGTTAGTAATTTGAACTGTAACATCTTGTACAATATTAGGTCCTTCTACTTTCTCTTTAGATACTTCTCCTGTCTTGGTATTTCTGTATGTTGTTGTAGTTATACAATCTATTTTAGGTATATCTTTATCCATTTTCTTGTGATCTATCTATTTCTGCATAACTGACAACTACTTCTAGTTTGTTTGCAGTTTCTGCTTGAGCTTTTATAGCATCTCCTGCTTCTAAATTCAATCCCTGTTCTGCAGCATTAACTGTGCTTGAAGCAGGTATATCTTTTCTAAAAAACTCTATATCCGTAGTAGCAGAAGAATCTCTTAAATCACAATTAGCTAATACAGCTCCTGTACTATTATTGGATATGTATACAGATTTTACAATAGCAACAGCTGAAGTTGAAATAGTTAAAACAGTAGTCATTGCTGTTCCATCTAATATTTTACTTGCGTTCTTATATCTTATTGTCATGATAAAAAATAATTAAATGAGTCTTGTTCGTTTTTTAAATCTTGTTGAAAAGAGAAATTAAGTTGATTTTTTAAAGTGTCAAGAGCTTCTAAAATTTGTCTTTGATTAGATACATCATATTCTGGTTGTGGTTCTGGTATACTAACTATTACTTTTGCCATTATCTTCTTCCATCTGGTTGAGCATCTAATCTTAATGTTCCATATCTCCAAGTCTCACCAGTACTATCGTTCTCTATTTTAATTGATAGTAATCTTCCTCTTGCTCTAGTGTCTACCTTATCAGTAGATGATGTTATTGTAAATGGGCCAAGAGGTGAGCTAGATGCAGTGTTATTTGGATAGTCATTTAACAGCAATGTAATTTTTGAATTACCTGTAAGAACTTTAAAGTCAGGTATAAATCTTTTTACAGACATAAAAAACTCTCCATCTCCTCTGTAATCAACCATACCTGTTGTTTGACCTTGTCTAGTTCTAGCTGCTGTAATATCAAAGTCTCCTGATTCAATAAACGCATTAATAGAAGTTGTGCCTGATGAATTAACTTGATCAGTTCCAACTTCATGAGCGTAATAAGTTGAAGCTCCATATTTATTTGTAATACCTAAAATGTCTGGAAATACAGGTAGTGATGTTTTATTATATTCTGTTGCGTAAGGTACATCAAAAACTCCAGTATCGACATATGAAGTTCTAGCTAATGATGAAGTTGTCCAAACATTTTCTCCATAGTTATATGTAACACATCTATCAATTTGTTCTGACCCTGACTTTGGATAAAACCAATTTACTTCACCATAAAGAGTATTGTGTTCTGCATAAACTATATCTGTTGCATCGTAGTTTATTCCTAAATTATTTGAAGTTGTTGTAAAAACAAAGTCTTCAACAAGACATGGTAATGATTTAACCGTACCATCAAATACAAAAAATCCACCTTCACCTGACATCCAAAATACTTTACCATCAGAATAACTTAATGCGTGTTGACCAATCAATCCACAGTTAGTACCAACTTGTCTTACACTAAATGTAAATGGTGGACCAACAAATTGAATTACATAAG
>Ga0208791_1000845_pt1 | contig 12371 bp, 8 predicted proteins | sample 11_taG_FD_184084 | JGI IMG/M metagenome (GOLD analysis project Ga0208791, IMG submission 184084) | Marine viral communities from the Subarctic Pacific Ocean - 11_ETSP_OMZ_AT15265 metaG (SPAdes) (version 2) | ecosystem: Environmental > Aquatic > Marine > Oceanic | place: Pacific Ocean | collected...
CTAAAGAAGCTTTACGTTCTATTGGTTTACTTGATGATGATGCACACAAAGATATTACAGAGATGCGTAGCTTGCTAGAAGCTTGGAGAGATACTCGTAAGTCTATCTGGTCAACAATAACAAAATTAGTCACTGTCGCCGTACTGACATTTATAGCTGGTGCAGTGTGGATGACAATGGGTAAGTAAGGTAAAATATTATGGCTGATTTAAGTAACGTAGAAAAGATCCTAGTTGATAAACATGGATTTACTGATAATGGGAATGGCACTGTAACCCACCCTAATGGGTCTTTGTATGATACAGAACGTGGTGGTTACTACACACCTGAACCAGCTGAAAGAGCTGTAACTTCACAAAATGCCACTGCTGAAGATCTTCAGAACATTAAAGAACTAGCAGACTTAAAATACTTGGCACAAAATACAGGTGTTCCCAGTTCTGTACTTAATCAAGCCTATGCAAAACTTGGTATTGATCCTAGCGATAACATGGCTTTCACTGAAGCTGAAAAGCTTTTAAGAGAGTATGGATACAACCCAGGTTCTAACACAGATTATTACGGTAATAATCAGGCAAACGATGTTGGTGCACAACTTCTTTATCAACGTTGGCAAGATGCCCCTACTGAAGAAGAGTTAGAAGAAGCTGGCTTAAGTGGAATGACTGTTATTAACAGTAATTTAGCTAATAGTCAGTGGCTTACTAACACTTTAACACAAAACAATATAGATGCAAGTCAAACAAATGCTATTACAGGTCGTAGTAAACTTGAATCTCCCAACTTAGACAATCAGTTAAAAGACAACCCCTACTGGGGTTCTAAGATTAACGAGTTTGGTTCTTATGATGCTGCCACTCTTGATATGATGGAGTGGGAAAAACTAAAAAAGAAGATAGAAGAAACTTCTACTTCTACAGGAGATTCTGGTAACGTTGACAAAGGGATTATTACTGGGGGTGCTGTATCAGACTCAGGTGCTGGTGGCATTACTGGCGGATTTACAGCAGATCCAAACACCTTAGATATACCTAGCACAGCAGTTATTCCTACATTTACTAATAGTGTATCTGAAGTAAGTGATGGTGCATCTGGTACATACACAGTACCTGCACAAACCTTTCAACAAAATGTTAGAGATCAAGTTTCAGATTTTCAAACTAGAGCTGCTGAACAGCAACAGTTTTACCAACCCCAAACAATGACTGAAAAACAAGCTGCTGGTGAAGATGTCGCTTCGTATGCTATCTCTCAAAAACTATACCGCAATCCAAATACTGGACACCAACTATTTATTCCTTTTCAAGGGGATCAACCACTACAAGCAATTCCTGCAGGTTACTACGAAATAAACCAACAGACAGGTGCTATGGCTGCTGGTGCATTTAACCCAATTACTGCAGGTGGAAATACCTTTACTCCTTATACTGGTGCTAACTCTGGTGGATACATCCAAGGTTTTAGTGGAGGAGATGGTTCAACTACTATTCCAAATCCAAGCCCGATTGACCCTAACCAAATTTACGGTGATGTAAGTTTTACAGATCCAGTAACTGGTGAAACAATCACACAAACTCCCGAAGAGTATTTTCAATCACTAGCAAATAAACAAGCTCAAGCTACATTTAACCCTGCTACTTCGGTAGCAATGCCTGGTGTTTCTACTATGGCTGAATTAGGTTATGAATATAACACAGATGGTACAATCAAGCTAGACCCTACAACTGGTCAACCAGTGGTAAAGGAACTTATGCCTGGAACTGTACTTGAATCCACTGCAGGTCAAGCTGCTGGGTTAGCTCCTGTTATCGGTAAAAGACAAGCTACAGATGCTGAAGGTAATCTTATGTTTGATGCTGCAGGACAACCTGTTATGGTTGGTGCAGACCCTGCACAAGTAGGTGATGTAGTTCAAGCTAAAGGACCAGGAACACCTGCAATATATGACGAAGCAGGTAATCTTGTTTCAGCAGCAGTGGGTATCCCTGGAGCAGCTCAGGTAGGTCTAACTACAGCAGCACCTGCAGTATCTACGCAACTTCAAGGTGGTACAACGACTGACTATGCAGGTATGGCTGCAACTGTCCCTGGAGCTGTTTGGGATATCGCTACGGGTACATTTAAAGTAGGTGATCAGACACTTACACCAGATCAGTTCATTGCAGCTAATGGCATAAACGTAGGCAACTTTATGACTACTACTGGTGGCCTACAAGCTGCTCAAATGACTGACGGTCCAACTAAGACTATAGATGCTGCTCAGATGCAAAGACAAAAGGTTGATCCTGTTACAGGTGAACTTATGTTTAATGCACAGGGCAATCCTATCATGGAGTCAGACACATCTGTGTCAGGACTTACAGCTGCCACAGGTTCAGCTACAACAGTAGCCGATGCTCAAGGTCCAGGTGGAGCAGTACCTGTTCGTACACTAGACACCACTGAAGGTGCTAGTGAGGTTATTACTGGAACTGGTGTAGACCAAACTAAAGTAGGTGAGGCGTTTGGTACTGGTGAAGTAGCTGCAGCATCTGTACAAGATGAACTAGCAGGTCTTATGGCTCAGTTTGAAGGTGGGGATACACCTGCATGGGCAGCAGGATCAATGCGTAGAGCTACACAAATGCTTGCAGCTAGAGGTCTTGGTGCTTCGTCTATGGCAGGACAAGCAGTTATTCAAGCTGCTATGGAAGCTGCTCTACCTATTGCTCAGATTGATGCTGGTAACAAACAACAAATGGCTTTGTTTAAAGCAGAGCAAAGAGCTAAGTTCTTGGGTATGGAGTTTGATCAGGCATTCCAAGCTAAAGTGCAGAATGCAGCTAGGGTTTCTGAAATTGCTAACATGAACTTTAGTGCAGAACAGCAGATTGCTCTTGAAAACTCTCGTGCTGCTAACACTATGAATCTGCAAAATCTAAGCAACAAGCAAGCTTTGATTATGTCTGAAGCTGCTGCCTTGTCGCAAATGGATATGGCTAATCTAAATAACCTGCAGCAAACTGCAGTACAAAATGCTCAAAACTTTTTACAGATTGATATGGCTAACCTTAGCAACTCTCAATCTACAGCATTGTTTAAAGCGCAACAAGTTACTAATGCAATGCTTAGTGATGCAGCTCAAGCTAATGCTTCAGCACAGTTTAATGCTACAAGTCAGAACCAGACTAACCAGTTCTTCTCAAACCTTGCAGCACAAGTATCACAGTTTAATGCAGCACAGCAGAATGCTATCAACCAGTTCAATGCTGAAGAAGTTAATGCTGTACTTGAGTTTAATTCTGCACTGCAAAACCAACGTGAAATGTTTAATGCTCAAAACTATTTGGCAGTAGCTCAGGCTAATGCTCAGTGGAGACAAAGTATTAATACTGCAAATACAGAAGCACAAAACGTTGCTAACCTAACATATGCTAAAGAGGTAAACGGGCTTACTCAAAAAGCTCTGGATGATTATTGGCAGAAGGAACGTGATATTATGTCGTATGCCTTTGCTCAGTCTGAGGGTGCTGCTGATAGAGCACTTAGAATTCTTCTAGGTGAAATGGATATGAAAGAGTTAAGAACTTCACTAGAATTCCAAGAAGATAATAACAAAGCTGAGTTCTGGTCAGATCTAATTTTTGGTGATATGAGTTTCAGTGACGTATTTAAACTGCCAAAAGATACAGAGGAAGAAGATACATGAGTAGGGTACCTTATTTAGCATACTTAAAAAATCTACGAGAAGCTCCTGACAAAAGATCAGCAATGCAAGGCTCACCTACAAAAGGCCTTGGAGGTAAGAAGAGGGGTGGTGCCTCAGCTAAAGCTGATCTGGCTGTATATCAAGATAGTCGTAATGAAATAGTATCCCAACTAATTGAAGATATTAAGATGCCTGAAGAAACAAAGATGAGGATCTTTGAAAGTCAAAGATCAAACAGGGCACTTACGACTGACGATGGTGAACCTATTACTCTTGACGAAGCAAATGCTTCAATGGAAGAATCTGAAGAAAAACCTACACCACCAGAGGGTGGCTTAATGTCACCTGAATCAGGGTCTGAAGAACCTAGTAGTTATGAAGAAGATCCTGTATTAAAGTCTTACTCTACTGAAATATCTAACCTAAAGTCTAACGATAAGTTTGCAACTAAGTTGTCAGAGATGCTAGAAAAATACCCAGGAACTACTGAGAGAGAGTTCTTAGTAGCTCTTGCTAGAGAAAGTAGTATGGGTAAAAACATGGGTAGACTTGGCAATGCTTTTCAAATCCAAGAAAAAGTAGAAGTTGGTGGTGAGTTTGTACCTAATGAAAAAGCAGAGGGTATTAACTTTGAAGCACTTAAAAACTCTACAGATCTTGCAGACCACTTAGAAGCTTTCGATACTTATCTAAGTAACTGGGATTATGATGGGTCAGCTACTATTGGACTTATGTTAGCTGCACCTGGGTTTAGAAACGCATCTCCTGATACTGTTGTCTATGAAAAAGGTAGCAGCAAACTTGAGGCAAATCCAGGCTGGGCAGGACCAGATGGTAATGCTACAGTAGCAAGTATAACAGAATTTTATAGAGGTCGTTGATAATGATTTTTGACAGAACACCTGCAGGGTTTTCCCTAACTCAAGAGCCAAAGGGTACGCCTTTTGAAAATCCACCAGAGATTGCAGACCCAATAGATGCTGCAAAGTTTCACTTAGATAGGATGAATAATGCTAATGCTTTCGAAGATATTGCACACTTCCTAGAATCTGGAGTGGATATCCCTACACTTGTACAAGGCATACTACGTAGTGCTGTGTTTCAAGGTATACATAGTGTTGACGTTAGCCTTATTATTGCACCAGTTTTACACGAGTTTATAAAAGATATTGGGGATGCAACTGGTATCGAGTATGATGAAGGTATCAGTGACGAAAAAGAACGTGCTGTAATTCGTTATAAACGTGATGTATCTCGTGCTAAAAAGATGATGAAAAAATTAGATGTTGATGTTGAAGAAACTATGTCTGAAGGGGAAGTGCCAGACAGTATGGAAGATCAAATGGGAGTTATGATAGTAGCTGCCAAGGAAGCTGAACCTATGGAAGAGCCTGAAAAAGAAATGATGGAAGAACCAAAAGGTTTAATGTCTAGGAGTGTGATGTAATGTACGGAGGTTTAGTTAATAGAGAAAACCGAATTAGGGCAGAACGTCAAAGAGAAGAAGACGAAAGGTATGCTGAAAAGCAATGGGAAAAAAATCTTATTGCTAAACGTGAAGATCAACTTCTAGGAATGTACCTAAAAGGTGGTGGCGTAGGTGGTACTAAGTCTGATAAAAATGTAGAAAATGCTGCAGAGGCTGCATTAAAACTACAGAAGCGTATAAATAATTCAGGTATCCAAGATGAAGATACCTTGTCCTATCTGAATAATATTTTAGAAGACCCTTATGCTGCTAAAGATGTTTTAGATTTTATTGACGATCAAGCTACTAATTATGACAGGGTTATCAATCTTCAAGACCTACCTACAATGATCAGTATTATTCAAGCTCCTACATCAGTTGATGATAAGATTGATTTGTTTAAAGAGTTTGATGTTGTTGATCTTACAAATAAAGAAGAGTACTATAAGCTAGCTAAAAGAATTAGCAACATGACTACTAAAGGTGGTCGTACTGTATTTGTTGATGTACAACCTGGGGCAATTCAAAAAACTGACTTTGCTGCAAGAGAAAAACAGTTTGATGGTGTTCTCCAGAATGTAATTAGGGTTGCTCGTGCAGGTTTGGAGAATGATCCTAACAGGGTTAGGACACAGGGTGCTTTGAATAACTTAAAGTCTAATGATCCAGGAACAAAAGCTGATGCAAGAGATTACCTACTCTCTACATTTATTGATGCCGAGTTTATTACTGGCCTTGAAGAAGAAAACCCATCAGCTTACCGTGGACTGTCTAACAATTTCCTAATTAAACCTTATATTGCAACTTCAGTACCGCAAAACGAAACTGCATATCCAGAACCTTCAGCCGCAGATATTAATCTGCTTAGACAAAATAGAGAATCGCAAGTCCTTAAAGACTTCTTTGATGAGACTTATGGACCAGGTGCTGCAGATAGAGTTTTAAATGACTAATCCAACTGAAAACCCTTTTGGGTCACATCTAGAAAATCCTTTTGGTAAAAACTTATCAAATTCTGTGCAGCAACCTCCTCTACCTGAGCCAGGAACCTATACAGAAAATGAGATGGTTGAGGATGATCGGATGTTTAACATCATCAACAACTATATGTTAGACCGCTACGGACTTCAGTCTGTAGAGGGTCTTAGTCGTGAAAAAATTGTAGATGATTTCTTAGACAATCGTCGTGGTGTATCTGCAGGTAACACAGTACGTGGTCTGTCTGAGATGGACTACCTTAACGACATTAAGAATGATGAAGATAAGACTGCTAACGCAGCTGCTGCTGCATCTCTCTTTGAGAACATGGCGGGACTGTACACAAAAGAAACTACACTGGGTGAGAAGGTCAGAGGCACTGGTGATTATGTTCGTACAGCACTGCTAGACCCAATCAACCTGGCTGGTGGTCTCGTCGGTAAGTTTATTGGTGGTGGTGCTGTTCGTGTAGGAACTCAAAGTGCTAAGAAAGTAGCACTTCGTGAGATGGCTAAGAAGCAAGCAGCAGGTGCAACCCCTAAAGCTGTAGCAGAAACTGGTAAGAAAGTTTTCATAAAAGCTGTAGACGAAGCGGGTAAGATTACAACTAACCAAGTTAAAAACTATTCAGCTCAACTGATAGGGTCGAAAGGCCTTAAGCGTCTAGCACAGAAAGGTGCACTGGCTGAGATTGCAACAGTCACTAGTATTGAAGCTGCTGTTAGTGTTGGTATGGAGTACCTTTATCAAGATGGTCTGGTAGAGCTAGGTGTTCGTGACGACTATGATAAGTTTGCTATGGGTATTGCAGCCCTAGGTGCTACTGCTATTGGTGCAGTACAGGCAGGTAAGGTAGTACTTCGTGGTAGCTCTGATGTAGCTGCACCATCTGTTACTGTACAAGAGCCAGATGCCAAGGGTATGCTAGTTGACATTGCTAAGTCTATTGAAGACTACACAAATGCTTTAGTACCAAAGACTGGTAGTTGGAAGAATAAAGTTAAAGGTGGTGTAGAGCTTAAAGATCTAGACACAGACTTCTTTGTTGATCTGTTGCTAGGTCACGTCGATGATGAAGGCAATGTTGTACTGAAAGGTATGGCTCAGATTGCACAAGAACGTGGTCTAAGATTTACCAGACGTGGTGATGGTGATCTATACAGCAACTGGATGGCTGATATGATCAAGCAGTCAGACCCAGCAGAAATTAAACAGTTTATCAAAGCTTTTGAAAAATCTACAGGTAATAAATTAAAGCAAGCTAAGACTTTAACTGTCGAAGAGTTTGCAGATACCTTTGCAGCTAAGATGAACGGTGCTGCTAGAGTACTTAATGCTGCATCACAAGGTGCAAAACTTAATGGTCTTTCTGCTAAAGACTTAGAGATAGCGGAGATGATTGATACTGCACTAGACTTAGGATTCCTAAAGAAGCCTGATGATCCATATGCAACACGTCTCTCAGAACAGCTACCAGAGTTTGTTCGTAACAACCAGAACAGATTAATTAGATTACTTGTATCTAACCCTTCCACCAGTGCACTTAACATGATTGGTTGGGGTGCTAACGCAGGTCTTAACACTGTTTCTGATATGGCATTGATGACTCTACATGCAGGTAGAGGAACTCTAGCTAAAGCTATTGGTATGGAAAAGGCTGGAGAAAAGTCTTACAAAATTGCTAGAAAACTCTTCGAGTCTAATGCATTTCGTATGAGACTGTTGCTTGATCCTGATATGACTCATGCTGCATTTGAGTCTGCACTTACACGTAACACAGAGGCATTGCAAACACTAGCAAGTACATTACCAGGTGGTATTGATAACGTAACACGCCTAGTCACAGATGGTAAGTTTACACCCAATCAGAAACTAGTTGGTGAGTATGTTGATGATGGTGTAGACTTAATTCAAACTTTATCGTTTGTTAAAGCACAAGATAGCTTTACTAAGTCTCAAGAGTTTATCTTTCAAATGGATAAAGAACTTAGATTGGTTACTGGTAAAGGTTGGTCAGAGTTTTATAACTGGGAAGATGCTACAAAGTTTATGGCTACGAAAGAGTATGCTCAGATAGAAGCTAAAGCTGTAGATAAAACACTAGAATCTATCTTTAGTAAATCCTACAAAGGACCAGGACTTGTTGGTGAAGTTGCTGCAGTAATTGAAGATGCTAGAAATATTCCTGGTGTTGGTCTACTTATTCCATTCGGTAGGTTCTTTAACAATACTGTAGACTTTGGATTACAGGCCACTGGACTTTCTATTGCAGGTAAAGCTGTAGGTAAATACGGTAACAAAAACTATAGTGAGTTATTCACTAAAGCCGCAGTATCTTGGGGTATGGCATCAGCTATGGTCCAAAAAGAAAGTGAAAACCGTAAGGCTGGATTGGGTTTATACCAAGAATCTATTGGTGGTGAAGTTGTAACTCGTCAGTATGACTACCCAGTTTCATTCTTTAAAGCTTGGGCAAGAATTGGTTCTTACTATATGGACGGTGAAGAGCCACCCGCAGAGCTACTTTCACAGGTTGCCCGAGACTTTACACTTGAGGGTGTTCTAAGGAATCTAGATAAAACTCAACAAGATGTAACTGCCATCTTTTTTCACATGTTTCAAGGTGATATGAAAGAGTCTTGGAGAGCTTTTGGTAAGTCTATGGGTGGACTTATTTCACAACAAGTCTCAGCGGCTACACGTTTTGTTGAGCCTGTAAACACACTGGCTGGTATTGCTAGGGGTGAACAAGCTAGACCTATTGACCGCTATCAAGGAAACAAATTTTACAATGACTCTGTTCGTTATATTGACAATATTATTCCATTGTTTACTGGCGAACCAGTCGGTGAAACACTTAAGCAAGCTGCAACAGGAGAAGCTGATATTACATCTACAAAGTCATTAGGTGTAAGAACTGTCAGGCTTACTGATACCCAGCGTGTTATGAACATGTTAGGCTACGAGCAGTTTAACCTCAATGCTGCTAGACAAATCAGAACAAAAGCTCCTGAAGCTGCTAACGAATATAATGGTATTCTGTTTGATGTTATTGAAGCAAAGGCTTCTGCGTTAATGGATAGTAAGGCATTTAGAAATATGCCTCTTGATAGGCAAAGATTGTATTGGAAGAAGGAGATACTACCTGAAGCTCAAGAGTTAGCTAAGAGCTTTCTTTATCTACAATACTCAGGACCGCTTGATACTATTGACTTGCAGTATGAACTGTCAGGTAAGTACAATAATAAAAAACTAGATGATGCTATTGAGGAATTAAATTTTGATGGGGAGATTGGGGATATGACAAGAGCAGAACTGTATGTTCTCAAGGAGTATCTCTCTACAGTAGAGCAGATAGAAATGCTCAAGATTCCTGCGGAGGTTGGAGCAAGACAATACGGTAGATAAAATAAAAGGGGGCATCAAGCCCCCCTCTTTTTATGTATCATCATCTAACATATAGTCTGCCCAATCATATGCTTGCCGCTTTATTTCTCGCATATTGTTACTCGACCTAGCCCCTGCCAATAGACCACTTAAAGCCTGACCCGCCAAGTATATTCTAGCAGTCAGGCTTTTTGTTGTTGGAGCTTTACGCTTTTGCTGAGTAAACTTTTTTGCTTCTTTCTCTAAGCTCTCTTTCAATTATCAGCTCCTTGTTTTTGAAGTAGGCTTTGTTAAAACCCATCTCCCAATCCCTACTATCTTTCGTATTAACTTGGTAGGGGTTACCCAAGTTACCTTCAAGGAAGGCTTGGTAGCCTTCGTTAAAAGGTCTTATCTTTTGCTTTGATGTTGTATAAGTGCTTCTAGGTACCATCTTGCTTTCTTCAAATCCTCTAGACCATTCTTGTAACGCCAACGATGTAAGTACTTCGCAACGTTACCTCGATAATAACCGATAAGTTCCTCGTCTGTCAAGATGTCTTTGATGTAATCAATACACTCAATGTCACCTTGACCATAGTGAGGAGGTTTGTTTACGTTGTCCGTCATAGGTTTATCAACTCCGCTTCTGTGTATGGAATGTGAAAGAACAACTCGCCTGGTCTGATGTACCTACCCTTTGCTTCACCAAGACTTTCCTTAGTCAACAGGAAGTCTCTGATACGCCAAACTTGTTTAAGGTCTTTGCGAAAGACGTAGAAGTTAAGGACACCATTCTCACCTTGGTACTTATCAAGTAGACGTTGCTTACGTTCTGGAATACGTATCTCTTTCCAGTGTGTAGGCCAGTCGCCATCCCAAGCTACCTTAACCTCAGCCTCATTAAAGTAGGTGTAGCCATGTTTTTGGGAGACAACATCTACGTGGTAGTTTTCTTCAGTGTTGACTAACACATGTTCTTTCTTTGTAAGGTATTGTACTAAGGCATCCTTAGCTTGTGAGTCGTATGCTTCATACAAAGCACGGCTAAACTTTTTTCTAACTGGTTCCAAAAGACTGTCTCCATTTTAATTCGTAGAGCAGTTTATTCTGCTCATATTCTGACATTACCATCCAATCACGGATCTCGTCAATAGTTCTTTTACACCCTGCGCAGTATCCATCCTCTATTCGACAGACCTTTACGCAGGGTGAAGGTATAGACCCTACACTAGGTCTACGATTTCGCATACATCACCAGAGCAAGCCATAGTTTGCATTGCCACAGTGTTGTCCTCTTGTTCGTACTCTGAAAGCTTTGACCAGTCAATAGCCTTCGGCATCAACTTAGAAAGTTCTTTGTACTCACGTTCACTGCAATCCTGATACGGTGCTTGCTGATAGGTGTGATCAGAGTGTGGTAAGAAGGACACACCAGACATCTCATCAAAGTGTTTGTACACAAAGGCACCCACGTCTAACCACTCAGAGTCACGAACTGAGATAGTCACCGATGGTTTATGCTCACACCAGTTACGTTGGTAAGCCAACCACATCTCTAACTGTTCGATAGCTGACATATCATTACGAGTTACAGCCTTGTTAGGTGACTTCTGAGGAAAGCTAAACACTGTAGTGGTATCACCCTTGAACACACATGGCTCATGGGGAATACCTTGATCTTTCATGAACTGAGTAAGAGGATCTTTGTTGTCACCTCGTACAGTCCTAACGTAAAACCGTGAGTGGCGAGCATGTATTCCAGACGCTGAATCAACCAACTGAGAAACAGTCCCACTTGGCTTGACGCAGCTGATAGCAGTAGATACAGGGATGCCAAGTTTATCAGCAAACTCAGCGTTAGTATCAACAGCCACTTGACGAAGGTGCGCAAGAGTTTCATTGAGTCCTTTATTCTTTGCTGTCAGTAATGGGTTATCCATTATGCCCGTGAGTGACACACCAAGCAGTCGTTCGGCTTCAGTGTTGTCTCTCCACACCTTTCGCAGATACGGAAACTTTGTGTAGGTGGATTGGATAGTTCCCAGAATTGTTGCCAGACGGACCTTTCGTTCCAAATCCTCGATAGTATCTGTAGCACGTACGACACACTCAGTAAGGTTGCAGAACTGGTACGGGCGAAGGATGATTTCACTGCAAGGGTTAGTCCCAAACTCGTAATCACTATCACGTCTACCATATTTTGCAGCTTGTTTCTTAGATGCTTCACGGTTGAATACCCCTCGTTCTCCTGACTTGGACTCAACCAAAGCTGTCCACTCACGCATGAATGTTTCTACGTCAGGCTTTTCTGTATAGGATACAGAGTTGTTAGCTAGTGCACGGTGAGCTGCTGTCTCCCACCACTGACCAGACTTAGCATGACGCATACGGTCATCACTTAGATTAGATAGAGAGATCATAGCTGATCGACGTACGCCACCGACCACAACGATCTGTCCAATGAAACACATCAGGTCATGGCACTCAATGCTTGAGAGCTTACGACCTTGTGCATTCTTAAATGTAGATACGGCAAAGTTAAACAGTTCAACCAGAGGCGCTGGGCCTGATGCTCTACCACCAAAGGTTTTAAGTCTTGCACCTGCAGGACGTACACGAGAGACATCCCACTGAGGAATCTCACCAGCCCATAGGAGTGCCAACACTTGACGGAAAGCTTTCGCCCAACCTTCCTTACTGTCCTTCACGACGACTGTGGTATCACTCTCGAACAGCTCTGGTACTTCTGGGAGCTTTCCGATGTACTGCCGTTCCACAGAGAAACCAACCCCAGTGCCACAGAGGAGGATATACATCGCTTCGTCGAAGCTTTTAGGATCATCTACTGGGAGATATGAACAGTTGTAA
>Ga0208791_1000855_pt1 | contig 12252 bp, 9 predicted proteins | sample 11_taG_FD_184084 | JGI IMG/M metagenome (GOLD analysis project Ga0208791, IMG submission 184084) | Marine viral communities from the Subarctic Pacific Ocean - 11_ETSP_OMZ_AT15265 metaG (SPAdes) (version 2) | ecosystem: Environmental > Aquatic > Marine > Oceanic | place: Pacific Ocean | collected...
TGCCCGATGGAAAGAAGATGAACAACGCCGTGAGACATGGGTTGAGACAGTAGAACGCTACTTTGACTACATGAAGAACCACCTGTACAGTACATGCAATTACGTGCTGTCAGATGAACTGCGTGGGGAACTAGAAGAGGCTGTGCTGAACCAAGACATCATGCCTAGCATGAGAGCCTTGATGACATCCGGCCCAGCACTAGACCGCTGCCACGTGGGTGCATACAACTGTTCCTACGTGCCTATAGACAGCCCACGGGCATTCGATGAGACTATGTACATCCTCATGTGTGGCACGGGTGTAGGCTTCTCTGTGGAGCGTGAGAACGTGGACAAGCTGCCTGTCATTAATGAAGCCATGCACAATACAGATACAGTAATCAAGGTTGGTGACAGCCGCCCCGGTTGGGCAAAGTCTCTGCGTGAACTTATCTCTCTGCTGTATGCAGGTCAGATTCCCAAGTGGGATGTATCAGAGGTGCGTCCTGCAGGTGCAAGGCTCAAGACATTCGGTGGTCGTGCCAGTGGTCCAGCACCACTAGAGGAACTGTTTGAGTTTGTCATTGCAAAGTTTAAGAACGCAGCAGGTCGTAAGCTATTCCCAATCGAATGTCACGATATCATGTGTAAGATTGGAGAGGTTGTAGTTGTAGGTGGTGTACGCCGCAGCGCACTCATCAGCCTTTCTAACTTGAACGATGACCAGATGGCACATGCCAAGTCAGGTATGTGGTGGGAGAATGAAGGCCAACGTGCGCTGGCTAACAACAGCGTAGCCTACAAAGGTAAGCCAGAGATGGGTACATTCATGCGTGAGTGGGTATCTCTGTACGAATCTAAGTCAGGTGAGCGTGGTATCTTTAACCGTGCGGCAGCACAGACACAAGCAGCCAAGAATGGTAGACGTGATACGCAACATGATTTCGGATGCAATCCCTGCAGTGAAATTATCTTACGTCCATACCAGTTCTGCAATTTGTCAGAGGTAGTTGCCCGTGCTGGTGATACACAGCAGACACTACGTGAGAAGGTACGCTTGGCTACAATCTTGGGTACATTCCAGTCAACACTGACTGACTTCAAATATCTGCGTAAGGTATGGCAGAAGAACACAGAGGAAGAGCGTTTGTTGGGCGTGTCACTGACAGGCATCATGGACAACGACTTGCTCAGTGGTACATCAGCGCATCTTGGCAAGAACATTGGTCAGACACTGGAGACATTGCGTGACACAGCAGTAGAGACTAATGCTGCTATGGCTGAACAGCTTGATATTCCACAGTCAACAGCCATCACATGCGTCAAGCCTAGTGGCACAGTGTCGCAGCTTGTAGACAGTGCGTCTGGTATTCATGCACGGCACAACCCACACTACATTCGGACTGTACGTGGCGATAACAAAGACCCACTCACACAGTTCCTTATGTCGGAAGGTATCCCAGCAGAGCCAGATGTTATGAAGCCTGAGTCCACAACAGTGTTCAGCTTCCCAATGGCATCACCACGTGGGGCGGTTACACGCACAATTCTGTCGGCTATTGAACAGCTTGAGTTGTGGCTTACCTACCAGCGTTACTGGTGTGAACACAAACCGTCAGTGACAATCTCTGTGAAAGAGAACGAGTGGATGGACGTGGGTGCTTGGGTGTACAAACACTTTGATGAAGTGTCAGGCATTAGCTTCCTGCCATTCAGTGACCATACGTACAAGCAAGCACCATATCAGGACTGTACAGAAGATGAATATGATGCTATGTTAGTACAGATGCCTAAGAGTGTTGATTGGTCAAAGCTGCAGGAGTTTGAGAAAGAAGACACAACATCAGGTGGACGTGAGTTAGCGTGTACTGCAGATGCGTGTGAGATTGTAGACTTGAACGCAGCATGATTGAAGGAGTGGACATGCCTACATGGTGGCAGTGGTGGCTGATACTAGCTATCACTGTCAACACCACAATCAATTTGATTGTATTCTTCAAGCATAGGTTTAAACAGAAAGGAGTTGACAAATGAGAGAGAGAATGTTAGAAGTACTACGGAAACATGCACAGGCCAACGTGGCACTGCATGTTGCCAACATCGAATGTTACTTGCGTAACCCAGCAGGGATTGGGGAACATTCGGACATAATGGAAGCGATGCAAGGTGAACTGGATAGAATTGCAGAGCATGAAGATAGGCTTGACATCCTGAACAACTACTTCAATGAGTAAGAAGTTGGTCTGGAAACGGGGCGAGGATTGGTTGATTGCTAATCCACCCCGCAAGTCTGAGCAATACAAAGAGTGGACAAAAGAAAAGGAGAAGCATGATGACAGAACAAAACAAGATAACGATTAACGAAACGGAGTACGACTTCGCTGACCTTGGTGAACAGTCGCAGTACTTTGTGAATCAGGTACGTAACTTGAAAGGTCGTATTGCAGAGGCACGGTTCAACATTGACCAGCTTGTTGCAGCAGAGGACGCTTTCAGTAAGGCACTGATTGCATCAGTCGAAACCTCTAACGTAGAGGTGACTGAAGATGAGGCGTAATGGATTAAGCAAGTACGATGCACCACTAAAGATTCAGTACCAGTGGGGCTTCGATGCCTTTATGAATGGCAAGATGACCAAGGGGAACAAAGGCAAGTTCTTCCTTGGGGATAGCGGCATTGACCATAATACAATGCAGCATCGTGAGTGGCTACGTGGGTACAATGATGCCTACTATGCCAACTTGAAGAGAGTGCAACGGGATGAACAAGCTAGAGCAAGAAGCTAGACAGTGGATAAAGGAGAATAGGATGAGTGATATTACAGGAACAGCATACCAAGAACAAGCGTGTAGCACTGCCATCTTCCCAAAAGAAAAGGCCACAGAGTATTTAACTCTGGGCCTGACTGGGGAGGCGGGAGAGATTGCAAATAAGGTGAAGAAATTTATTAGAGATGGTGCTGCACAGGATGAGTATGAAGCCAAGAAGATTGAGATTGCCTACGAGATTGGTGATGTCATGTGGTATTGCGCTGTGCTTGCAGCAGAGATGGGGATGGACTTAGGACATGTTATGGAAAACAACCTACGGAAGCTGGCTGACCGCAAAGCTAGGGGTACTCTGTCTGGCTCTGGCGACAATCGCTAGTTAGAATATTGGACACAAAAAGAGGGGGCTTAGTTGCCCCCTTTTACTTACCTTTTTGCCATCAACCCGCCACGATTTAATTTTTGTGTCAGTAAGAACATGGCACGTTTAGCATCAGTATACTCTAGAGGTAATGTGCCTTCACCTTCTGAAATTCTTTTTTGTGGGAAAGAACTATCATCTACAAGTCCAAGGGCTTTCTTTTTTTCATACCTCTGTAATCTATTTTCGTACTTTACACTAGCCTTTATTCCTTTTAATAATTCATTATCTGTTAATTCTGACGCAGTTGTTCTAAAAGGATAAGTAGTATTCATAGTTCTTGCACTCGTTCCTAGTTTTCTAGTGTTACGTATATTTTCTAATACTGCAACTATATCTTTTATAATTTCTTTTTTCTCTGACCCTTCAGGTAACTTAAAAGCTAACATTTCTAAGTTACTTCTGTCTTTTGCTGCTTCTGTTAGAAACGTATCGTAGGTTCCTCGCGCACCATACTGTTCAGTATACTGCCCAAGAGACTGCATGTCTTTGAAATACTGTCGTACTAATGCATATTGTTTTGCTGGACTCAAACTATAAAATGTTTTTCCATCTGAAAATTTTGTAAACTCATCGCCGATTTCACGGGTCATTTCTTTTGCAGCTTTACCCTGAATGAAATCGCCAGTATATCTAACAGTGTTGGCAAGTTTTTGACCCTCTCTCACTCTATCTTTTAGGGGTAGCTTACCAATATTTTTACGTCTGTTTGTATCTCCCACTGAATAAAAGTCTTTTACTCTATCATCCAATACATCTGACAATCTTTCAACGTCTAATTGTTCTGGGTTCTTAGAAGCTATCTCTGCCTCTAGGTGTACGCTTTTAGGTAAGCTAATACCTATAGCATCCTCTAGTTGTTTTCTTTCACTTTCATTCAGTGTTTCTAAATTTTGTCGCGTAAGTACATCACTTAATCTTGCCTCACCAGAACTAATTCTGTCATAATCGCTTGGATTTAAATTACGGATCATAGACTTGGGTAGTCTGCTTACCATAAGATTATCTAGCCTTCTGTTACCAAATGATTCCTTCAATGATACGAGTGGATCACGAGATAAAGATATAGCTTGTTCTTTTAACTCTGCATGTACGCCTGACGCATCAGTACTTGTCATGCCTTCTGCACCTGCAAAACCCATACCGTCATCACGATAGGGTTGGAACGTACCTTCTTCTGCTAGTTCATCTGCCCTAGACCTAGATGTTGTGGACCTAAGATTTAAACTTTCTGCCATATCCCCCGGACTTGTGTAGAACGTGTTCGTGTCACTACGTGACATAAACTCTTGATCATCTAACATTTTTGTAAGGTCTTTTAAACTAATTTTATTATCATCAGAAACTCTAACATTCATTTCATTTGTTTCTTTGCCATCTTCATCAATGAATTTAATTCTTTGATGGTTTTCTGTTCGGGCTGGTGTAGTAGATGTTGCATCAAATGTTACAGAATACCTATCTCCTGCCTCAATAGCTTCACTGCCTACATATTTTTTTCCATTCATCATAAAAACAACAGGAGTTTCAATGATACCACCCCCATCAATATAACCAAACAAGTCATCAGCATCTACTAGGTCGTTGTCTGGCCCCTCACCTAATAGTTCACTTACTTTTTTAAGCTGCTCATCACGTATAGATTCTCTATTTTCTTTTAAGTCATTTATGATTTGATTGTTTTCTTTTAGTTTTACATCTGTGTCACCCAAGGTCGGCGCACCATGATACAGTCTAGGTGTAGGACGTAAACTTTCTTGTATGTATTGTCTACGCTCACTTGAGGGTAGTCCTTTAGAAATTCTAATTAGTCTTTGTTTTCTTGCACTGTCCATGCTGGCAGGGTCAGCCCTAAATGCAGCACGTGTTTGTTCTACAACATCACCTGCAGTTTCCTTAACACCTTCCTTGATAGCACGTTGCCCTAAGTCAGTGGCTATCTTTGCACCGGGCAAGAAACCTGCAGCAGTCAGCACACCAAACCCTGCACCAAGACCCATCTTCTTAATGCTGCCTTCATCATACCCTTCCTCAAGAAGTTGATACGCAAACTGTGCATCCTCTGGTAATTCAGTCAGGGCTTTGGCAGTGCCTACAAATGGAGTTACATCAGCAGCCAAACCCACGGCAGTCTTAGCGTCCTCTGCTGTTAGATCAACAGGCTCAACTCCAAACATATCCTCAGTTAGTTCAGGTGCTATGTCTTTTAATCTGTCAGAACCATACATCATTTCTGATAAAGAAATATCTATGTCATCCAGTTCTAAGTTTTGATAAAAGTTATTATTCATTATTCAAAATCACCTAAACCTGTAGCCCATACCAATGCATTGATATCGTTGCCAGCATCGTCTTGTAAAGTTTCCTCCATGACATCCTGTATTTCTTTACCTTCAAACATAGGATCATAGTTTTTAGATTCAGGATTGCCATACGTGTCAGCAAACAATTCATTAATCTTTTTCTTTTCATTACGACTTAAATTATTCCATGCCGCAATAGTAGTGACACTATATGGTTTACCCCGCCTGTTAGCTTCTTTATCTAGCCTTCCTTTAGCTATTTCCATAGCACCGTCTTTTACTATACGTGCTTCATCCATCAACATGCTTCTCTGTCTAGCTGGTCCTACTTTTTTATACGAGGGGCTATTTATAATTGTTGTTAAATTACGTTCCATGTTGTAAGTATTCGGACCAGCACGTGACAACTCTTGCCGTGTGTAAAAATCTATACGATCATTTTTTGGTCTACTGTACAAGTCCGTGTACATCATTCCAAGTCTAGCCATTTCTTTTTGCAACTTATTTTTTCGCATGGTAGTAAAACCAAACAACTGTTTTTCAATAGGGTTAGCTGCTTTAAGAGGACCAGTTATAAATGGAGATACTGCAGGTTCATCATAGTCTCTAGTTGTAATTGTATCTTTTGACAGAGTTGCGAGAGGCAAGTCAGGAAGATTGCGACTTGCTACTTTGTACACATATTCAAACCAAGACTCTTCTTCCCCTGTGTTTGTGGCAGGAATAAGACGAGACTGTGGGTCAAACTGACTGTACAAATCTTTTGCTACACCTGCAGGTATAGTATATCTACCCAACAAGTTACCTATTATCTTTAGAAAATCTTTTTCTCCAGCAAAAATATCTTCATTAAGTGCTTTGTCAAGTAGCTGAAGCCCTAAACCAGTTCTAAATGTAGAGCCAAGTGTAGCCTCTGCAAATGCTTTACTGTAATACTTTACAGAATTTTCGGGGAAAGGAGTGCCACTAAAACCACGATACATAATGTCTGCAATAACCATAAATGGTGCTAGAGGCCCATAAATAGCTTTACCATTTATGTAATAATCTTCGCTCTTTTTAATTTCAAACCACTCTGCCTCATCGCCCTGCTGTGATCTCCAAGCCAAAGCGGTTCCAAGTAAAGCTACACCTGTCATCTGTTTAGGTAATGCTTCTCTAACAGCTTGTCTACCTTTTATTGCAGGTATAACCAAACCGATAATTGGCATATGATCATGTTGAAACTTTAGCTGATTAGCTACAAATCGAGGGAAGGGCATAAAGGCTGATACAACAAATGGAAATTTTTGTTGTGCTTCAATTGCAAATCTTGCAACACGAGAACCCATATCAGTTCCTCTAAACCCAGACTGATAGGTAAATTCATATGCGTCTTTAATAGCAGCTTGCATTATATCGTCAGGTATATTGCCGAATCTTCCATCAGTAATTACATCATTAAGGTCAATACCCCTGTCTGCCAACCTGCGTTTAAGTGTTGCTGCCAGTATCCCTGTCTTAAAAAAGTTGTCTGATGCAGTGTTTAGTATATTTATTTTGCGTCCTGCTTTTGCCAACGGAGATTCTTTACCCGTAATACTAGCTAAGTCTGCTTGCTCTCTAAAAAGCTGGGATGCTTGTTCAGGAAAATTCTTTTTAAATAATTGTCTAATCATTCTAGCTTCTGCTTGATTAAACATATACTTTGCATTGTCACCAGCACCACTAAAAATGCTAGTGCGCTGCTGTACGCTTCTACCATACTTATCAAACAAAGCCCTTTCAAGTTGAGGATTGTCTGCAACTTGACGCATTATATCTACAGCTTCTTTTATTCCGTATTCTCTAACTAAATTTTGCTGTAAAAATTCTCTTTGTTCTTCTGCTGTAGACTTTAAAAAACCTAGTCTTTCTACAGAGTTGTCCATAACCCTTGTAGTAGCATCAATAGCTGTACGGAATAAACCACCTTGATTGTTACGCATGGTTGTGGCAGGTTGAGCAGTCATAAAACTAATACCTAGTCTATCTACATCTTGCCCACCCCTGTAGATAGCCTCAAAGAATTTTCTAAACTTAGTTTTATCTTGTACATCAACTAATCGTGCAGCTTCATCCCTACTAATAGCAGACGCACCTACTTGATTAAGTTCGTCCATAGCTTTTAGCATGTTCATAACTTCAATTTCTTCAGGAGAAGCATTGGATATTTTAAACTTTTTAATTTTTCTTTCTGCAGCTTTTATGTCTCTTGCTTTGCGTAATTTTCTAGCTGAATCAGAAAACTCTGCCGCATAAATGTATGAAAATTGATCTAGTGTAATATTATGTTGATCCATAATATCTGATACTTTTTTTATTTCTCCTAGTCTTCCACTGCCTAATACTCTAGCTACTGCCTCTGTAATGGGTTCATTTTCTTTTAAATCTATTTGATCAATTACCCTAATTGCTGCTGCTGCAATGTTGTTAATTACGTCTACACCTAAAGCAGCTTCCATATCACCGGGCATCATATCTTGTTTAAGTTTTCTACCCATAGCTACTAAATTAGGATCAATAGCATTTATTTTACTTTTTATTTCTTTAACTTTTTCAGGGCTTGCTTTTTTTAATACTTCTTTTGAAACTGCACTAGCCTCTTTTGCCCGTGCTGTTTCTGCCAACTCAGACTTAGCTAACAGTTCATCTGCTGCACGTTGTTTTGCTTCTCTGTTTAATTTTGTTTTAGGTAGCATTTTACCTGTTAGTTGTAGACCACCTGTAAGCAGACCTGCACCCAAAGCATTGCCTACTCCTGTAACAGCAGTTCTAACGCCTGTAAACTCATCCTGTGCGCCTGTGGTTACACGAGTAGCTTCACCTAGTGCGCCCTGTGCAAGACCTATTGAACCCTCTGCAATAGCAGCACGTCCAACAGCACTGCTTGCAGCCTTGCTTAGTAGCTGACGAACACCTAACTTAGCCACCTGTGTGGCAGCTACACTAGCAGCCTTACCCGTTCCACCAGATACTAATCCTATATATGTTGATGGCGCACGTGCTATACTTTCTGCATAGTCGCCTACCATCTTCCATGACATGTTAGTATCTACTTTATCATAGGCATCAATAAGACGTGCAAAGTTTTGTTTACCCTCAATAGAAGCATTTTGTGCATATTCTAAGTCACGGAGAGTTGTAACTTCATTTGTATCATGGAAGCGCATGTGTTCCATAAAACGATCATAGACTTCTTCAGGCGCAAGAATACCCTCTACACCCTCTCGTTCCTGCAAAAACATATAAGCATCAGACAAAAATTCTTCATCTGATGCCAATGTTTCTTCGTCTAAGTCTTGTATCTGATTATATGCCTTGAGCATATCTTCTCCTATTGTTCATTTAATCTTTTGCGAATACGATCCATTTGTTTTTTAGCAGCTTGTTCAGCAAATACATCATTTTCGCCTCTATCTTTGTATGCTTGAATTAGTAATGCCTCTGCTTCTTTTTGTATTCTCATCATTGTTTGTACATCTGTTATACCATCTAAGGCTTGAAAAATACCATCAGGTAATTGTGCTAAATCTAAACCTGTTAAAGTATCTAACTCAGATATACCTGTATTTCCATCACCGGGAGGTGGTGATTTTCTATATGTTGCCACCTGTTCATTTATAAATGCATCAACTCTACTTATAGCATCAGCGGCAGTAGTATCACCTTTAGACATAATTTCTGAATACAGTCTATTTGCTTCAATAGCAATACGTGCAGCTTCTACTGCATCCTCTGACTTCATTTCAGGTGTTCTTACAAGTCCATCCAAAACAGTTACATTTTTTCCTCCAAGTTTTTGAGCCGCATCTTTTTCAAAACGATTTAACAAACTTGTTTTAAGTGTTTCTCCTGCAGGGTCAGCTAGGCTAACAGTGCCTGTACGTAGAGGTGCATCATAAGTAATATCACCAGCAGCCAACCCACGTAACTCATCAATGTTAACACCAGTAGATTCAGCAAAAGCCTGAAACTTACGCTCTCTAAGTCCACTCATACTTCCACCAAATGCCTCAGTTAAAGTAGCAGGTTTACCTGTTACATCTTCTACGGCATCGCTTGTAGACATACCACGATTTACTTTGCCCTGAATATTTTCCAAAATCTTATCTATTGTAAGACCTGTATCTTCATATGTTCCAGATATAGTTACAATGTCACCATGTGGTATTTGATACTTATTACCATACTGCGTTCTTTGTTTATCAAGAAAATTTAATACCTCTGTGCCTTTACCCTGACCCATAATAACAGCAATCTGTTCAGTGGTAAACTTCTGTCGTTCTAAGTCTTTTGCAATTTTGCGATTGTCAATTTTAATTTGATTTCTTTCTGTTGCTTTAGGAAGACCAAGTTGTGTAAGAATTTTAAGTTCGTCCGTTATTGTAGACATAGCATCTTCACGCTCTTCTCTAAAAATTTCAGAGCCTCGTTTTGCTGCGCCACCTAAAAATGCCATTCTCAACATAACTTTATTTCCTCGCCATTAAGCCAGTAGGTTTTTCCTCTGGCATTTCTTCTGGTTCCTCAACTGTAGGTTCTTTAGTAACCATACCTTTAGGTTGTTCCTTAATATCTTTTAGTGTTAAGGCAAGAGAAGAACGAGTAGGAACATCTGGGTCAATATCCTCACCTTCTACCTTGTGCTTTACACCTGCCTTAGTAGCAATCTGACTAACCAACTCAGTCAATGCTGGTGCTATGATAACGCCTACGTCAACACTATGTACACCCTCCATAACCCCTGTAAGCTGCACAGTATCTACAAGAGTATCTACAGGTATACCTAGTTCTAGTAAGTCTAGCATTTGATCTACCTGACGTTCTTCTGTCATACGTTCTACATAATATGCTAGTGCTTTTTCTGGAGTAGCTATGGCTGCAGGTTGTTGCCACGGTCTGTCACCTAAAGGTGCAGTTAAACCCTGACCCGGAATGGGTGCGTCAAGCATAGGTGCTGGTGCGTTTCTATCACGCATTATCAAATTCCTTTTTAATACGTTGCTTTAACATAGAAGCAATATCCATATTATCATCTATTTTACCAGCATCTGGCTTATTTAGCAAGCCTTTTGGTATCATAGGTGCAGGTTTAGCTTTAATTCTTGCTTCACGATATCGCACTGTTTGATTAGCTATTCTTGTTGCGTTAGTGTATGCCATTTATCCTATCCCCGGAAATCCACCAGTTAGACCAAACTTAACCAAGTCCATTGCAAATCCACCTAACCCTGCTGCTGCTTCATAGTCACCCTTAATTTTTTGTGTGTCTCTATCTGCATCAGCGTTGATAGTAGCGACAGCAATATTCATTTGTCTGTCTTGTTCATTCTCTGCTGTAGTCCATGCCCACTCCATTGTATCAGAGTAGTATCCCCACAAATTATTGTACGCTGCATCAGACATACCTAATATGGCCTGTGCATTAATTTCATTAGCGCGATTAATTGCAGCCGTGTCTGCTGTAGCTATCTGTCTGCGCCACTGTGCATTTGACTGTGCCAGCACGGTTTGGTTTTGTGCATTAAACTGATCACGTTGATTGTTCATCTCTGCATTAAAACGATTAACTGTATTAGCCTGACCTGCATTAAACTGTGCCTGTGCGTTTGCTTGTGTTGCATTAAACTGGCTAGTTTGACTGGCAAGATTAGAAAAGAATTGATCCACTTGATTTTGGCTAGTAGCGTTAAACTGTGCAGCAGCGTTAGTTGCAGCTTGGTCAGTAAACATAGACTGTACACGCTGCTGCGCTTTAAACAATTCTGTCTGCTGTTGATTAGATAGATTAGCCATATCCATCTGCAGGAATGACTGTGCATTATTTACTGCAGCCTGTTGTCTGTTATTAAGATTAGCTGCATCCATCTGTGCTACTGCTGATGCTTCTGCCATAACCATAGCCTGTCTATTAGACAAGTTGTTTAGGTTCATTGTATTAGCAGCACGAGAGTTTTCTAGTTGTACCTGCTGTTCAGCAGTAAAGTTCATGTTAGCTACATCGCTAATCTTAGCAGCGTTTTGTACACGTGCTTGAAATGCCTGATCAAACTCTTGGCCCATAAATGTAGCACGTTGCTGTGCAGCAAGCATTGCACGTTGCTGACGATTAGATAAGTTCTGTGCCTCAAACTGTGCAGTTACTGCTGCGTCAGCCTGTGCGATTGGGAGAGCGGCCTCAAGCGTGGCCTGTACAATGGCCTGACCAGCGAGGCTACTTGCGCCTAGTCCACGTGCAGCCATTGCTGCTGTAGCATTACGCATAGCACCAGCGGCCCATGCAGGTGGATTGGCAGCATCAAAGTTGGCTGTGAGAGAAGCAAGCTGGCCCTGTACAGTAGCTTGCGTAGATGGTGTAGCTTCTGCAGCTTGTACTTGTTCAGTAAACTGTGCAGCAGTCTGTGCATCAGCAGCACCTGAGATAAGTTCACCCGATTGAATCTGACGTTGTACAGGATTGTCGATAAGTGTGGCATTACCCTGTGCAGCAGATAGATTACCCACGCTAGTGGCTGTTTGCTGGGCCGCTGTGACCTGTGCGCGGGGGTCTACACTACCCTGCGCTGCCTGTGTAGCTTGAAGTGCGCTACTGACCGCTGGTGCAGCTTGTGCAGCTTCCATTATATTGGCTTGTGTTTCTTGTTGTGGAGTAGCTTGAGCCGTTGTAGCCATAGCTGTAGGCACGGCTACCTGACCAGTTACTTGTCCAGTTCTAGGATCAATATACTGACCTGCTTCTGAAGGTGTCATTGCTGCAGTG
>Ga0208791_1000856_pt1 | contig 12245 bp, 19 predicted proteins | sample 11_taG_FD_184084 | JGI IMG/M metagenome (GOLD analysis project Ga0208791, IMG submission 184084) | Marine viral communities from the Subarctic Pacific Ocean - 11_ETSP_OMZ_AT15265 metaG (SPAdes) (version 2) | ecosystem: Environmental > Aquatic > Marine > Oceanic | place: Pacific Ocean | collected...
CCCCAACCAGATCAAGTCAGCAGACCCCATCACCCGCGATGACGCAGGAAACGTGATTCCTTTGTCGCAACGATTCGACCCAGAACAAGGCGACATTCGGTTCCAGCTAGGCACAGATGACATGGTCGTCGGCCTTATGGATGCTACCCGTCGCAGGATGCTCAAGTCACCCGAGTTCAAGATGGCCTTCTTCGAGAATCTTCTCAAAAGGCTCCAGGCTATCCAGGCCTTCATCGAAACCCGAGGCACTGCATACAACTTCGATGCTTTTGGCAAAGAGTTCTCTGGCAAGTTCAGCGACGAGAAGGAAGGCGTGCTGAATGCCCTGGCTATGTTTGAGGCTATTCAAAAGTCACTGCCACCTGATCTTCGCGGCAGATTGACCGGTGCCTTGACCATGGCCAAGCAGGACACAACAGAGAAGCAGCTCGAGTATCTCAAGGGCAGAATCAAATCTGCATCTGGATTAGTCGAGAAGTGGATGAACCGCGAAATGAACGTCCAGCTCAAGAAGCTATTCAAGCGAGAGAAGGTCACGAAAAACGTGGCAGGCAAAAAGCCTGGGGGCAAAGCAGGTGCCGACATTCACGACATCTTCGCCATTCTGCGGCAGGCAGAGAAGTGGAGCCAGGACGAGGTAGATGCCCACGTCAATGGCAGACTAGATGCTGCCGACAACGCTGAAACAATCGAGGCAGAAGCCAAGATGCGCATGGAAGCTAACCTGGTCGGGCTTGTAGGCAACTGGAAGAACGCATCAGTGTCCCGCAAGATCCAGGCAGTCGTAGAGGCTACCCGTGCGTTTGAAGCAGGCTATGCTACATACAAGCTGAAGAAGCTGATGGAGCGCGAGGATCGTGAGATAATGCGCAAAGAACTGAAGCGTGCTACTGGCAAGGCAGGACACGGTGCAGAGCGCGATGCCAAGATGCTCAAGGAACAAGGCATGAAAGCAGGCGGCAAAAACTTCCTGCTGGATCTCCTCTCGTTCGAGGATCTGCTTGGTTACATATTTGGCCGTAATTCAGCTATCGTTAAGAAGTTTGTAGACCTGGAGCGCAAAGCGTCACAAAAGAAGGCTGACTTCATACAAGCACGCGCAGAAGGCCTAGAGGCACTATTTAACAAGTTGGCCGGTGGCAAACTGCAAGGCGAGAAATTGCGCTACAAGCTGGGCAGCGTTAAAAGCATAGAGTCACAAGGCCGTAAGCTAACCGAGTTTGAGGCACTGTCTGCCACCATGATGTGGATGCAGGAGGACGGTCGTCGCCACATGATCGGCCCCAAAGACGACGATGGCAAACCGACAGGCGAATGGAATTACGACGAAGACTTCATAGCAGAAATAGAAGCCCAGTTGTCTGACGAAGCTAAGGCAGTGCGTGCTCATTTGCTCGACGTTTACGGTAGCGAGCATGCGCAGATCAACCCGACATTCAGAGACATTAACGGCATCAACATGCCTCAGAACGCTCTATACTCTCCTATCACCGTTAAGCCTATGCAGGCAGGTAAAGGGGAGATGACCGATCCTACTACTGGCATGTCAATGTCAACCGCATCGCTCACTCCAGGTAGTTTGCGCACCCGTGGCGTATCTATTGCCGAGCCGGAGTTCCGGGACGTAGTTCAAACATTCTTGAGCCACACTCAACAAATCGGACACTGGTTAGCCTATGCGCCTATGATGAAAGATTTGTCACCGGTAATGCGCCACCGAGATGTCATCAATTCTGTAGAGTCTAAGGCAGGTCAGCAAGGAGTCAGGGTGCTTTCCAAGTGGGAGCAATACTTTACCGCAGGAGGCATTGTAGATGCTTCTGCATATTCCACAATTCAAGGCCTTCTGAATAGAATGCTAGGACGTGCAGCAGGCGCAGTGCTAATTGGACGCCTGTCAGTCATCATTATCCAGACTACACAGCTAGGTGCTGCTATCGCGGAAATGCCGGTCGGATCCTACATCTACCGATTTTCCAAGCTGTTTTCTCCGCAGGGCATGAAGATGTGGCGCGAAGCATTTAAGAGCAGCTACATTCAGCGCAGACTTAATGAGATGCCGGTCGTGGTGCGCGAGGCTATGAAAGGCCTGGAAGCCAGCAAGCCAAGCACATTCAAATACTTAGTGCGTAAAGCAGGCGAGGCAATCGGTGGCATGGACGCACTCATGACCGCAGGCACGTATGCTATCGTGTATGACTATCAGCTCAAGATGGCCAAGCAGAACGGCATGACAGGTGCCGAGGCTGAACGCTGGGCTAAGAATGAGGCTGAGAGATCGGTCGAACGTGTAGCGCAACCTACCCGCGCAGGCACGCGCTCTATCTTCGAGAACACGGCTACCAATCCGTTTGTGCGTGTTGGGTGGGCATTTGCATCAGAAGGCCGTCAGAAGCTAGCCCTGGGCTTATACAGAACCTTTAGCAAGCAAACCAGCATGGGTGAAAAAGGCCGCGCATTGGCCTTAATGTTCCTGATCAACGGTGCTCTAGGCACATTGATGCGCACCGCATGGCGTGATATGAAGGACGGCGAAGACGACGAAGTATTCGACGAACGCTATTGGGATCCTAAGCGGCTCATGCTTGCCACCCTGACCGAACCGCTAGGAGGCATGCCATTCGTAGGAGATGCTATCGAAAGCGGCATATACGCTACCGCAGGAGAGTGGTCGCCCGAGGGCAACATGCTGTCTAGCATACCACAGGCAATGGAGGCTACCTGGAACCTGAAGGACTTTGGCGAGCGCGACGCCATGAAGAACCTCAAAGAGGTAGAGAAGATCCTGGGAGGCCTGGCATTATCCAATGACACCCTGTCAGCCGCATCTTCTGTCAGTCATTTGGTAACAGATATTGCCAAGCTAATAGAAGCCGCACTAGAGGATTAACTGTTTAGGCTAGCCAAACTATCAAATAAACCATAAGAGAAGGAATACGATGATCAGCTCTGAGACATCCACAGCCACGTTTACTGGAAACAATTCCAGCGTAACTGCATATGCTATCCCGTTCAAGTTCTTCGACAACGGCGATATCTACTGTCATGTAGTGGACGCAAACAACGACGTGACTGAGCTATCTTTGACTACAGACTTTGCGCTTACAGGCGCAGGCGAAGAGTCAGGAGGCACATTGGTGACTGTTGCACCTTACGATAGCACACACACGCTGCGGATCTCGAGGCGACCAGACTACCTCCAGGAACGCAACATGCGCGAAGGACAACTGAGTGCTATGGAGAACCTGGAAAAGGGCTTGGACGTGGTAGTCACCCAGGTGCAAAAACTGGTGGAGATGATCCATACCGGAGGCCTAGACTCTCTGGCCATTGACAAAACAATCACAGCGGCTGCTACCACAGGAGCACAAACAATCAACAAGGCTGCCGGTTCGGTGAACTTTGCAGCAGCAGCATCCTCATTGGTAGTGACCAACTCGCTTGTGAATACAAAATCTGTGATCATTGCCACGGTTGCCACTAACGATGCCACCACGAAAGCAGTGCAAGCAGTAGCAGCAAATGGTTCATTTACTCTATACCCCGATACTGCGCCTACCGCAGAAACCAGAATCAATTTCATCGTAATCAACTAATTCCCCAACAACCAACATCATGAAAACTTTTCCTGTAATCGAGTTTGATGCTAACGGCACCAAGGACAGTTTGCCTCTCCCGGGTGGCGAATATGCCGTGCATGTGCTTGGCACATTTAGCAGTGGCACAATGTCTGTGCGTGTATACGACGGTGACAATGCCGTCGAGGTTACTGATGGCAGTCTGACTTCTAACGGTCAGCTAGTCATCGCTAACGGTGCCGGACGATTCCGCTTTGTGCTTTCAGGCGCATCCTCTCCCGACATCAAAGTTTCTTACGAGAAAATCTAATGGCGACCAGGCCTACAAGCAGAGGCATTGTGAGGTCGTTGTCCACGGGCATCGTGGGCAGATTGGTTGGCGGGTTTTCCTTTACAGACTCTGATGCATCTACCTATGCCGCTGCGCTTGAAGGTGACGGGGTTTCCTTGTCGGACGACCAGAAGCAAGCCATAGACACGTTCTATGCCACTGGCAAAAGCGAAGGGTGGTATTCTGACCTAGCCCGTGTTTATCTACCCATTTGGCAGCAAGCATCTGCAAACTCCCGCTGCCTTGTCAGCGGCACACAAGGGACGTTCAATGGAGGTATCTCTCACAATGCAGGATATATTAGCAACCCTTCCTATTCAGGATACTTTGATACTGGCAGCACAAGTGTTGGTAAGGGGCTGTCTTTAGGAGCGCAGGGCTATGGGTTCTTGCAAGTAGATATTTCAAGTTCATCAGGTTCTCCGATGGGTGGTTATGATGATGCCAGTGGTTTCGATAACGGCAACGTAGTTAGACAATTTATTGGTAATAGGATGCGTTTTGAGTATGGCGAATATAAAAGTAGTTCATACGCCCAAAGTGGAACTCAGTCTTTTGGCACTCAACGCATTTGGGCTTCTTGGGAAAATGGCGGGGACATATTCTTGGATGACCGCACATCTTCTGGATACAATAACATTGCTTATTCGTCAGGGGTAGTTGCAGACGAGCCTTCATCTTATGCAAACGACTACCTTATGGCTGAAAACGCATACTCTGGCTCCGCTGGAGCCGACAGATACTGGGGAGGGGAAATGGGTGCTGCGTTTTTCCACACCTCAACTGATTCTGGATTCAACAGTGCTTTCACACTTGCCCTCAAAAACCTTTGGGAAGGCTGCACAGGATTATCACTATGATTGGATTTGTAACAACCGTCAAAACCGCTGCCGAAGTGCTTGATGCAATTCGTGACGCACAACTTAGTCGAGGACACGGACACTTCTGGACTACAGGCTCTAAGCCTATCTACAGTGGCGATCACGCAGGAAAAACTTTGATCCCTGCTGACGATGACATACTAGACACACCGCTGCGACAAGGACAGACGCCCCGAGACTTTCCTGAGTTCACCCAACTGGTCGAATCTCTTGGTGGGCTTGAAGCTCGTGTAAATGTTTACGTGCAAGACTTAGTGAATCCAGACCTTCCACAAATTGACTGATGAACACTTACGAAACATTGTTGAATTGGCTCAAAGGCACGACAGGTGCGAGCATTGCGGTAATATCTTCATTCCAGCAGCAGCTTGATTTCTGGACACGTTACAGCTTTGTTGTTATTGGTGGAGTATTCACTGTATTATCTCTAGTGAAACTTATCAAAAACTGGAACAAATGAGCCAGCTACCACCTTCCATACATTCAGGGTTTATACACATAGACTCTAAGCTGGGCATCACTGGCAATAGCGGTTACGGGCAAACCCGTGGCGAAGCTCGCGGCATGGCAGACACCATGAATAGACTGCAAGAAGAGCTAGAATGCTATCCTCGTATTAAGGTTTACGACTGCCGAGTGTGGAAGGACAACGGCAAACGCCAGGCTAAAGAGATGAAGCGCGACGGCATAACCCATGCAATCAACTTGGGGTATTCTTATGGGGGTGGATACGGTGCAAACAAGCTATCCCGGGCTGAGATCAAATGTGGCATACGCCCAGAATTGGTTCTGCTATGCGACCCTGTCTATCGCAACCTGGCACTACCAACTCTATTTAGTGCCATCGTGCTTTGCGGCAGGTCTTTGATGCCAGGCTCGGCTATGATCACTTACCCAAAAGAAGTGACATGGTTACAAGGCCTGCGACAGACCAAAAACATTCCCTCGGCGCACGACTTACGAAAAGGCAAAAAGGGCAGGACGATACGCCTACCGGCAGTTGCTGATAAAAACATAGGCCACTCAGAAATAGACGACTGCAAAGAATGGAATAGCTTTGTAGATGCAAGCATATCCCCTGTAGTCGATCTATTTAAAAAGCTGTGAAATGGTTTCTCAAATTATTTGGCATAGGTAAGGCTAAAGCAAAAATGCCGAAAGCAATGGTGCGCATTGCTTCCAAGGAAATAGGCATAGAAGAGATAGGCAACAGCAACAAAGGGCCGAGAGTCGATGAATACAAATCTGCTACCTGGATGGACGCCACTGGTTCGTGGCCTTGGTGCGCAGCGTTTCTCTGCTGGGTAGTCAAACAGGCTATGGGACAACTGGGCTATGCGCAGACGCCTACCTTCAGAAGGCCAAAGACGCCTAGGGCATTTGGATTTGAAGAGTGGTGCTTAAGGCAAGATGGCACAGTCAAATTGAAATGCATTCCAGGCACTGACATACTGCCAGGTGATATTGTAGTGTTCAACTTCAGTCACGTAGGCATAGCCTCTTCCAAGTGTAGCGGGGAAGGCATGTTTGAATGCATCGAAGGCAATACCGACGCACTAGGTAGCCGTGAGGGTGGAGGAGTATTCAAGAAGGTCAGGCACACCAATTTAGTTTTATCACGCATACGCTTTACGAAATAACCAACAACCCACAGACCTATGCATAAGCCACTCACAGCATTGCAAGAGCAAGTGCTCGAAACCTTTATCAGCAACGGCTGCAAGCAAACCACTGCTAACGAGCTGGGTATGTCTAGGAGCACTTTAAGGACACACATATACGCTATTGAAAGAAAAGGCATGGCACCCTGGCTCGCACCAGTGCCTGAGTCGCCTACAATGGTCACCGGTAAAACTACGGTGCAATACAACTCTAAGGGGCAAGTAGTCCAGGAGTGGCGCAGGATGGCACCGAGGCTCGAGGTCATGGAGCAGGTAGTGGATCGCATGTGCGACCGTGTAGACGGCAAAGGGAAGCTGCCAAAACGCAAGCCTAAGAAAACAGACAGAGACGACATCCTATACGAGATAGCTATCTACGATGCGCACGTCGGACTGTATGCAGATGAACAGGAAACCTTAGATCAAAACTTCACCACAGAGATTGCGGCTGCAAGGATGGTAGATGCTGTAGAGTCCTTGGCCAAAAGAGCGAACCGGCCAAAAAAGGTAGTTCTCACATTTGGAGGTGACATGTTGCACGCAGACAACCGGAGCAATAAAACAGAAGCCAGCGGTCATGTCCTGGACGTAGACACACGCTATGCGCGGGTCGCAGAATACGTAGAGAGGGCATCTATCGAATGCGTGGAGATTGCGGCTACCATTGGTGCCGAAGTAGAGATGGTCATCCTGGAAGGCAACCACAGCTACCATTCAGAAATCTGGCTAGCTCGTGTGCTCAATGCCTATTACCGCACCGTTGATCACGTTACTGTCAGGCTAGACCGGTCGCCCAGGAAGCACATGATCTGGGGGAACAACCTGCTGGTATGGACACATGGCGACAAGGTGGCAGCACCCAAATGGGCGCAGATTGTAGCAGCAGAGTTTCCGCAGCAATGGGGACAGACAAAGTATAGGCACATGAAGTGTGGCCACATCCATCATCAAAAAGCAATCGCACCGGTAATCGTGGACGAGCAGGCTGGTTTGCTAGTCGAGTTTCTGCCTGCACTGTGCGCTACCGATCAATATCATGCTGCCGCTGGCTACGTCGGCAACCAAAAGGGTGCCACATCTTTCGAGTATCATCTTAGCCAGGGCTGCATCTCTCGCTTTTTCAACCCAGCATGAAGCATTCAAAACATGACCGTGTGCATTCCGTAATGATTGCAGGCATTCGGGTGAAGGTGCAGCACATTGCAGGCATGGAGGATTGGGGAGAGTGCGACGAGGACGAGAAGGTTATTAGAATACGAAAAGAGGCTATTGGCACCAAAAACTACCAGGATACACTCAAGCACGAGATGGGACACCTGGCTCGCAAGTTTGGAGGTGTAGCCTATTGCGAAAACATGGAGGACGAGGCAGTGCAAAGATGTCATGATTACCTCCTGGATCCAGCATGGGCGAAGGTGAAAAAACGATTGAAATTATATTGATCAATAGCTTGACGGGTCATGGGTAGATCATGCAATATCCCTGCATGGCAAACAACAAACAACCATATGGCCGTATTTCCACCGATCTTGGCGCAGCCAAGCAGGTGCTGGAAAAGGCCGCTAGTGAACACAACGTGTCGGCACACAAGATGTCGCGTGACCTCATTGTCGAGGGCTTGCGTCAAATGGAAGCCGGAGAACTCAAATATAAATCCCCAAGCAAAGGAGGGTTCAACTTATGACAGACACCATTAGACTTCCCGGAGGCGCAACCATGACAGGAGTCATTACATTCCAGTGCGCTGATTGCGGCACTGACGTGCATGTCCAGATTGACGATCTGGCCTGGGACGAGATTCAGGATTTGTTCGATGAGGAAATCTGCGACCGGTGCGACGAGTGCCGTCCAGACTATTACAAGCGCATGGCAGAAGCAGTCGCTGCTGACGATTACCAAGAAACCCGATGAACGAATACAGATCCATAGCGTGGGCAATTACCTGCCTAGTCGTGACCGTGTTCTGCGGTAGTCTTACGACAATCGTGACAATCGATATTGGCCATCCTTTTTGGCCAGGCATTCTATTGACTGTCATCTTCTGGGCATGGTGCATACGCACTATATGCTGCAACATCTCTGACCGGCAGGCTCGCGCTTGGTCGGTCAAATCCAACCGTTACCGAAAGCAACGCCGTGAGTGACAAGGTTCAGCGCAAACATCTGTGTGATGATGACATTAAGTTTGTCATTCGCAGCATTGTGCGCGAGACTGACACACTCGAGCGAGGTTTCCTGATGCACCTGCGTCTTAGAAGCCGACTCAGACACAACACCAAAACACAACAAGACAATGTCGAACAACGACCCGCAGGAAGCTACTGCGAATCAAATAGCTAAACCGACACCTGAGCCTAAAAAAGGCCAGGCACTGGCAGCGATGGCTGACCGTATTCAGGTAGACCAGGACAAGCTCCTGACTACTCTCAAGAACACAGTGTTCAAGGGAGCAAACAATGAAGAGCTGTTGGCCTTGGTCGCAGTCTCTAATGAGTATGCACTCAACCCTTTGACCAAGCAGATATATGCTTTCCCTGCCAAGGGTGGAGGCATTGTGCCGGTCGTGAGCATCGATGGCTGGGTAGCCATGTGCAACAACCATTCTGAGATGGACGGCATGGTCTTCGAGAACGAGATCATAGGGGACAAGCTCATTGCGGTGACTTGCAAAATCTACCGCAAGGATCGCAGCCACCCTATCCAGGTCACTGAATACTTGGATGAATGCAAGCGCAGCACTGACCCCTGGAGGCAGATGCCTAGCCGCATGCTTCGCCACAAGGCACTGATGCAGTGCGCTCGCTATGCCTTTGGATTCTCTGGAGTAACCGACGAGGACGAGGCAGCAGACACGCCTGGCATGCGCAACGTCACCCGCCAGGAGACAAGCATGACCGAAGAGGTCAAACCTGTCTTTGCTAAGAAGCAAGCCGCAGTAGAAGCCAATCCTATCGACGAAGTCGAAGACTACGAAGACTTGAGCGATTGTGGATTCGATCCTGTTGATATGCCAGAAGAGGAAGAGTCGCACACGCAACCCGTCAAGACCGATCTGTGGGACGAGGAAGGAGGCCAGGCATGATCATCATCGACGTTCCACAAGGCAGCACTGATTGGTTCATCCACCGTCTCTACAGACTTACCGGATCCGACATGAAGCGCAACATCACGAGCACCGGCAAGTGCTCGAAATCGGAAGCCGCAATCAAGGCTATCGACAAACTGATTGCAGGCATTGACCTAGCAAACTTGTTGATCATAAAAAAAGACGAGATCGGTGACCTTGACGACCACGAGTTTAACAAGTTCATGGCCGAGTTTACTGGCGAGAAGTTTACCGGTAACCGTCACACCGAGCGCGGCAAAGAGAACGAGGCAGATATCATAGCCAACTTGTCGGAGCTAATTGGTAGCCAGGTGCAGGATGTGGGCATGGTAGTCATGGGTAATGACCCTAATGGAGTAGTGTCATGCTCTCCTGATGGTCTTATCTACGAGGGTGGCAAGCTCGTGGCCGGTGCCGAGGTCAAGTCACCATGCTACTGCAACTACATAGGTCATGTAGCTTCAGGTGTCTTGCCAGACGACTACAAGCTCCAGGTGCATTCCGGCATGATCATCTGCGAGGTCGACACCTGGCACTTCGGATCCTACTTCAGAGACAAGCCATTGTATCATCAAGTCGTGAAGCGGGACAGTTTCACAGACAACCTGGAGAAGGGCATCGAAGACTTCAAGCTGCTCTACCAGGAGCGATACGAAAGGGTCATGGATGCGATGGAAAAGCTGGGTGTCAAAAAATAGTTAAAAAAGTGGTTGACCCCATGAAGTGTCCATGATACTTCATGGGGCATCATGAAAAACGAAACCAACACCACCACCAACTACGCTATAAAACAAGGAATCCTCAGGCAGTCCACAGTGCACACTCGAGAGAGTGGCGAATGCGTCACCATTCCTGTCGGGACGCCAGTTGCAGTCATCGACAGCCTCGTTGTAGGCAGGGTCACTTTTTTGACCCTCGAGTCCCCCGAGGGGGATATATTCCGTGTTCAAGACTTCAAATTTGAAGAGTGCGACCCCGTGGCTAAAAACTCGGCTGCTCTTGACGCAGCATGGGACAGGGTGCAAGACGAGCGTCAGCGTTCGTGGGAGTCTGGCAATATTACCACTCTCAAGATTGCTATTTCTGCTTATAAGCAGGCTGACACGCTCCATTCACAGTCTCTCTGTTTTTTTGACAAGTTCGGACGCTAACACCACCACACCCACACCCACAAACCATGGAAGCCATTCTTTCCAAGCCAGCCATTGATGCAATTAACGGCGAGCCTATCGAGTCGCACCCTTTCAGAGTCGCTGTTGATTCATTTTGGGAAACCCAAACGCTCTGTCACTGCGTCACAAAGGCAGACGCCAAAAAGGTTTTTGACTACTACTTATCAAGAAGGACCCACAACGAGAAAACCAGTTTGTGCATCTACGATGACACTCTATTTCTCGCCACTCAAAAACACACCACCACCCAACACATCACATGATTGTATACACTGTAAAATACACAGATTCTGACACTCAGGATCTGACGGTCTCATACAAGGCTACACAGGCAGACGCCTTGACCCTTGTGCGAGAAATCAAGAAAACTGGATTCCATCCTTCTACCGGTGTTCGAGTTGATCTCGAGGATCCGGTGCAGGCAGAACCTATTGAGGTTCCTACCGGCGACGGTCGTCAGTCTCTCTGCGATTTCCTGAATCAGCAATTTGAATGGAGCTATGGGAGGGCATCAGCATGAACATGATCACACGTCCACAACGCAAAGCACTGCGCACCTGCGCCAGGATCGCCAAAGAGCACGGTGTGCCATTGCGCGACATGATTGCCCCACATGGCACCAGCCAGGTAGTTCTTGCCAAGCAGTGCGCCATGTATGAGCTGCGCAAAAACCACGGCTGGTCATACACCAGAATAGGCAAGTTTTTCGGATTGAAGACGCACGGTTCTGCATTGCATGCTGTCAGGAAGATACAACGTCTAAAAGACAAGCGCATCATGATACAACCTGCATCACCCGACGACATCCAAGATCCATTTGATGGAGCCAAGAAACTGACCGGAGTCTCTATTACCATTGCTGCACGCAGAGACGACAATACTGAGCACTTCACAACGCTCGGCACCTTGGTAGCTCCCAACACCGAGAAGCTGAAAGCGGCCATACGTTTTCTGCACGCGAACGATCTCGAGGTAAACCTGGCCGACACACGTCCATGCCAGATTCAAATCATTCACAAATCCCAGGACAAGTAACCAAAGAGAACATCATGTATACCAACCACAAAACCGGAATACCTCGCAAAATTCAAATGCTTCGCTTGAAACCCAAGCGCACTCGCAAAGAAAAAAAATTCATGCGTGATTGGCTCAAATCGTATCGGAAGACAAACGACCCACGACCCGAAACCATAGAATCCTACACTGTTTGATATTATGAAAAACGCAGTTCTTATTTTGCTTCTCGCATTGCAACTGACCACAGCAGTGACCTCGATCTTCTGGTTCAAGCGATTGGAATCGCAGACCAGAGACGCCCAGCTAAAACAGTTCAAGGCAGAGATGAAGGTCATCGATCTTGAGCACAAACTGAGCAAGACCGGCTTGATCTATCTGTAATAGCAACAATCAAAAAACCAAAGAAAGGAACAAATGAATGAGCTGGCTTTATTCGCAGGTGCTGGTGGAGGAATACTCGGAGGCAAAATGCTTGGATGGCGAACAGTGTGCGCTGTGG
>Ga0208791_1000858_pt1 | contig 12228 bp, 7 predicted proteins | sample 11_taG_FD_184084 | JGI IMG/M metagenome (GOLD analysis project Ga0208791, IMG submission 184084) | Marine viral communities from the Subarctic Pacific Ocean - 11_ETSP_OMZ_AT15265 metaG (SPAdes) (version 2) | ecosystem: Environmental > Aquatic > Marine > Oceanic | place: Pacific Ocean | collected...
ATCCGAATCACCGGTATGTATAATCTTACTTCCTACACAAATATCATTACAGAAGTTCTTTGTACCAGTAATTGTCTGATCTCCTGTAGTTCTTACAACAGTAGAATCTACACATACAGCATCTGTTGTGACACAAATACCTCCCCCTACCGCTCCTATAACATTTAATGTTGGGTTGATGGTGCTAGTACCCGTTTGAGTCATGCCTGCACCAGCAGTTACTGATGTTACTGTACCATTACTAGCTGATGTAATATACCCGCAATCATTAGTCCACTGACTAATATTACCAGACTTGTTAGTAAAGGTTTGTGTATTACTTGGAGTTGTTGTACCTGTACATGTTGTAAAGATCTCAGAGATGTCTGTACCACTTGAAAGAATTTCACCAGTTGTATTAAAGTTACCAATCGCACAAGAACCAGTAGATTCAACTCTTATTCTTTCTGTACCGTTGGCAACCAAACCAACCATATGATTAGATGGTCTATATACACCTGTGTTAATATCATCGTAAAACCCATATTGAACCTCATTAGGAGAGCCTCCTGACTTTACAACAACTCTACCTGAGTTGCTAGCTGATCCAACAATAAGAGCAAGATCTGTTTCTGTAGAGGAGAGTGAGAAGGAAGCACCACCACCCTGACTCTGAGAATCTGCATGTCTAAATGTAATACCTCCAAATTGATTCGCTGCGCCGGCATCTGTAAATTGAATACCAGCGCCACCGGCATTAGACTTATTACCAAGAAATAATAAAGGTTCAGCATTTTCAGCACCAGATAATGTAAGTTTAGCAGTGGGATCTGTTGTTCCTATACCAACGTTACCGTCAGATCTGTTTATTACGAAAGCTTGAGAAACTTGTGCCGTTCCTATTTCTAACCTATTAGCAGAACCATCATATTTCATCCACGCTTGTTGCGCTCCACCATCCGTCTCAGCGAAAGCAAGTTTACCACTATTTGCGGAGTTTCCTGTTTCTGCATTTATTAAAATTGTTGGATCAGAATCTCCTTGAACATTTAATAAAGCATTAGGACTAGTCGTTCCTATACCCAACCCATTAGTATCCAGAGTCATTGCTTCTCCATTGTTAACGAAGAACTCAAGATGACCGTCAGACTGTTCTATTCTTTCATGGGTGTTATCCCATTGAAGAGACTGGCCTGCATCTAGTCTTATATGTCCTCCTACAACATCTAGTTTCGCAGCTGGGCTAGTTGTTCCTATACCAACGTAACCAGCGGAGTCAATATTCAGAGCATCGGTGGAATCGACTCTGAACGTATAACTGTTATTTGTCGCAAACGTCCAAGGGTCATTTCCTTGAGCGTTATCTGGTTGTAAGATGGACAATACTCGATCATCATTAGCGATAAGCTCAAATACTTTAGCTTCTGTCGTTGACGAGCCTACTTTTACAGAGAGTGGAGCATTAGGATTATTAATTCCTACACCAACGTTACCATCAAAAAAGCCATCTGATGCGCTTAAGTTACCACCTGCTGATATACTGTCAGTGACAGTCAGCCCATTTTTTACTTTGAAATCTTTATCTAATAATGCCATAATTAAGGTTCACTTTCCCCCTGGTTATTACACATATTTAATAGAAAAGGCTGATGTTTCCACCAGCCTTTTAGCACTTAAATTAATTTAAGGTATATTTTTAATAAATAGCCACACCGTGTATAACCGCTGTAGTTGATGCTGCAACGGCTGTAATATCTAAATCAATTGTTGATCCAGCTGATGTAATTTTAATATCAGCCAATTGAGTTGCTGCTTGTGCATCAACAATACCATATGTTGTACCACATGGTGCTGAACCGTTATATACAGCATTAACTTCAAAGGCTGTTATGTTTACACCTTTCGTAAGTGAAACAAGATACTTAACTTGCTTCAATCCTGATTTAGCAAAGGTAGCTACACCTGTTTCGGATGTGCCAACAGTTGCTGTAAAGGTTTGCTCTTCAGCATATCTAGAACCACCAGTAGCAGGTATCTTAATACTATCACCATTACCAACTGTTACGTCAGCATCTAATGTAATGAGTGTCCCTGTATCAGTAATACTTGAATCACCTATAGTGTCTCCAGTAGCTGTATATTTAGCTACTTTATTACTAGTACCAGAACCATCAACAAGTGTAGTAGATGTAAATATCTTTGGATCAACCCCATCAAGCTTAATATTATCACTAGAATCTCTAACTAATACTTTATTACCATCCTGTGTACCATCACCAAGTGCGCACGCATTGAGAGTACCACCTAATGTTGTATTACCACATATTGTAGAGTTACCGGTAATAGTAGAATTACCTATACCACTTAAGTTACCTACAAGTGTAAGTTTTTCACTAGGCGAGGCTGTACCAATACCTACTTTACCACCATCATCAATAGTTACTGTACCACCTTCAGTATCAACAAAAGAGGCTATCGGTTGATTAGCTCCAGTTTGTTCGGCGTATAAAGCAGGTCCTGTTCCAGCATTTACAATACATACTGCTGAAGTAATTTGAACTAAAGTTTCTAAGCAAGTAAAAGCACCTTCTACCGTTAAATCTCCTTGAATAACAGCACTACCACCAATTGTTAATGTAGTAGCATTAGATGAAGCAATAGAGTCTGTAAATGCAGAACCAGTCCATTTAGGAAGCTTATTAGATGTGAGACTATTTGCACCAGCAACACATAAGCTATCAGTACCGGTAACAACTATACCAGCACCACCAGCAAGATCAGTGAGAAGGTTTGCATAAGTAATATTCTTGTTACCACTAGTAGCACCACCTGCATCATCGTTAATAAAGATTTTATCTGAACTCTTAATAGATGTACAAGCCGTGCTTGGGAAAGTAGGTGTCGCTGTTACACCTGTAATATTTGCACCATCACCACATAGAGTAATAGCAGACAATCCTAGGAATGTTGGTGAATCTCCTCTCTGTACTCCTAAGTCGAATGTATCAGTAGAATTACCGACATCAGTGAGAGTAAGAGTACCTTGTGATGGTACATTTCCCGAATCATATACATTATTACCATTGGTATTACACCAAGTATATGCAGCGTTCCAATTAGTATTACAGGTCGAAGTAACACCTACAGTTGGTGTAGTTGTTGCACCATCGGATACGGTAATGGCTGTACCAGCATCAATACCAGATACATCACCTGTTGCACCGCAGGCAACGTTTGTAACCCTACCAAACTCATCTAATGTAATGCTATCAATTTTGCAAGAATCTGAGGTACTACCATATGATCCTGCTCCTGGGCCTGATGCAGAAAGATTTAAGTTTAATGTTATATTTCCGCTACTACCGCCACCGCCAAGCTGACTTCCAGCTGTAACACCAGTAATATCTCCCTCCGAGAACAGAGTAAATAAATCATTACCACCTGAGAGAATTTGACCATCAACAACGTCTAAAGCTCCTGTAGTAATACAAACATTGTCATCGATGCAGGTGGTACCTCCATTGCTATTAAGCTTAAGAACTCCGGAAGAAGTATCAATTGTTTGAGCGTCGGTTATACCTATTCGAACATTATCTGCAGTAACACCAGCGAAGCCTGGTGAGTCTGTTGCTCCTAACCCAGCAATTGATATTTGAGATGTTGTATTACCAATATTAGTTACTGCAACTTTACCTTGAGCATTACCAGTGGCAACTGTATCGATTAAATTATTACCATTAGCTGCTACATAAGTTGCTGCTGAAAGAACATTAGTACAAACAGTAAATGTTCTATCAGCGGTACCGTCAAAACCAGATCCAGTAATTCCTTCACCCGGGGAAAGAGTGCAGCTAGCTGAAACTTCACCTTCTTGTAAGAAAATATCAAACAGAGAAGAACCTGCAGATAGAATAACCGGTGTATTGGTTTGTGCTACAAAACACGCACTATTCCCTACATAAAGTGAGTCTTTGACTTTGAAGTCAGAATTTAAGGCCATACAATTATTTATGCTAGCGCTTCATAATTTAACCAAATAAGTTACTTCTATTCCCTTTAAATACAAAGTTAGACATAGTTTTACTTTCTAATGCAACTGCAGATAATTGGATGTGTGTGCTAGATACAACCTCTGCTCCAAATTCCACGAACGGAAATAATGTCGTATGGTTTAAGCCGTATTCTGTAGCTACTGCAATAGTACCATCTGATACAACGTTTACTTCACCATAAAATAATGCACCATCAGATTTATCTTCAACTTCAACAATATATTTTGTCGACTTGGCAGCAGATAACGGTAACGTATCAAGTACACCATAATCACTTAACCCCTGCTTATAAAACAGGAAGTTTGGCTTAAGATTAACTTCAAACCAGTCAGTTAAAGCAGAGCCGTCATTATTTCCTAGAATGTAAGCTGTATTGACAGCAGACAATGTAATAACATCTCCAGGTTGGAGACCTGTCTTTGGATAGTTAGTAACAAAGTCATCAAGATCTGTAGCAATGCTAATCTGATTATGATCAAAGTTCTGAATAAGATATGAATATAGAGCACTAACATTATTAGTTAGCGTATCAATATTATCACTATGTACTGAGCCTGTAGAGCTAATATTACCTACTACAGTTAATTTTTCATTAGGTGTAAATGTACCTACTCCTACAAATCCATTATCGGCGAACACTATATCATCACCATTAGCATCAATAAAATGAGCAATTGGTTCAGCACCCTCCTGCTTAACAAATAATGCTGGACCTGTACCATTATTAACAACTGATAATGCTGATGTGGATGATACAATAGTCTGTTCAAAGTTAGCAGTAAGAGCGGATACTGTTGTAAAGCGCGCACTTTCACCTGATATATCTCCGGCAAATGTTACTTTATTACCACTCTCTGTAATAATACTATTACTAAGAGACTTTGTACCATCCCAAATAGCAATAGTACCTGCAGTACCAGATCCGCTAAGATCTCCATTACCACCTCCACCACCGCCTGTGAAAATATCTAGTAAATTAACACCACCGGAAAGAATATTAGATGTAACATTTAGATCCCCCTTCATGGTACCACCGTCTGCGAACTGAACAGCAGTTGTACCACCACCAGAGTAAAGCTCCATCATACGACGTATATTACCCATCTCTGATGCGAACTTACTATCAATACTTTCTTTAAGCTTACGCTGGAATTCCTTCCCAGTTATAGGATCATATTCCTCTGTAGCGATAACCTGAAGCTGATCTTTAATATCACTTGTATCGTTAAGCTCAGTAAGAATTTTAGCTTTACTCTCTTTAACTACTTTTAAAATTTCTTCCCGCCGAACATTATCAAAAATAGTATTTTCAATCTGCTCAATCTTATCATGGTAGTATTCTTTAACTCGATCTTCAGCAAGTATAATGCTATGAGCAAGATCATCCTTAATTGTGTCAAACTCTACTTTACTATCAGTAAGTTCTTTCTTGACCGTTCCAAGACGACTTAAAGCCTTATTAACAGACTTTTGAGACTTTTCGGTAGCTTCTAAAATTTCTCGCTTATTAACATTTACTTCATCACGAAGTTCTATTTGCGTTTTTTCTAATACATTAATTGTACTGGCAATCTTATGATGCTCTTTCTTTCGCTCTTTAAGCTCTTGCTGCGATTCGCGAAGCTTCTTAATAAAGCTTCCATAAGTAGATTCAAGTGAGTTACGAGTTTCACGTTCAACTTTTTCAGCTAATACTTTATTAGTTTGACGAAGCTCTTCTACTCTCTTATCAACAAACTGCTTAAGCTTTTCTGATTCTTTTGCTCTATACGTATCACTATTAGATGCAAATTCTATAAAAATACTATCACGAATACGCTCAACATCATCGACAATATTATTAGTCTCTTCACGAAGTTTTTCTAAAGCTGCTTTACTATCTGTTTTAATCTCGTCGATAATCTCATCCCTATCGATTCTATATGAGATATTAATATCAGTTGCACCAGATTGTTCGATTAAGGTTTTATTCTCTTCGTGTAATTTAGCCTTAAGATCCTCTTCCTTAATAACAGACATTGATCCTTCAGTCAATACTGCTTTACTATTTTCTAAAATTGAATCTTCGCTACCCTGTCTAAGAATAAACTCAACTTCAACCTGGTTACCGTTTGACCTTACAACCGGAATCTTAACTACAGGATAATTACCAATTTCATCAACTTTTTCAGAGATGACCTTATTACCGTTTACTTCAAACTCATATACACCAAAGAAAGTCTCTTCATACGAATCAACAAACAAAGTATTGCGACCCTCTATCATAACAGGCTCATCACCTTCAACAGTCTCAGAAACTATTTCTGGATTTATTTCAGTACCTATTTTGAGAACAAAATCAGCTTTTATTTTATTGCCATGCACTTCTGTGAATGGTACCCTAACAACAGGATGCTCACCTAATGTATCTATTTTTTCAGCAAGAACTTTGTTACCATTTAAATTAAATTCATACACATCGAAATAAACTTCATCAAAGCCTTCTACCCATAATGTGTTATATTTCGTTATAGGAATATATTCTGTTTCAACATTTGGTGATAAATCATCCTCGTTTAAGGACTCTTCAAACTGCTCTTCTTCTACAATCTCTTCTTCAATAACTGTTGGCTGCTGTACAATAACACCACCACCAGTCCCTAACTCTACCTTTTGAATACCTTCTTTAAGAATAAATTCAAACTCAGTTTTATTATTATCAACATCAACTACAGGTATTCTAACTACAGGGCTACCATCTATTGTGTGGATTTGCTCTGCAATAATAGTATTACCGTTTATTTCAAACTCATAAACACCGAAGAACGCTTCTTCAAAAGATTCAACATAGAGGGTATTATGAACTGAATTAGTTGAGGTTGTTTTTACCTCTTCGCTAAACAGTGTTATCATATAGTATATTTAATCTACCAAAAGAAAAAGCCCATACATATGTATGAGCTTTTCTTATCTTATTTATAGTTATATATCACTGCTTAGGCGTCTTGATATATGGTACATTTACATCACTAAGAGAGTAATGCTTATTAGTATATTTGAGTCGACGTTCAGGATTAATATCAATACCGCCGCGACGCGCATACAAGCATCGTACTACAAGCTCTTTAGGATCAAGTACATCAATAAGACGTTTAGTAATAGCTTCGCAAATCTCTTCATGGAAGTGACACTCATCTCGGAATGAAACTATATACTGAAGCAATGAGATAGGATCTACAGCCTTGTTACCTTTGAACTCAATATATACATCACCCCAATCCGGCTGCGAAGTAACTCGACAGTTAGATTTAAGCAATGCACTATGATACTTAACAGTCTTATCCTTAAGAGGATTATCAATAACCTTAAGTAGTTCAGGAGTCTCTTGATATACAGAGAACTCAACCCCCTCTACTGGATAGACTTCTTCAAGAGTTTGGTACTCAAAGTCGAGGTGGTTGTACTCATGTCGTGGAGTAACTTCAGCGTTAAGTACTTCACTATTAGAAAAGATCTTAACCTCAACATTAACTTCAAGTAACTTGCTAAGATCAACCGAAGCACGTCGAGCAATCTCTTTACGTACATCCTCTGAAGTATCACCAAGTTTAGTCATATTGAAAGAGTTAAAGTATAACTTAATAGACTTTGACTCAACAATATACTTACCATCACAAGGATAATAAATCTTACCTACACCAGCAACTGGTAGACCATGATCAGTCAATCCAGATACCTCATAAGCATTCCAAGTATCTCCTCCTTCGAAAGGAAGATCATCATCTTGAAGACCTAGATGAGTTCGATTACTCTGACGAGGCTCTCGAACAAGCAGGCTTGGATCGTAAGAGGATTTATATTTGGAGATAGCACCTAAATGTACTGCAATATTACTGTTATCTAATTCTTGTAACGCCATAGCTATGTTATATATTAATATCTAAATTGTATTTTTCAAATGTTTTCTTTACAGTTTCTAATCTTTCTTCAACCGTACCACTCAATACCACTACATTATTAAGACTTTTAATTCTATATTCAAAACTACTAATAATATCATCCCTAAAATGCTTATTTATCGACCTCTCCCCGTCATCTACTAACTCCACATCTCTCGGATCAGTATAAAATATAATATCATACTTTTTGTAAATAGAATGATATACTTCCATAGCTAAGTCAATCATCGATATGCTAATATTATTATTATCATACAACCACTCACTATATACTAATCCATCAATAATACATCTATCTAAAATCACCAAATCACTATCATACTTTCTATATAAGTTAGCAACATGATCAGCTATAATCATAAGTTGAGTCAGCGAATTCCCTGATTCATTGATAGGTAAATCATACTCACGATTAATACGACGAGTTACCTCCTCTATAAAATTAATATCCTTATTCTTATTTTTAAGAATATTCAATAAAGTAGTCTTACCTGTACTTTGCGCGCCTGTAAACGAAACTATCATATCTTATTTTATATCACTAAAGAACTTTTGCCATGATTGAAGTGATGTAAAGGTAAGTTTTTCAAATACATCATCTAAAGTATCTTCTTTCTGCCTATAAATCGCAGTATAGGTTAGTACTTCACCATCATCTACTTCTGGAGTTACCTTATGAACAACTGAACCAATTACACCATAATTGTCTTTGTATGCTCGAACCTGTGGATCCTTTCCTTTCAACTGTGGATATGTAGTAATTAATCCTGGATGCCCATTTACAATATTATATTGTTCACAAATATTTTCCGGAACTATTCGAAGCCATCCATGTAACGTGATGAGAGAATCTTTATAAATGCCATGTAAAAAGTTACAGGTCTTAGCCTGTATATTAGTTACAACCTTAACTCGTGATTTACCATTGATACTATCTTTACCCTGTCTGTGAAACTTCTGCATCTCAGGATGCCAAGTATCAACATCACTATTATTTGTAAAAATTACATCTGGCCAACGGCCAAGGTGTTCTTGTAGCTTAACAATCTCACTACCGGTTTGTGAAAATAACGTAACCCATTGCATATTCATACCTAATTATAATGTAGTTCCTTATGAGTTCCAATGTCTAATAGTATTTGCAATAATAAATCCGCAGGTAATAATATGAACTAACCACCAGAACGTTCTAATAATAGCAGCAATATCCGCTTCTAGGTTATTATCTGAGATTTTATGTCCCATCGTTCTAATCCAAACTCTCCAAAGTTTTCTCATCGTCCAATAATTTTCTTAAACTCTGTAGTATTAAAAATAATATCATCAAGTTGATCTTCATCTACAACTACATCAATCATATCAGCAAGCATCATCGAAGGTTTGTGATTGAGTCCTTGATTAGCCATATAACGGTGTCCTAATAGACCAGCTACAACGGGATTAGAAGTATCAATAGACCTAATATTGAGTTCTGAAGCAATAGGCGCGTATGCTGCAAACTCACGCGCAAGAGCAGCACCAAGTAGATGATGAGGCTTTCTATTGTTCCATACTCCATCATCAACAAGACGAGAGATAAGATGCTGACGACCAGCAGACCAACGATCAAGCATTCCTTCACGACCGTTCCTATTAGTTGTAGTAACTGTCTCGTACCATTTGTAGTCAAAAGAAATAGCAATATAGTCAGCCTTATCTGACATGAACTTATAACAATCAACAAGCTCTTGATAAGTATTACCTTGTACTACTCCAATGGTAGTTCTACCTTTGAGATCTTTACCATAGTTCAAGAAGAACTTATTCCATGAGGACATTGTGCCTTGAGCATCTTCGAGAACATCAGGAACAATATAGAAAGTAGGGCTAAGCTCGGTAATATATTTGATATATTTTTTAGGATCGAAAGACTCTCCAAGCTCGAAGATCGAATTATCAAGCAGCACCTCACGACCGGCAGCAAGCGAACATTTAAAGAAGTTATAATACTCAGGTTGTGTTTCAAATAAATGGACCAGAGCGTAGTCATAGTCGTTATACGTCTTAGATTCCTCGAGGATACTAATGGGTGATTCATGGCTTACTAGCATACTATATTATAGGCTGGTCTATTTCAGATTTCAAGCATAAATATTAGGAGTGAAAGATAAAGAAGTTACTATCTTAACTAACAATACTGATAATGATTTTTTTCCGGCAGTGGAAAGGCCTTTAGTTAGAGTTGGTCTTTACACAACCATGTGGATAGTTGGTATGGCGCTACTAATAATAATACCTATTGCTATAGCAGCCTTTATTTCGAAGTAGCTCTAAATACAGTATCCCAATTTTCCCCAGGCTCATTTTCTTCAAGATAATTAATTCTCTCAATCATCATATCATAATAACCAGATAATTCTGGTATGGCCTTTTTACAAAACTTTGCATGCTTGATTGCGTTATTCCATTCTTTAGATCTATAAGCATCTAAAAAGGTTTCATGATTTGGTACAGATCTGTTTTTAGTAACAATAGTATGTATTCGTACTCCTTCTGTTTTACCTTTTACAGCTATCATATCTAACTCACAGAAAGAAAATCTATCACTTAAAGCTTGTCGTGTTTCATCACCTATTAATAATCCGACCTTATATCCTTTAGTTTGACTCTCTAATCTTGCTGCCAGATTAACTGCATCCCCTAAACACGTATAGTCGAAGCGTTGATTAGAACCCATGTTACCAACTACAACGTCACCGGTATTAACACCAATACCCATCTTGAGTTCTATTCCCTTTTCTTCAAGCTCTTTATTTAATTCCTTAAGTAGTTCAAACATTTCTAAAGCGCATTTAACAGAATGATATCTATGATCAGCATCTGCTACTGGAGCATTCCAAAACGCCATAAGTGCGTCACCAATAAATTTATCAACAGTACCGTTATTATCTATAACGCATCCAGTCATGGGAGTAAGATATTTGTTAATAAGATTAGTCAATTCTTGAGGATTTGATTTGAACTGTTCGCTTAATGTTGTAAAGTCTCTTAAGTCGCTAAACAAAATAGTTAAGTCTCTTGTATTACCACCTAGCTGCAATTGATTAGGATTTTTTTGTAGTAACTTAACTACCGATGGTGAAAGGTAATGTTCAAATTGATTCTTAATAAGTTTTTTTGTTTTATTCTCTTGTACGAATCTAACAAACGTTGCTGCTGACCAAGTAGTAAATATGGTGAATAGCGGCCAAGTAAAGTCATATAGTTTATTTTGTTCAAATAATAAAGTACCGATCCATGGTAGAGTGCTAACACTTATTAAGCAAAATGCTAGACTAGCAAAATAAGGTAACCATAAAGCTCCAATAATTATAATCGAACATATACCAGCTGTAATTATTAATTCATGCATATAAAATTGTAGGTTTCTTTCTAATCGATTCTCATCTATAATCATCTGTAAAGCGTGGCAATTAACTTCATGGCCGTAACTAATACCAGTAGAAGTTGCTATAGTATTAGCTAGACCTTCCCCAGTAATCCCTATTACAGCTATCTTACCCTCTACTACTGACCAATCTGCATCTTTAAAAGAAACTTTATCAAACTTATACTTAAAGTTTATCCACACTCTTGAATTTTCATCTGTTAATATTGGATCAAATCCAGGTACTCTAATAGCTTCTACACCCACTTCACTTACTTTAGCTTGGTATGACTGTTCACCGGAAAATAACCTTATAACTTCTAAAGGTATTGTTGGATAAGCTTCTCCCTTAATCTGAATAACTAACGGCATTCTTCTTACGACACCATCTAACTCTGGTGCGGTCAGTACCATACCTACACCAGCAGCAACTTCTCCGAGCTCTTTTACCGGTCCTATAGCTTCCGGATAATCAAATAACCATTCGTCTATACTCTCCCCTATAGTTGCTAGGCCTCGTGGTACTGGATCTCCTTTACCTTTTGTGCTTGCTGATTGACCAATAATAACTGGTGCTTCGTCTAACAATTCTATTAGCTCTTGATCACCACCTAGTCTATCCTTCTCAGCAAATAGAATAGGTACTACTACTAATTGAGCTCCGCTTTCATAAGCCTTTATTATACCTTGAGCAATAAGGTCACGCTTCCAAGGCCATTGACCATACTCATCTAAACTATCTTCATCTATTTCTATAATAGCAATATTTTCAGACTTAACCTTTTCTTGATTGTTTTGATAATAATCTAAGCCTTTTAATCTCGCTGTTTCTATAAAGAATGGGTCATGAATA
>Ga0208791_1000859_pt1 | contig 12214 bp, 2 predicted proteins | sample 11_taG_FD_184084 | JGI IMG/M metagenome (GOLD analysis project Ga0208791, IMG submission 184084) | Marine viral communities from the Subarctic Pacific Ocean - 11_ETSP_OMZ_AT15265 metaG (SPAdes) (version 2) | ecosystem: Environmental > Aquatic > Marine > Oceanic | place: Pacific Ocean | collected...
GGGGTCTTGTTATTAAACAAGCTTCTGGTACATTAGAAGGAAGAACATTCTCCAAATCATTATTCTCACTTGTAACTCCATTCTCATTAGCGCTGCAAGATTAAGGATAAAAAATAAATCAAATATTTATATAGGATATGGCAGAAGAATTAATACCACTAAACGCATTTAAATCCGTACTTACCACTTTGACTGGTGATAAGGATGTAGTTTATTCAGCTCCTAAAGGAGTTTCAACTATTTTATTATCTGCACAAATAACGAATACTGGACCAATAGATGAGCCTGTTACTATTAGTATAACAAGTAACAGAGATTTACCAGTTCCTCAAGTAGATTCAATCAGTAATACTGGTAGTTTTTTTAGTGCATCGGCACTTATAGAAAAAAATCAAACATTTTTAGAAAAAGAATCTGCTGCATATATTAATTTTCAAAACAATTTAACACAAATTCCATTTAGTTTTACATCTTCTTTTTTTGAACAATATGTTAGAACTGCGGTGGATGGTGTTGAGGCTGATTTAATTGGTGGGGGTACATTACAATCTAAAAAAGCCGCTCTTTCTTATTACAATAAGAATGGTGAGATTTTAATACCTAATGATTATTTTACTGCATCATATCAGAGTATTGATTATGCCACTAAGTTGGTAGAACAAATACTTATTAATGAATCCGTAACTGGTTCTGTTGATGTTGCTAGATTTTATCAAGAAGATGTAACACAATCTTTTGATACTACTCTAATAGCAGAAACAGGTTCAATATCAGCATCGGTTGAATTATTTGGTGCGATATCCGATACGATATCAAATCCAACAAGAGTTGAACAACAACCCGTAGATTTAATTACTAATGTAACTATTCCAGCAGGTGATTCACTATCACCGATTGTAGCAGGTAAATTAGTATTGGAACAACAATTTTCATTAATTGTATCAGGTTCTACAAATTTAACGGTGATATTATCGATTCTTGAAAGTGCAAATGAATAATTATATACTAAGACTAATAATAAATGAGCCAATTATTAAGCGGGAAGGTTAAAGTAGTAAAACCTATCAATGTTTCTGAAGATAGGTATGAATATCTACGATTAAATGAAGCTGAACCAAACTTGGGTGTTCCTATAAGTGGTTCACTTACATCTGGTTCCATTGCTCTCGTTGCCTCTGATGCAGATGGTAATCGTTTATTTGTTACTACTCTTCAATTAGAACAAGTAACTGGTTCTTTTAGTGGTTCATTTGCAGGAGATGGTTCTGAATTAAACAACTTACCAGAAGCAGTAAGATTAATATCTGGTTCTGCATCCGCATCAATTGCACCAAATACTGGATTTTTAGTAAACGTATCATCATCATTTGGTGGAGATATCGATGTTAATGGTGATGTTAAAGTTACTGGTGATTTAATTGTTGACAATAGAATAGTAGCAAGAGAATTAATTGTTGAAATTATTTCATCTTCAATAATATTTTCTTCAGGTTCAAATAGATTTGGAGAATTTTCAACAGATAAGCAAGAATTTACAGGCTCAGTTGAAGTAACTGGTTCATTAGATGTATTTGGAGAAACAAATATTACTGGTTCATTTGGAGTTGTTGGTGATGTAAGTGTAGAGGGTACATCTTCATTAAGTGGAGATGTTAATATCATAGGTATAACTACTATAAGTGGTTCTACATTTGTTAGTGGAAATGTACAATTAACATCTGGTTCTACATTTAGTGGTAGTGGTGAGGATTTATTTAATATTCCAAAATCAGCACTTACCGATGATGCACTACTTTCAAATTTAATAACAACAGGTTCAGTAACCGCTTCAGTTTCTCAAGATGGATTCTTTAGAGTATTTGGAACTGGTTCAGTAACAACTGAATTAAGTGGTTCAACTTTTATTAGTGGTAACCTACAACTTAATAGTGGTTCTTCATTTAGTGGTAGTGGTGAGAACTTATTCAATATACCAAAGAGTGCATTAACTGATGATGCATTACTTTCTAACTTAATCACAACAGGTTCAGTAACAGCTTCAGTTTCAACTGATGGATTCTTCAGAGTATTTGGGACTGGTTCGGTAACAACTGAATTGAGTGGTTCATTATTAGTTAGTGGAAATGTCAATCTTAATAGTGGTTCTTCATTTAGTGGTAGTGGTGAGAACTTATTCAACATACCTCGTTCAGCATTAACTGAAGATGCCTTAGAAACGAATTTAATTATTAGTGGAGCAGTAACTGCTTCTGTATCACCTGATACTGGTTTTGTAGTAAACTCATTAGAAAGTGGTTCTACTTTTACTGGTTCGGTATTCCTAAGTAGTGGTTCATTCTTTAGTGGTAGTGGTGAAAACTTATTTAATATTCCTCTATCTGCATTAGCAGAAGAAGTTGAAGTATCAACTAAAATACAATCTGGTAACGTAACTGCATCTGTTTCAAATGAAGATGGGTTTATTGTAAAATCGGAAGTTAGTGGTTCAACATTTTCTGGTTCAATATTTTTATCATCAGGTTCTGTATTTAGTGGTAGTGGTGAGGATTTATTCAATATACCTCGTTCAGCTCTTACGGAGGATGCACTTTTATCAACATTTATAAGAAGTGGTTCGGTAACTGCATCAGTAACACCTGCTGAGGGGTTTGTAGTAACCTCAACAGAAAGTGGTTCAACTTTCTTTGGAAACATAACATTATCATCTGGTTCAAAATATAGTGGTAGTGGTGAGGATTTATTTGATATACCTCGTTCAGCATTAACTGAAGATGCACTTATTTCTAACCTAATTCAAACAGGTTCAGTAACCGCATCGGTTTCAACTGATGGATTTTTCAGAGTACAAGGAAGTGGTTCAGTAACAACCGAATTAAGTGGTTCATTATTAGTTAGTGGAAATATTGAAATAAATAGTGGTTCAAGTTATTCTGGTAGTGGTGAAAATTTATTCAATATACCATTAGCAGCATTAAGTGATGATGCACAAGATGCAATTAACGCAGCTGCATCTTTGGAAGCCGGTATATTGGCTAGTGGCTCAATAACTGCATCAGCAACCGATAATGTTTTTACAGTAACCTCTATTGAAAATGGTTCAATATTTAGTGGTAGTGTAAGATTAAGTAGTGGTTCTGTATTTAGTGGTAGTGGTGAGGAATTATTTAATATTCCAAAATCTGCATTAGTTGATGATGCACTTATTTCTAATTTAATCACAACTGGTTCAGTAACGGCATCAGTTTCAACTGATGGTATATTTAAAGTATTCGGAACAGGTTCAGTAAAATCTGAATTTACTGGTAGTGTTTCTATAACAGAAACTTTAGATGTTCCAAAAATTATAGCAGATGAATTAACTGGTTCATTTAGTGGTTCATTTAGTGGAGATGGTTCGGAGTTAAATAATATTCCATTATCAGCATTATCAGAAGATGCATTTAAAATAGCAAGTGGTTCAGCAACTGCATCTATTTCTCCAAATTTAGGATTTGTAGTAAATACATCATCATCAATAGAGGGTGATTTATCAGTTAGTGGTAGAATTACAGCTGAAGAATTATTTGTAAACTTTATATCTTCATCAGTAGTAATATCAACTGGTTCTAACATACTTGGTAATGATGGTGGTAATACCACTCAGAAATTATTTGGAGAAACTACAATAGAAGGAAATATAACTGCTAGTGGAGTAATAACATCAAGTGGTTTCATAGGAGATGGTGCAGGATTATTTAATATTCCACAATCAGCACTATCAGAAGATGCTTTCCAAATATCAAGTGGTAGTATAACTGCTTCGGTTTCACCTGATGATGGTTTTGTAGTAACATCAATTGAAAGTGGTTCTACATTTAGTGGTAGTTTGAGAATAAGTAGTGGTTCTACATTTAGTGGTAGTGGTGCTGAATTATTCGATATACCATTATCAGCTCTTTCTGAAATATCTCCATTAATAGCAAGTGGTAGTGTAACTGCATCAACTAATCCTAATGATGGGTTTGTAGTAACATCAATTGCTAGATTTGATGAAGGTATAACTACAAGTGGTAGTTTAATAGTATCTGCATCTACTTCTTGGGCTGCTGATAATGAAATTAAAATTGTAAAAGTAATTTCTACCGATGATGGTAATAAATATCAAATAGATGGATATAGACAACCATTACTTTATTTAGTAAGTGGTAGTACATATACATTTAATCAATCAGATTCTTCAAATAATACACATCCAATAAGATTTTCAACAATCGAACATGGTACACATAATGGTGGAGTTCCATTTACTGGTAGTGTTAATACAGGAAGTTCTGAAGCTGGTTCAGATGGTTCTGAAGTTACTATTACAATAACTGCAGATACGCCTGATACTTTATATTACTATTGTGTTAATCACAGTGGTATGGGTGGGCAAATTCAAAAAGTAAGAAGTTATCCAATAACCAAAACAATAATTAACGATACTGTTGAAGTAACTGGTTCTATGTTAGTTACTGGTGATATTGATTCAAATATTATTAGAGCAAATGAATTTAGTGGTTCGTTTAGTGGTAGTGGTAGAGATTTATTTGATATCCCACTTTCTGCTCTTGCTGAAAAAGTAGAAGAGTTATCATTTATAGCAAGTGGTAGTGTAACGGCATCGGTTAATCCAGCATTTGGATTTAAAGTAAATTCATCAGCATCAATAGAAGGTGATATTAATATAGCAGGTGATACTATAATTTCTGGTGGATTGGTTGTATCAGAATCAGCTGTTTTTGAAAACATACCAATAACTCAATCTGTAACAGTTGCAGATAGTAAATTCTTTGTACAAGGATTACCAAGACCAAAATTAAAACTTTTAGATAATACTTCGTATTATTTTGACTTATCGGATTCTTCAAACTTACTTCATCCATTTAGATTCTCAAGAACATATGATGGAACGTTAGAAGGAGGTATTGAATATACTACAACTATTACATCTGGAGCAGCTGCAGCTGGAACAACTGGAGCATATATAAACATAGATGTAACCCCAACTTCACCAAATGTATTATATTACTATACAGAAACATCTGCATCATTTGGTAATATAGTTAGAAAATTAGGAGAATTACCAACAATATCTCAAATAAGATTAATAGGTGATACTGCAGTGACTGGTGGTTTGGATGTTAGTGGAGTTTCTTCGGCAACATTATTATCATCACCAAATGTATCTGCATCTTTTGTATCATCTTCAATAGTTGATTTCAAAATTGGTGATAATTCATATGAAACAATTCCTGGTAGATTAAAATGGAATGAAACCGAAGGTACTCTTGATTTGGGTATGGGTGGTGAAACCGCATCATTACAAATTGGTCAAAACTTATACTATCCATATGTAGTAAATAAAACTGGAGCTACTTTAGAGACTGGTACGTTAGTTATGGTAGCACCTTCACAACCTACTTCTCTTAATAGATTAAGTGTTGTTAAGGCAATTACCGATGGTACTTATGATGAGGATAAAATAGTTGGTGTACTTACTCAAGATATTGAAAATAATGGAGAAGGATTTGCAACTTGGTTTGGTTATGTTAGTGATTTAAATATTGCTGATTTAGAATCAGCTGGATTAAAATATACAGGTTCTGTATGGGTTGAAGGTGAAACTTTATATTCTGACCCTATAAGACCAGGTGGTTTAACAAATGAAAAACCACAAGCACCAAATTTAAAATCTTCAATAGCATTTATAACTACTATAACTGGACAAACTCTTAACTTATTAGTTAGACCTAAATTGGGAGAAAGTTTATCTGATTTACATGATGTACAAATTACAACTGCATCTAATAATGATATCTTAGTATTTGTATCGGAATCAAATAGATTTGAAAACAAAAGTAGTGATTTAGTATTAAGTGGTTCATTTAGTGGTTCATACACTGGAGTTTATTTTGGTGATGGTTCAAACTTAGAAAATGTACAGGCAGCAGCTGCACCTCTTATATCAAGTGGTTCGGCAACGGCATCGGTTGCAAGTGGTGATACATTCATAGTAACATCACCTGTTAGTGGTTCAATCATAACAGGTTCAGTAGTAACATCTGGTTCAATAACTGTTGGTGGTGGCGGTAGATTTGTTGGTGATGGTAGTGGTTTAACTGATATTGATATAGCTAACTTAGCATTAACATTAAACGTATTAGAAAGTGGTTCAGCAACGGCATCGTTAGATGAAACTGAATTTAAAGTATTTAGTAATAATTCAAGTTCTAGTGTAGATTCATCTTTTAGTGGTTCGGTTAACATATCGGAATCATTAGATGTAGGTGGAATTATTACTGGTGATGGTAGTGGAATTACAAACATTGATATTGCTAATTTAGCAATTGATTCATCTCGTATCTTTACAGGTTCAGTAACCGCATCGGTTGATCCTGATGGATTCTTTAGAGTTGAAAACTTAGACACAAATATTAACTCAGGTTCAGTTAAAGTAGAAATTAGTGGTTCATTAGAAGTTTCTCAGTCAATAACAGCATCTCTATATCGTGGTGATGGTGGTGGATTATTCAATATTCCATTAGATGCGATTGAAGATTTAGAATTAGATAGAATAGTATCTGGTTCAGCAACTGCATCAATTTCTCCAAATTTAGGATTAGTTGTAAATAATCAAATTAGTGGTACATTATTCGTTGGTGATGGTGGAGGTTTATTCAACATTCCAGCTGATGCATTACAAGATTTACAATTACCTCAAATTATTAGTGGTGGTATAAGTGCATCAGTTGAACCAACTAGAGGATTTGAAGTTTATTCACCTGAATTTGGTTCTAAGTTTACTGGTTCACTTAGTATTAGTGGAAGTGTAACTATACCATCTGGAAGTGGATTCTTTAGTGGTAGTGGTGAGGGATTATTTAATATTCCAGCTGATGCTATTGAAGGATTAGACCAAAGTAGAATACTTAGTGGTTCTGTAACCGCATCGGTTACTCCTGATGATGGATTCGTAGTTAGGTCAATTGATAGTGGTTCAACATTCTTAGGAGATGTAACTTTTCAAAATGATGTAAGTGCATCTAAGATAACTGTAACTGATGAAATATTCTCACCAAGAATTACATCATCATTCGTAGGTTCATACCAAGGTGAAAATGTTGGTATAGATGTACCTGATGATTTAGATATTTTAGTATTTGATGCAGATGCTAATAAGTTTAGACCTGTAACACAATTCGGTGATACTGCCGTATTCCCATTTTCGGATGTAACTGAGGTAGTATTCCAACATAATTTCGCTATTGATTATCCAGTAGTTCAAATTTATGAAACTGGTTCAAATGGACAGATTATTCCACAAGCAATAGAATCAATTGATAGTTCATCGGTTAGAGTAACTTTTAGTGGATTGACAAGTGGACAAGCAGTAATTGGTACTGGTGGTAGATTAGCAGGATTTGTAGAAGGTAGTAACGTTGTAGGTTTAGTTAATTCAGCATCTTATGCAGAATTTGCAGAAAACGCTGGAACGGCATCATCATTAGTAGGATTTGATTCAGCATCACTTGCTGAACTCGGAAACTTATCACAATATGTAAAGAGTAGTCAAACGGCATCGATGACTGTACTTTCAGCATCTTATGCTGAAACTGCTTCATTCGCTGTAAACGCTGGTGATTTTAATACTGATAATTTTGTAAGAACTGACCAAACTTCTTCGATGACTGTTCTTTCTGCATCATACGCTCTTTCAGCATCTTATGCAGTTAACGCTGTATCAGCTGAAGATTATGTAAGAAATGACCAAACTTCTTCGATGACTGTTCTTTCTGCATCTTATGCAGCAACTGCTTCATTTGCATTAAACGCTGGTGATTTTGTAGGAGAAAATTTCTTACCAAATAATGGTACTGGTTCATTTGTTGGAAGATTTGAAGTAAGTGGTAGTTTAGTAGTAACTGGTAGTGCAAAACTAATAGGATTAGAAACAGGTAGTTCAGATACAGTTCTTGTTATTAATGAATCAACTGGACAGGTTTTCAAAAGAGATGTAACCGCAGTAAGTGGAACATCTGGTACAGGTGGTAGTGGTGGTACTTCTGGTTCAAGTGGAAGTAGTGGTTCTGCTGGAACATCTGGTACATCTGGAAGTAGTGGTTCTGCTGGGACAAGTGGTTCTTCTGGTAGTGGAGGTACAAGTGGTACAAGTGGAACATCTGGTACAAGTGGTTCAGCTGGTACTTCGGGTACAACTGGAACATCTGGTTCATCAGGTTCATCTGGTAGTGGAGGTACATCTGGAACAAGTGGTTCATCTGGTACTTCTGGAACAAGTGGAAGTAGTGGTTCCTCAGGCTCATCTGGTTCAAGTGGAAGTAGTGGTTCAAGCGGAACATCAGGTTCGTCTGGTACATCTGGTAGTGGAGGAACTTCTGGTTCAAGTGGAAGTAGTGGAAGTAGTGGAAGTAGTGGTACTTCTGGAACATCTGGGACAAGTGGAACTTCTGGAACAAGTGGTAGTAGTGGTTCAGCTGGAACAAGCGGTACTTCTGGTTCATCAGGTAGAGAAGGTGGTAGATTATACAAAGTAATAAATGCAGGATTCCAATATTCATTTGATGGATATGCTGGAAACTTCCCAAAACTAACATTAGTAAAAGGAGAACTTTATTACTTCGATGTAAGTGGTGTAGGTAATGGACATCCATTTGCATTAAGATTGGCTAGTGAAAATACTGATGATGTACCTGGTACACTAAACAATGACCCAACAAATGGAAATCATAGTACAACAACATTAATAAGTTATAGAATACCTGAAGATGCACCAAATAACATAGTTTATCAATGTGCTAACCATTCATCAATGGTAGGTCAGATTGAAATAGTAAATAAATACGGAACATCTGGTACATCAGGTTCTTCTGGTTCTTCTGGTAGTGGTGGTACATCAGGTACATCAGGTTCTTCTGGTAGTAGTGGTTCATCAGGTTCTTCTGGGACATCTGGAACAAGTGGAAGTAGTGGAACGAGTGGAACTGCCGGTTCATCAGGTTCATCAGGTTCTTCTGGTTCTTCTGGAACATCTGGCTCATCAGGTTCGTCTGGTTCAAGTGGTACATCTGGTACTTCTGGAACGAGTGGAAGTTCTGGTTCTTCTGGTTCAGCTGGTACGAGTGGAAGTAGTGGTAGTAGTGGAACAAGTGGAGAGCAAGGTTCTTCTGGTTCAGCTGGTACGAGTGGAAGTAGTGGAAGTAGTGGTTCAACAGGTACGAATGGTACATCTGGTACAAGTGGTACAAGTGGAGCAGAAGGAAGTAGTGGTTCAGCTGGTACATCTGGAACTTCGGGTACTAACGGAACATCTGGTTCAGCAGGAACAAGCGGAACATCTGGAAGTAGTGGAACTTCTGGGACAAGTGGAACTTCAGGCACATCTGGAACAAGCGGAACTTCTGGAACATCTGGTAGTGGAGGTTCGGCTGGTACTTCTGGAACAAGTGGAACGAGTGGAACAACTGGTTCAGAGGGAACATCTGGAAGTAGTGGTACTTCTGGGACAAGTGGTAGTAATGGTACAAGCGGAACTTCTGGCTCATCGGGTTCTTCTGGTACAAGTGGAACAAGTGGTTCCTCTGGTTCTTCTGGGACAAGTGGAACGAGTGGTACAAATGGAACCTCAGGTTCTTCTGGTTCATCTGGTTCTGCAGGAACATCTGGAACATCTGCTGAAGGTAGTAGTGGGACAAGTGGAACATCTGGTTCAAGTGGTTCAAGTGGAACATCTGGAACATCGGGTTCTGCAGGAACATCAGGTACATCAGCTGAAGGTAGTAGTGGTACTTCTGGTTCAAGTGGAAGTAGTGGTTCATCTGGAACTTCAGGTTCATCTGGGACAAGTGGTAGTAGTGGAACATCAGCTGAAGGTAGTAGTGGAACATCTGGAACAAGTGGTTCATCTGGAACAAGTGGTTCATCTGGTTCAACAGGTTCAGAAGGTACATCAGGTACATCAGCTGAAGGAAGTAGTGGAACTTCTGGTACAAATGGTACAAGTGGAATAAGTGGTTCTTCTGGAACATCAGGTTCTTCTGGAACAACTGGAGAAGATGGAGAAGATGGAACTTCTGGAAGTAGTGGAAGTAGTGGACAAGATGGGACATTCTTTGGTTCATCTGGTACTTCTGGAACAAGTGGTTCATCTGGCTCATCTGGTTCATCTGGTTCAAGTGGTACTTCTGGTACTGGTGGTACAAGCGGACAAGATGGAACATTCTTCGGAAGTTCGGGTACATCAGGTTCATCTGGTTCAAGTGGTTCAACTGGTACTGCGGGTACAACAGGTACTGCTGGTTCTTCTGGAACAAGTGGAGAGCAAGGTTCTTCTGGTTCAGCTGGTACATCTGGAAGTTCTGGACAGGATGGAACGTTCTTTGGTAGTAGTGGTAGTTCTGGTTTAGATGGTACATCTGGAACTTCTGGAACTAATGGTACAACAGGTACTGCTGGTTCTTCTGGAACTAATGGTACATCTGGTACAAGTGGTGTAGATGGAACATTCTTCGGTTCATCAGGTTCTTCTGGAGCTGATGGTACTTCTGGTACTTCTGGTGCTGGTTCATCTGGAACATCTGGTTCTTCAGGTACATCTGGTTCTTCTGGTACAAGTGGTGCCGATGGAACTTTCTTTGGAAGTTCTGGTACATCTGGAGATGATGGTACTTCTGGTACTTCTGGAGCAGGAACCTCAGGTTCCTCAGGTTCATCTGGAAGTAGTGGTACTTCTGGACAAGATGGAACATACTTTGGTTCATCTGGAACATCTGGTTCAAGTGGAACAAGTGGACTTGGAACCGATGGAACATCTGGTTCAAGTGGAGAAACAGGTACTGCTGGTACATCTGGTACTGGTGGGACAAGTGGTAAAGATGGTACATTCTTTGGTTCTTCTGGTTCTGCAGGAACATCTGGTACGAGGGGAACGACTGGAAGTGCAGGTACTTCAGGTTCAAGTGGAACATCTGGAACAACTGGGAAAGATGGTACATTCTTTGGTAGTAGTGGTGTAAGTGGAACAAGTGGAACATCTGGTTCAACTGGAACATCAGGTTCTTCTGGTTCTTCGGGTACTGCTGGTACATCTGGACAAGATGGTACTTTATTTGGTAGTAGTGGTTCAAGTGGTACAAGTGGAGTAAGTGGTTCTGCTGGAACATCAGGTGAGACTGGTTCAGCGGGTACTTCTGGTACTTCTGGACAAGATGGTACTTTATTCGGTTCATCGGGTTCTTCTGGAACAAGTGGAGTAAGTGGTTCGTCTGGGACAAGTGGAGAAACTGGTTCAGCAGGTACATCTGGTACAAGTGGTTCAAGCGGACAGGATGGTACATTATTTGGTTCATCAGGTTCTTCTGGAACAAGCGGTGAAACTGGTAGTAGTGGTACTTCTGGGCAAACTTCTTCAGCGGGAACATCTGGAACAAGTGGACAAGATGGTACTCTATTCGGTAGTAGTGGTTCAAGTGGTACAAGTGGAGTAAGTGGTTCATCTGGTTCTTCTGGTACAAGTGGAAATGGTACAAGTGGTTCAAGTGGTTCAAGTGGACTTTTAAATGTTGATAATGATGGTGCAGATAGAGTTCTTACTATGGATGGTGATGGAACTGGAACTGCACAATCAAACCTAACATTCGATGGAGCTGATTTAGATGTAACTGGAAATGTACAAATAAGTGGTACATTAGATGTAGATGGTGATTTTCTGGGAGCTACAACATTCTCTACTAGATTCCATGAAAATTACAATAATATAGGAAATTCATCTGGTGGTACAACAATAGATTTAGATACGGGTAATAATTTTAGAATTAATAGAACTGGAACAATTACAATTAGTATTTCAAACGCACCATCAGGCCCTCGTGCAATTGGATTCACATTGGTAATGGAAGATGGTAGTGGTGGAACGGCAACTACTAACTGGCCATCATCAATACAATGGGCAAATGGTGTAGCACCAACACTAACGGCAAACGGAAAAGATATATTAGTATTCTATACTTATGATGGAGGGAGTACTTATTATGGATTCCTAAGTGCAAACAATATCAGTTAATGAGTTATGAATTATGAGTATAGCAAGAAGATTATTATCAATAGAAGCAGGACAAGTGAGACCTTTTAAATTTACAATACAAACAACATCAGCAAATACTCAATTTGAGTTACC
>Ga0208791_1000863_pt1 | contig 12150 bp, 11 predicted proteins | sample 11_taG_FD_184084 | JGI IMG/M metagenome (GOLD analysis project Ga0208791, IMG submission 184084) | Marine viral communities from the Subarctic Pacific Ocean - 11_ETSP_OMZ_AT15265 metaG (SPAdes) (version 2) | ecosystem: Environmental > Aquatic > Marine > Oceanic | place: Pacific Ocean | collected...
AATGTTATAGGGGGTCAAAGTCAAGCACCTGTACAAGCCTTTGTAGTAGCTAGTGAAGTTACAAACGCACAAGCATTAGAAAGAAACACTATTGAGGGTGCAACGATAGGATAAATACAAATTTAAATTTTTAATACGTTATATAATTATGAAAATAATAGAACTAATTTTAGATGAAGAACAAGAAGAAAGTGGCATAGATGCTATTTCTATTGTTGAAAGTCCAGCTATTGAATCTGATTTTGTTGCTTTAAATTCACAAGAAATTAAATTAGCAGAACTAGACAAAGAAAAAAAAATATTATTAGGTGCTTTATTGATACCTAATAAACCTATTTACAGAAATGGAAATGAAGGGGATTATTATATATTCTTTTCAAAAGATACCATAATGAAAGCATCACAGATGTATTTGAAAAATGGTTATCAAAATAATTCAACACTAGAACACAAACAAGCGTTGAATGGATTAACACTTGTTGAAAGTTGGATAGTAGAAGACAAAGTACACGACAAGTCAAGAAAATATGGACTAGATGTTCCTGTAGGTACTTGGATGGGAGCAGTAAAAGTAAATAATGAGGATATTTGGCAAGAATACGTTAAAACTAATAAAGTTAAGGGTTTTTCTATTGAGGGTTACTTTGCAGATAAAATGGAAAGACCTAAAGAATCAATCAAAGAAGATATGTCAGAAGATGATAAACTACTTAATGAAATAAAAAACATACTGACAAATGAAACGGAATAACAATAGACCATATATACCTAGTAGAACAAGTCCTAAGGGAAGTTCTAGAGCGTGTTTATGTTGGGATACTAATAAATATTCTATTGATTGTTGTGATGGCTCAATACACGCACAAGGCATCGGAGTAATCACAAGAATAACTTGAAAATGCAAAATTAAATCAAATAATCGTTATATAAATAATATGAAATCAACTGAAATGTTAAACCAAATTAAAACACTTCTAAACATCGAGGTAAAACTTGAAGAAATGAAGTTAGAAAATGGCACTATCGTAAGTGCTGAATCATTTGAAAAAGGTAAAGAAATTTTTATCGTAACAGATGATGAAAAAGTAGCAATGCCTGTTGGCGAATATATACTAGAAGATTCAAGACTAGTAGTTGTAGAGGAAGAAGGAATTATTGGAGATGTTAGAGAAGTATCTGATGAAGTTCCACAGAAAGAAGCAGAAGATGGAGAAGAAATCACTGAGGATTTAAAAGAAGATGACTACGAAGAAGAAGAAAAGAAAATGGCTGATGTTGGAGATTGGGAAGGGATGGAAAAAAGAATCCAAAACCTAGAAGATGCTATTGCTGATTTAAAATCAGACAAAGAAAGCAAAATGGAAGAAGAAGAAATGAGTTCTGAATCACAACCATTAAAGTCAAGAACAGTAAAAGAAGAATTTTCTGAAGAAGTAAAAAAAGAAGAATTATCTGAAGCTGCTGTAAAGCCAATAAAACACAATCCTGAATCAGGAAATGAAAAAATAAATAAAGTAGAATTTGCAAAAGGCAAGTTTAACACAACACTAGATAGAGTATTAAATAAATTAAATAAATAATAAAAAAAATGAGTAATCTAAAAAATGTAAATTTAGCAACTACTGTAAGTATCACTAGTACTTATGCAGGTGAGTTCGCAGGAGAGTATATTGCTGCAGCACTTCTTTCAGCATCTACAATTGATGATGGGGGATTAACAGTAAAAGCAAATATAGCTTACAAAGAAGTAATTAAAAAATTAGCAACAGGTTCTTTAGTAACTGCGGCAGGATGTGATTTTGTACCAAATTCATCTGTAACACTTACAGAAAGAATTATTGAGCCAAAAGAATTACAAGTAAACCTACAATTATGTAAGTATGACTTCGTAAACGATTGGGAAGCACAACAAATGGGATATGGTTTAGGTCAATCTTTACCTCCTAAATTCTCTGACTTTATGATTGCTCACGTGGCAGCAGAAGTAGCACAAAATACAGAATTATGTATATGGCAAGGAGATACAACAGCAAGTGCAAACAATTCTTTTGATGGGTTTGAAAAACTAATTTTAGCAGCAGCAGCACAAATTCCTACAGGTCAAAAAATTACAAAAGTAAGTGGTGGAATTACTGCAGCAAACGTAATCGCAGAATTATCTAAAGTAGTAGATGCAATACCATCATCATTATATGGTAAAGAAGACCTATTTATTTACATTCCATCTAAAACTGCTAAGGCTTATGTTCAAGCATTAGGTGGATTTGCAGCTAGTGGATTAGGAGCAAATGGTGTTAATAACCAAGGAACACAATGGTGGAACAATGGTTCGCTAAGTGTAAATGGTGTTAAAATATTTGTTTGTCCAGGAATGAGCAACGATAAAATGTATGCAGCACAGAGAAGTAACTTATACTTTGGAACTGGAATCCTTAACGATTCAAATGTTGTAAAGGTTTTAGATATGGCTGATTTAGATGCTTCTAACAATGTTAGAATGGTAATGAGATTTACCTCAGCAGTACAGTTTGGAATAGCTTCAGACCTTGTACAATATAAATAAAAATTAATTAACTAAATTAAGGCAGGTAGAATAATCTGCTTGCCTTTTTTTATAAATAAAATATAAATAATATGGCTTGTACATTAACAACAGGTAGAAAAATTCCTTGTAAATCAGCTTTTGGTGGTATAAAAACTGTTTTGTTTGCTAATTATGGGAGTATTGCATCAATTGCAGTAGATTCAACAACCAAAATAGCAACTATAACAAATGGTTCGCCAGCACCAGTATGGTTTGAATATGATGTAAAAGGAAATTCTAGTTTAGAAACTACTGTAACAAGTAGCAGAGAAAACGGAACAACATTCTACACACAAACTTTAAACTTAACATTAACTTATTTAGATGCAAAAACACAAGCAGAACTGCAACTTTTAGCAGTATCTAGACCATACGCAGTAGTTGTTGATTACTATGGTAATAGCTTCTTATGTGGATTTGAAAACGGAATGGATTTGACAGGTGGAACTGTAGTAACAGGAGCAGCAGCAGGAGATTTATCAGGGTTTACTCTAACATTTGAAGGAATGGAAGAAACAGCACCTTATTTCTTAAATGCTACACCAACAGCATCAACTGCACAAGTTGACCCAACAGCATAATAATAGTTTTTTTTAATTGTAAATCAAGCACTCTTAATAGGGTGCTTTTTTTTTGCCTAAATGATTGTACAAATTCTTAGTATTATTACGTTATATAAGTAATGATTATATTAACTACATCAGCAACTGCCCAAGCATTGTCAGTTATTCCTAGAGAATATACTGATGCTTTTAGTGTGTCTATAACAGATGATAGCACTAACGTAACAAAATACTATGATATAACATCAGCATCAACTTCTGGTAACTATTTGAACTTTAATTTAACATTTAATCCTATCTTAGTAGAAAATCATTTTTATGATTTAAGATTATACATAGATTACAATTATTGGAATACAAATTATAGTTTTTGGAATTTATTTGACCAAATATGGAATTTAGATTCTGAACAAATAGATGACATCTATAAAGATAGAATATTCTGTACAGACCAAGATGTAGACCAATTAAATAAAAACGACCATTATGAATTAAATAAAGGTCAATACCTGACTTATGATGGGTATGATAATACATATTTAGTAATATGAAAAATAGAAAAAGAAATACACTAGGGCAATTTGTAAAAAATTCTAAGGTTTCGGAGTTTGGCTTTGTAAATTTAAGCACATATACAAGTCCTGAAATACAAGAAGTTCAAGGTAAAGAATGGGTTCAGTATGGTGCTGATAATAATTACTTTCAGTTTTTGATTGATAGGTATAATGGTAGTCCTACAAATAATGCTGCTATAAACGGTATTAGTCAGCAAATTTATGGCAAAGGTTTAAACGCAACAGATGGAAATAGAAAGCCAAATGAGTACGCACAAATGGTTTCTTTATTCAAAAAAGAATGTGTTAGAAAACTTTGTTATGATTTAAAATTGATGGGTCAATGTGCTATACAAGTTATATACACTAAAGATAGAAAACGTATTGCTCAGGTTGAGCATATGCCTATTGAAACTTTAAGGGCAGAAAAATGTAATGAAGATGGGGAAATACCTGCATATTTTTATTTTAAAGATTGGGTAAACATAAAAAGAAGCGATGAGCCTTTAAGAATACCTGCTTTTGGTATGTCTAATGAAAGTATTGAAATATTATATGTAAAACCTTACAAGTCAGGATTTTATTACTATTCTCCTGTGGATTATCAAGGTGGATTACAATATTGTGAACTTGAAGAAGAAATTAGCAATTATCATTTAAATAATATAATGAATGGTCTTGCCCCTAGTATGCTAATCAATTTCAATAATGGAACGCCAAATCAAGAAGAACGTAAATTAATTGAAAATAAAATAGCACAAAAGTTTTCAGGTACAAGCAACGCAGGTAAATTTATCTTAGCCTTTAATGACAATAAAGAAAGTCAAGCTGAGATAACGCCTGTTCAATTATCTGATGCTCATAATCAGTATCAATTTTTATCTGATGAATCTGCTAAAAAAATAATGGTTGCTCATAGAATTGTATCTCCTATGTTATTAGGAATTAAAGATTCTAGTGGGTTAGGAAATAATGCAGATGAAATAAAGACTGCATCTTTACTTATGGATAATACTGTTATAAGACCTTTTCAGGAACTTTTGATTGATTCCTTTGACAAAATACTTGCATATAACGATATAGCCTTAAACCTCTACTTTACGACCTTACAACCATTAGAGTTTACTGAAGTTGATAGTTCAATACAAGACAAAGAAACTATTGAAGAAGAAACAGGTGTTGAAATGCAAAAATTTAGCCTTAAAAAAATAGATGGTCAAGATGTTTATAAAACTAAAGAAGAAGCTATAAAAGTAGCTGAAGAAAAAGGGTGTAAAGGATATCACGAACACGAAGAAGATGGCGAGATTTGGTATATGCCTTGTGAAACACACGCAGAAGTTCCTAAATTATCAGATGAGCAAGGTAACTTAATGCTAGAGCATTTAAAAGGCGAAACAGTAAATGATGAATGGGTTATTACAGATGTTAGAGATGTTGATGAAGATAATCTTGCTAATGATGAATGGGTTGCTGCTAGTATAGTAAATAAAGAAACAACATTAAGTAAAATAAAAAAATTAGTTGGATTAGCTGATGAAATAAAATCAAAAAAGAAAGGTAGTTCTTATAGCGATTTAGATTCTAAAAACTATAAAATAAGATATCAATATTATAAAAAATCAAATGCAAAATCTATACAAAGAGATGCAGATGGTAAAAGAAAAAGCACTTACGAGACAAGAAAGTTTTGTGAAAATATGATGGCATTGTCAAGGCAAGGTGTAGTTTATACTATTGAAGATATTGACAAAGCAAGTAGAGCAGGAGTCAATGGTGGTTTTAGTCCAGAAGGTAAAAGCACTTATGATTTATTTAAATACAAAGGTGGTTGTTACTGCAGACACGCTTGGAAGCAAATTTTATATAGAAGAAAAAAAGGTGCGCAAGTGAGTGAGAATTTAAAAAACTATAGAAGAACAGGAGATATTCCATCTACATATAAACGAAATCCTTGGGGAAGTAAAGATGCAAAAAAAGCAACATTTGATTTACCGAATCACGGCTCATTAAAATACACTTACTAATGGCAACACAATTATTCATAAATAGAACTGACTTAGTTAGAAACTCAATACTCGATGGAAATATAGACACATCTAAATTTATTCAGTTCATAAAAATAGCACAAGAAATTCACGTACAAAACTATATGGGTACAAAGTTGTATGATGGTTTATCTGCAGCGATACCTAATATTGACCAACCTGCTAATGCTAGATGGAAAATCTTATTAAATGATTATATAGTACCGATGCTAATATGGTTTGCTCAAGTTGATTATTTGCCTTTTGCAGCATATCAAGTTCGTAATGGTGGTGTATTTAAACATAGGTCAGAAAATTCTGATACAGTTAGTAAAGAAGAAGTAGATTATCTAGTAGAAAAAGCTAGAACTAATGCTGAGTGGTATTCTAGAAGATTTATTGACTTTATGTCTTTTAATGAAACAACATATCCTGAATACACAAGCAACACAAATGATGATATATACCCAAGTTATGATGCTACATTTAATGGTTGGGTACTATGAGATATAAACCGAAAGAAAAAAATATAGAAAAATTAAAAATATTTCTAAAAAAGATACAAAATAATAAAACAAAAAAATTAAAGTATGGCAACTCTATTTAACACTAAAATTTCTGCAACTTATCAGGGTCTATTTAAGACAATCGATAATGCTGCAATAACTGCTTCTTTAAAAGAATTAACAGATGGTTCAGGAAACCAATCAGGTCTTTATGTAAATACTGCAGGAGATTTTAAGGTTTCAAATATATTAGAGTGGGGTTCATTAAAAGACACAGGGACAGGGGTTACTATAACTCGTTATGTAACATCTACTGATGGAATAGAAAACTTTAATAATAATACTTCACTTCCTACAAGTGCTGCTGTAAAACTATATGTAGATAGTAAATTTGCTACTTCAGATACTTTACAGGAAGTTTTATCTTTTGGAAATACAACAGGTGGAAAAGATATTGTAGTAAGTGCAGGAGATGACATTACTTTTACTGATACATCTAAAATCTTAATGGGAGCATCTAGTGATTTACAAATCTATCACGATGGAGCAAATAGTAAATTAGTTGATGGTGGTTCTGGTGGTTTATTTATACAAACAGACTTATTTAGAGTATTAAATGCAGCAGGTGGAAAAAACATAATACGAGGTACTGAAAATGCTTCAGTAGAATTATTTTATAATAATAGTAAAAAGCTAGAAACTAAGAATACAGGAGTAGATGTTACAGGTAATCTTGTAGTAAGTGGTAGTATCACAGGAGCAGGAGGTTCATTCTTACCACTTGCAGGGGGTACAATGACAGGTAATATTGTTTTAAACGACAATGTTAAAAGCATATACGGAACATCTAGTGATGGTCTTGAGGTTTATCACGATGGTACACATTCTTATATTCAAGATACAGGAACAGGAGATTTGAGAATAAAAAGTAATAGCAGTATTGCTTTATTATCAAATACAAATGAGGATATGATTTTTGCAGTACCTGATAGTTTTGTTAAATTATATTTTAATGGAATTGAAAGGTTAGCAACTTCAAGCACAGGAGTGTCTATTGCAGGTACTTTATCTACTTCTTCAAATGTATCAGTAGGAGCAAATGCAACTTTTGTAGATAACGGAAAAGCTATATTCGGAGCAGGGTCTGACTTACAGATTTATCATAATGGTACAAATCAAGATAAAATAGAAAGTTCATCATCTTTTTTAATTTTAGAGTCTGGTAATCTTATTTTACGAAATAATGGTGGTTCAGAAGATTATGCAAAGTTTTTTGGTAATGGGGGAGCAGAAATTTATTATGACAACACTAAAAGACTAGAAACAGTTTCAGCAGGTGCAAAGGTTACAGGTAATTTAGAAGTAACAGGCACGATTACAGGTAGTGGTGGCTCGTTCTTACCTTTAGCAGGTGGAACTATGACAGGCAACACTATCCACAATGACAATGTAAAGTCTATCTATGGAACTGCTAGTGATGGATTAGAAATTTATCACGATGGTTCTAATAGTTATATAGCTGATACTGGAACAGGAACATTAAATCTACGTGGAAGTACGCAAGTTCTTATATCAGGAGCAAATGGAGAAGTAGGAGTTCAATATGTAGAAAATGCAGGTGTTGGTTTAAGACATAATAACGTAACTAAACTATCAACTATAAGTTCAGGTATAACAGTAACAGGAAACGGAGTATTTAGTGGTAATGTTTCTGTGCCTGATAGTGCGTTTTTATATGCAGGAAGTAGTGATGATTTATCTTTAACTCATAACGGTACAGATTCTATTATTAGAAACTATACAGGAGATTTCCAAATAAATCAAGGTGCAGTAACAAAATCAATAGTATTTAAAGTATCAAATGCAAACGCACTAGATACAACTGCTTTAACAATATCAAGAAATGCAGATGCTAGTTTTGGTAGAAATGTTACAATAGCAGGAGATTTAACTGTAAACGGAACAACTACAACTATAAACACACAAACACTAGCAGTAGAAGACCCATTAATAGAACTATCAAAAGACAATACTGCAAACTCTGTAGATATAGGAATGTATGGTAAATACAATGATGGTACTGCTAGGTACTTAGGTTTGTTTTCTGATGCATCTGATAGTAATAAATTTAAACTATTTAAAGGCTTAACAGTACAGCCAACAAGCACAGTAAATATTGGTGGTGCAGGATATGTAGCAGCAGATTTAGTTGTAGCAGGTTTAGAAGCAACAACAGGTGCATTTAGTAGCACAGGTTCTTTTGGTGGAGATGTAACTATAAATAATGGGTTAATATCTACAATAAATGCAACAGGTTCACTCTATTTGAATTTAAATTATACAAATTCTTATGGTGGAAGAAATTTTAGAGTAAGTAATAATGGAGTTAATTATTTTAATATAGATGCAAATGCTTTAGCAAGTTTCGCAGGAGATGTAAGTTTAGTAGATAGTAAAAAATTATTAATAGGTATAGGAAATGATTTACAAATATCTCACGATGGGTCTGATAGTTATATAAATAACATAACTGGCAATTTATCTATAAGACAATTAGCTGATGACAAAGATATAATATTTCAATCAGATAACGGGAGTGGTGGAACTGAAAACTATATACAAATTGATGGTAGTGAGGGAAGAACAACATTCAATAAAAATATAAGATTAAATGATAATGTAAAAGCACAATTTGGTGGTTCAGGAGATCTACAAATATATCACGATGGTAGTAATAGTTTTATTTCTAATATAGGTACAGGTTCTTTAATTGTAAGGGCAACAAATTTTGCAGTACAAAGTGCAGATGCATCAGATGATTTTATAACAACTGTTCAAAATGCACAAGTAAATTTATTCTACAATGGTCTTAAAAAGTTTGAAACTACAAGTACAGGTATTCAAATTTCAGATACAGGTTCAGTTAAAAAAATAGTATCATATTTTGATGGAGATTATACAAGTGGATTTAAGTTTTCTGATTTAAATGGTGGTATTTGGTATGATGCTGGAGCAGATGATTTATATTTAAATGCAAATCACGGAAATAGTCAAATAATTTTACAATCTGGTGGCTCAACCACTTTGACTTTAGATGCTTCTAACAACGCAACTTTTGAAGGACAAATTAACGCAACAGGAGAGGCTAGTAATGGAGGTACGATAAATATTGGAGATACTCCTGCTTATAGAGGTGTTTTGTCTTATAGTGGTGCATCAAACACTATTTTATCTATAGCTAACACTTATAATTCAGCAAACTCACAAATTAATTTTAATTTACGAACTGCTGCAACATCAGTCACTGCATTAAGTCTTAAAGGTACTGGAAACGCAACTTTTGCAGGAGATGTAACCATAAATGGAGCAGGTTCTGCTTCTAATGGTAGTATAAGTTTAGTTTCTTCTGATAGTTTTATTAGAATAAATACAACTGGAGGTACTACTGATAAAGGAAAATGGGACATAAGAACAGTTAGTGCAAGTGGATTTGAAGCGTTAGACTTTAGAACAGTTAATGATGCAAACAATGTTTTTAGCACTAAGTTATCAATTGCAACCGATGGAAACGCAACTTTTGCAGGAGAAGTTACTTTATCAGCAGAAACTCAATATTTAAATTTTAAAAAAGCATCCACATCTGATATATTATCAACAATAGTATCTGAAACAGATGCAGGAACAGGTGGAAAACTAAGATTTTTAACTAAAAGAAATGGAGATACGCAACTTAATGCCTTAACCCTTGATGATAACCAAAAAGCAACTTTTGCAGGAAATGTTGCTTTTAATGACCATACAATACATCCAGACCAAGTAAAATCAAAATTTGGAACAGGAGGAGATGCAAGTATAGAGCATAATGGTTCTCATTTATTTATTGATAACAGTGTTGGAAATTCATATATAAGAAATACTTCAACTGGAGATATTTTATTAAGAAATAGCACCGGAGGAGATATACAGTTTGACAATGAAGCTGCAGGAAATATATTATTTAATACAAGTAATATAGAAAGAATGCGTATTGAGGACAGTGGGAGAATTAGAATAAATGGAGTAAATTATGACCCTACAAGTGCAGGAGGTAATGATACAGGAGGTTTCTTTTTAACAGGAGATGTGCTTGGAAATCAAAATTATACAGCAGGAATTGGATTTGCTATGTCTACAGGTGCATCAGGAATAGCAGGTTATCAAAATGGAAGTGATGCAGATAGAATAGGACTATCTTTTTTTACTCACGGCTCAGGTACAGGAGGTGCAGCTTCACAAGAATCTATGAGAATAAAATCAGGTGGGGAAGTAGGCATAGGAACTCTACAACCATCCAGTAAATTATTCGTAAATGACACAGCAGATGGCGATAAAATAAGATGGGGTAGAAACGATTTATTAGTAGGCTCAGTAGGAACTTTTAATGGTGTGCCTTATATAGGCTATCAAGGTGGCGCAGGTGGTGGAATTATGTTTAATGGTGCGAATATAGAGCCTACAGGTATTGGTGCATCAAGAACAGATAATCAAAATGATATTGGTAGTCCGAGTCATAGATGGAGAAATACTTATTTAAGTGGTGGAGTATTCTTAGGTGGAACAGGAAGTGCTAATAAATTAGATGATTATGAAGAAGGAACTTTTACTGCTACAACTAACAATGATGGAGTAGGTCAACAAGTTACTGCTAATTACAGAAAAATTGGTCAATTAGTCACATACACAGTTTATATTCCAAGTTGGAATCCAACAAATGCAGGACAAGCAGTTATTGCAGGGTTTCCTTTCAGTGCTTTGACAAATTATGGATATGGAGTTGGAAATGTTACTCATTCAACAGGAGTTTTAAACTGTTCTGGTGGGTATCACGAAACTACAAATTGGAATGGAACACTAAATAATAGTACAGGTAGGTCATCTTGGGCAGTTGCGAGTGCAAGGTCATTAATGGTTACAGGATTCTATTATACTACATCATAATTAATAATTTAATATATATAAAATGAGTTTATCAAAAAAAAGAATACAAGACAAAATTGAAATAGTTGGAGAATTTAAAACTATTCAAGTAAGATACCAAGACCAAATAATAGAAAATGGTAAGGTTTTATCACAAGCTACACACAGGGAAAGTATAGAATGTGATAATATAGAAAAAGCTAAAGAAAACAATGTTGAAGAATTAGCTAAATTAGTTTGGACTTCTGATGTTAAAAAATCTTATAAAGATTACAAAGCAAGAATGTAAATGTAAAAATTAGTATATTTGTATTTATAACTTAAAAAATATAATAAAATGTCAAAAATCGAAGAAAAAGAATTAGAATCATTACAAGAACAAGAAAAAAAGAAAGGTGCGATTTTGCACGACTTGGGATTACTAGAAACTCAGAAGCATAGTTTAAACCATATGTATGCTGAATTAATGGTAGAACAAGATAAATCTAAAAAAGAACTTGAAGAAAAGTATGGTAAAATTAATATCAACTTGCAAGATGGTTCTTATGAAATAATAAAAGATGAAGAAAAAAATAAGTAAACACATTTCTTTTAAGGAAGCTACTCACTCTAATTATGCTGAACAATATGGCATAGAAAACAAGCCTACTGCTGAACATATCAAGAATATGGAACTAGTGGCTGAAAAGGTCTTTGAACCTTTAAGGGAGTGGGTAGGAAGTCCAATAAAAGTAAACAGTATGTTTAGGTCAGAAGACTTAAATAGGGGTATTAAAGGTAGTCCTGTATCCTCACATTTAACTGGAAACGCTATTGATATTACTTCAATGGGTGGTAAAACTAATCTTGAAATGTTTCATTACATTAAAGATGAATTAGATTTTGACCAACTTATTTGGGAATTTGGACACGAACCTCAATGGTTGCACGTTTCATACAAAAGCAAAAAAGACAATAGAA
>Ga0208791_1000867_pt1 | contig 12122 bp, 2 predicted proteins | sample 11_taG_FD_184084 | JGI IMG/M metagenome (GOLD analysis project Ga0208791, IMG submission 184084) | Marine viral communities from the Subarctic Pacific Ocean - 11_ETSP_OMZ_AT15265 metaG (SPAdes) (version 2) | ecosystem: Environmental > Aquatic > Marine > Oceanic | place: Pacific Ocean | collected...
TGATAATAACGCTTTTGGAAGATCTGCTTTACATAGTAATACAACTGGTGCCAATAATAATGCTTTCGGAAGATCTGCTTTACAATCTAATACAACTGGTACCAGTAATACTGCTTTTGGAACATCTGCTTTACTATCTAATACAACAGGTAGTTATAATACAGCATTTGGAGTGGGAGCGATGGGGGCTAATATTACCGGATGTAGAAATATTGCATTAGGTCACCAACCAATGCACTCAGGTACAACCGGTAATGATAATATCGCTTTAGGTAGAGATGCACTGGCTGATAACCAAGGTAGCAGTAATACAGCACTCGGGTATTTTACTTTACGTTATAACACGACCGGTGATCACAACACTGCGATCGGTAGAGATGCTTTACGTAGTAACACGACAGGTAATCATAACGTAGCTGTAGGATGTGTTGCTTTACAAAATAATACAACCGGGGGTAGTAACTTTGCAGCTTTAAACAACGCGCTTGGAAATAATACAACTGGTGGCAGTAACGTTGCTATTGGATCATGCTCGTTGAGTTTAAATACAACTACTAGTTATAGTGTCGGTATAGGACACAAATCTTTATGTAGCTCTACCGGCTGTGAAAATATTGGAATAGGTCAACAATCAGGATTGAAGATAACCACTGGTATGCGCAATATAGCGATTGGTAGTGAAGGTTTTGGTACCGGACCATCCACTGGTAATTATAATATAGGGTTTGGTTATAGGTCGTTACGTTCTAATACTTCAGGAGCTGGAAACGTATCAATAGCAGGGCTAGGAGGGCTACAAAGCAATACAACAGGTAGTTATAACACGGCAATTGGTAATAATGCTTTACATAACAACACAACCGGCTCTAGTAACTTTGCGTTAGGATGCACAGCATTATGTACTAATACAACTGGTAGTAATAACTCTGCAATTGGTGATCAAGCTTTACGAAGTAATACAACAGGTTGTGACAACACGGCAATTGGTAGAGCAGCTCTGCAGACGAATACAACTGGTAACTATAATACAGCTATTGGTAGAAATTCTTTGCTGCAAAATACAACCGGAAGTTTTAACACATCTATAGGTTTTACTACGCTACAAAATAATACTACGGGAAGTTGTAATATTGCTGTAGGTGAATATGCACTACATTTAAACGTTACTGGTAATGATAACTTCGCAGCTGGTCATCGCGCGTTAAATAATAACAGTAGCGGTTGTTATAACTCTGCAATAGGCAGAGAAGCTTTACGTTTTAATACAACAGGTGTTTATAACTCAGCAATTGGTTATCAAGCTTTACGGTGTAATACAACTGGCAACTTTAACACTGCAACTGGTTATCAAGCGTTATATAATAATACAACTGGTAGTTGGAACTCTGCAATTGGTCAAAATGCTTTAGAACGTAATACAACAGGTTGTTATAACTCTGCAATTGGTAGACAAGCCTTACAGTATAATACAACCGGTAATTATAATAATGCTGTAGGTTTCTGCGCATTAAGATCTAATACAACAGGTTGTAATAACACTGCTATTGGTAGTAATGCTTTAAATGCTAATACAACAGGTGGAAATAATACTGCAGTCGGATCAGGAGCAGCATCTTCTAACACAACTGGTAGTAGTAACTTTGCAGTCGGTCAAAGCGCCATGACAGGTGCACTATCTGGTAGTAACAATGTTGGTTTCGGCACTTACTCTTTAAGGAGTAACTGGGGTGGTAGTGATAACTTTGCTGTTGGTTATATATCATTGTGCAGTAATACAACAGGGTATTATAATAATGCTTTTGGTAGCTACGCAATGTGTTCTAATACTACAGGGTATCAGAACAACGCTATAGGTAAAGGTACCTTACAATGTAACACAACCGGTCATAGTAATAATGCTATAGGTACTAATGCCTTAATAGGTAATACAACGGGTAGTAATAATACTGCAATTGGTGCTACAGCTTTAGCTTGTAATACAGTCGGTACTCATAACTTCGCAGCCGGTAATAATGCTTTACGTTCTAATACTACTGGTAGTAATAACATAGCCTTAGGATATATCTCCGGTTGTAGCAATACAACTGGTGACTATAACGTGTCTATAGGGATGTGCGCTTTCCGTACTAATACAACAGGTAGTAGTAATACTGCAATCGGTTATCGCGCTTTACAAGGTAATCAATCCGGGGTATACAATACTGCAATTGGTCATGCAGCAGCATATTCTAATACAACAGGAGGTAGTAACTTTGCAGTAGGCTTTCAAGCCTTAACCACTAATACCACAGGAGGTAGTAACAATGCTCTTGGTTTTGAAGCTTTAAAATATAGTACTACAGGAAGTAATAACAATGGGTTAGGTGGAAGAGTATTATATTGTAATACTACCGGTGGTTGCAATACAGCAATAGGTTTAAACACTTTATATAATAATACAACTGGTGTGCATAACATAGGTGTTGGTTATTTTGCATTGACTAATAGTGTTGATGGTAATAATAATATTGCATTAGGTCGGAATACAATGGAATGTAATACTACCGGTGATAATAATATAGCTATGGGGTATTTGGCAGGCCGCTGCAATACTTCAGGCAGTTATGGTATCGCCATAGGTTGTGCGGCCGGGTGTAATAATACATCTAGTCAGAACGTAGCGATTGGTAACGCGGCCGGTCAAAACACATCTGGGACTAATAATGTAGCTATAGGCGTGCAAGCGCTGCAAACAGGAGGTACTTGTTGTAATGTTGCAATAGGTTTCTGCGCTTTAGCATCCTATGCAGGAAGTAGAAGTGTTGCTATAGGATCTGCAGCTTTAAGGCAGAGTACAGGAGGTGGTAATACGGCTGTTGGAAACTCCAATCTTCAATCTAACACCACTGGTACCAATAACACTGCAATAGGTAACGGTGCTGGTTGTTTTATAACAACTGGAAGTTTTAACACTATATTAGGCTCTTCAAATGGTAATAGTATAACATCCGGTAATTACAATATATTATTAGGTAATTCTGTTACAGGTTCTACATTAGGAAGTCGTAATATATATTTAGGAGATTCAACCGGAGCTTGTGGTACTACTAGCAGTAACAATATTGGTGCAGGTTATAGAACATTACGTTATAATACAACCGGTTGTTATAATGTAGCATTAGGACATGGTGCGGCGACCAGTAGTTCGACAGGCGCTACTTTATCTGCATCTAATTGCTCGATATTTATAGGTTTCGCTCCACGATCTAAAGATCAGGATTCTACTAACGAAATTGTTATTGGTGGTAGTTTAACATGTGGATGTGGTAGTAATACTACTATGATCGGTAACAGTAACACCACTGCAGCCTATATATGCGGTGATGTAAATACAAGCAGTAAGTTTATTTCTGGTGGTCAAGATCTTGCTGATATATTTTGTACTTCTAGTTGTAGTGGTACAGTCACTAATGTAGCCGGATGTGATGGTATAACAGTTAACAATGGTACTGGTAGTGCTTGTGTATGTGTAGATTCTACTGTTGTTCGAACTACCGGTAATCAGACAATTACTGGTACAAAGAACTTCTGTAATGATATTTGTGTAGGAAGTAAGATTATACATACCGGTGATTCGGATACATATTTACAATTTGGTAATAATGTTGCATATATTGTTGCAGGAAATGAGACAGTTTTAGCTGCCAACGCATCTGAAGTAGTTATTAATGAACCTGGTAATAGTAACGACTTCCGTGTTGAATCTGATAATAATACACATGCATTGTTTGTAGATGGTTCTAAAGATAATGTTGGAATTGGGACATCATCAACGGAGAATAATAGTAAATTAACTATTGCAACATCAGATACAACAGCCCTTAGCACATTGTTACGGGTGGGTTCTACTTCAGCCAACCAAGATTACACGGCTTTAAGATTTGGTAATACTACCTCTACACAATACGGAGATTATGGATTTAGTTTAAACTACGAAGGCACGCAGGCAGGTAACAATAATAGGTTTGTATGGTATGCTGATAACCAAACTGGAAGTGGAGGACAGTGCATCGGTATGTCAATGCTACAAGATGGTAAAGTTGGTATAGGAAAAACGATTCCAGGTTACCAATTAGATGTTGCTGGGGATATTGGTTTAGATGGTACTCTACGACACAATGGCGATGCTGATACATATATTACTTTTGGTTCTAATACAATAGGTTTGTATGCAGGTGGAGAAGATGCAATAAACATTGATGCTTCTAGTACAACATTTAATCAAGGTGGTATCGATAGAGATTTCCGTGTTGAAGGTGATACTGATGTATACGCACTATTTGTAGAAGGTTCTACTGATAACGTTGGTATAGGTTGCTCAAGTCCAACACAGAAGTTAGCAGTTGCTGGTGATGGTCTCTTTACGAGCGATCTTACAGTGCAGGGAGACTTAACTGTAACTGGAGACTTTACTTGCTTAGAGACAACAGTATCAGTTACATCAGCCCTTTCAGTTCTCAATACAGGTACAGGTCCAGCGCTCATCGTTAACCAAACAGGTAGTAACGATATTGTAGACTTTAGAGACGATGGTACTTCCGCTTTCTATATTGAAGATGGTGGTAATGTTGGTATCGGTACTACAGATCCAACTGTTAAATTACAAGTTCAAGGAGATATAACTCTTAACTCAGCAAACCCTGCAATTAACTTTAATGGTACTTCTGACACAAGTATTGATATGCAGATATACTCTACCCCTGAAGGTCTCGACTTTAGAGAGCCTGAAGATGGTAACAAAATTCACTTCAGAATTTTAGATGATGTCGGTGTTGATGCACCGTTTGGTTATAAGGTAAACGGTAATGAAGTTATTAACAGTGGTAGATGCTTTGTAGGTGCTCAAGTTAGACCTACAACTGCCATTGCTGATGCATATATATCAAGTGCAGCATGTTGGAATGCTTGTGCTACTTCAACACAAGGCACTAAAGCGGATAATGCATTGCCTAAAGCTGGTGGTACGATGTCTGGTGACATAGCCATGGGTAATAATTGTATTACCGGTGTAAATAATATACAGGCTAATGGAGATTTATCATTGCTAACTTGTACAGGAGAGTATGCTGTTTACGGAAGTGCAAATGCACAAACTCAGCTATATTACAATGGTATAAAAAAGTTTGAAACAACAGATGTAGGTATTGAAGTAACCGGAGGTATAAATGCATCAGGTACCTTAGATATATCAGCTACATATCCTAGAATTAATTTAAACGATACTAATCATGAAGATGATTGGAGTATAATAAACTCTGATGGAGCCTTTACAGTTTATAATGTAGATGATAATGTTAATGCGATACATATAAGTACTGTAAATAACGTTACTTTAGGAGCTGACTTAACTGTTTGCGGTGGTGATATCACATTAGGGGGTACAGGTCGTATTCAAGGTATCGATACAGTAAGTTCAGGTACAGATGCTGCTAATAAGAACTACGTCGATACATGTATTGCAGCTGTACCCACAGGTGATATAACGGCTGTTGTAGCTGGTGACGGTCTTACAGGGGGCGCTACTAGTGGTTCAGCCACATTAGACGTTGGAGCTGGTACAGCAATTACCGTTGCTGCAGATACAGTTAGCGTCAATAGTACATGTAATTCTACTTGGAATGCTAAGACCACCTGTACTGGAACAACTACACCAAGCAACACACAAACCTTTACTAACAAGAGCGGTTGCATATCGCAATGGACAAATGATAGCGGATATACTACATGCACCGGTACTGGTGTTGGTAATATAACTTGTGTTACAACTTCAGCTGGTCTAGACGGGAGTGGAAGTAGCGGTACAGTTACAGTATCATTAGATCTATCAGAGCTTACCGATATGACTGCAGCCATTAATACTGCACAAGATGAACTTATTCTTCTTGATAATGGTGCAGAAAGGAGAAAGCTTTTTTCAGAAATATTTGGGTGCAATGCTTACAGTAATACTGCCTTTACAACATGTACAGGTGATATTACAGCTGTAACAGCTGGTAACGGACTTACAGGTGGTGCTACATCTGGAGGTGCTACTTTAAATGTTGGTGCAGGAACAGCAATAACAGTTGCTGCCGATACAGTTGGTGTTACGAGCTCTTGTAATACGGCTTGGAATGCTAAGACCACTTGTACAGGAACAGTAACTAGTATTGCAACTGGTACTGGTATTGGTGGAGGCACTATTACTGGATCCGGATCTCTCACTGTAGGAGCAGGTACTGGTTTATGCGCTACCGCGGATGGATTATGTGTAGCTACCGCTTGTAATACAGCTTGGAATGCTAAGACGACTTGCACTGGAACAGTAACGTCAGTAACTGCTGGTACGGGAATGACTCAATCTGGTACTAGTACAGTTAATCCAACCTTGAACGTTATAGGAGGTGATGGTATTACTGCTAATGCGAATGATATTGCAGTTGATAATACTGTAGTTAGAACTACTGGAGCGTCAGCGCCTAACGCACCAGCAAGTGTATCAGCAGCGATTGTTGGAGAAACGGTAGAGGTTACGTTTGCAGCATCTACCACATCTAACATCGATGCTTATCTAGTTTATAGTTCTATAGATGGAAGTGATTACGGTCTAATCTCTATTGTACCTCCAGAAGACTTTGCCTCTTCGATGAGTATTATAGATAATGCATTTGATGAAACAGGCACGCAAGCATATCGCGTATATGCAGTAAAACTTGGTAAGTTCTCTAGTGCTGCTACAGATAGTGTATCTTATTCCGTTGCTTCGGCTGAGCCTACAACAATGAATGTTGTTGATTTAAATAACGCATTTTATGTACAATGGAACCCACCTAGCTCTAATGCAAGATTCGTTACAGCGTATAATGTCTATAAAGATGAAAATGCAGTACAAGGCAGCTTAAGTAGATCCAACGCTTCACTGGTTTATGCAGGATTAAACACTAATTATATGTATCAGGTCAGCGGAACAAATAATAATAACTTCCATCAATTCTGGGTAGAAACAACAATAGCCTAAATATTAATATGTCAGACGATCTACAATACTGGGAAAATATACGTGCTCAAAGAGAGGAAGATATACGTTTAGAAATATTGAGAGATGAGGATGATTATCTTATAAATCTTTTAAAAGAATCATTATTCGAAGCTGAGTTAAAAATAGAACAACTTACAGATGTCTAAATTTAAACAAGAAAATCTAGAACGAGGAGATATAATTTCTATCGTAGGAGCTGGTCAAACCGATTACGGTCAATACAGGCATATCTTACCCGTGTTTAAAGGGGGACACGATAATACAACTGTTGATAGTTCTACTGGCGATTACGATGGAGGTGATAGAGTTATTGGATTCCCTAATGGAATAGAAATAGACGGTGATCTTATTTTTACTGTTGGTTGGGGAGACGGATTCGCTGTTCGTCGATTAAACAATGATGGAACATTAACTAAAATTTATCACGATAGTAATTTTTTGTATCGTGACACTACAAGCACATACAACCACTTACAAAGCGTTGCTATTGACAAAGTAAATAAGAAAGGTGTTGTAATGGGCTACAACATCTATGGTTACACTACATTTGATTATAGTGGTTGTGTAGATGGTGGTACTACTTTTGTTAAAGACGCTAGACCTACACACACTAACCCAACTGATTTTATTGACCCATCTGGAACTAATTCACGAGCAGAAGGGTATGTGAGAAGAGTAGGAACTTCTTATAGTTCAGGATTAGCTGCTGCTGGTGAGTGGATTTACGCAGGAGAGCATGATGCTAGACACTACAGAAGAATCCCTAGAAGAAACCTAAGAACAGGGGCGCAAGAGTTTATAGGGAATAGTTCAGGAACAGGTGATCTAAAATCTGGATCAGCTACAATAGATAGAAACGGCTATAGATATTGCTTGTTTTACGATGAAGTGAATGATAGGATGTTTTGTTTTCCGTTCTATAATGGTAACTTTATCGTAGTATATGATGCTTCCACAGCTGACCCTGAGTTGGTATGGTGCGATATTGCAGATGCAGGACATGGCGATGATGGTTACGAGCAGGGGTTGCATATAGCTGATCCTTCAGGTGCTCCAAATAGAATGTGGATAGGTGGCAGCAATCGTATTTTAGATATAGATATCACACCATGTTTAACTGGTAGTGCGCCAACAGTGCATAATGTCATTTATATGTCAGATCTTGATTCGGCTGGAACCCATTTCCGATTCGGGACTAAGTATCAAAAAACTAGCGGTACACCAATGGACAAGGTTCCGGGATATACTGATATGATTCACATTCAGTCTGATCGTGGTTATTTCGAGGCAAGAGGATGGATAGATACAGGTAACAACCACGCTTCCGTTTTCTCTAGAAGATTAAACATAACAGAAGACACTTCAACTGGTGGTCGTGGTAGAAGTATTGATACAGATTATGGACAACCTATGATTCTCATGGAGTCTGCTAATGGTAGTAAATACTGGATACACACTGGTTATAGCGGGTCTGATGGGCATAGATTCCATACTTATGCGGAGAGCGTAAAGCCAATGGAGCTAATAGGAAACTGGGAGATTGTTTACGGAACTTATACTTTGGAAAACAGCGCAAACATTGATCAGGTTTTCATTGGGAATTCAGGTAATTTTAATATTCCAAGCAGTTGCTCGTTAAACTTCTATGTTTCTAACAATAATGGATCAAATTGGGAAACTTATGATGCAACATCTGCGACCGCTCACATATTTACTACGACAGGGAATCAACTTAGAGTAAAGTTGTCTGCTTCGGGACATCCTAATAAAGCTCCTTATTATGATGGTAACGAGGGGGATTTGAATGTAACTTATTCATCACTCCACGCAGCAGCAAAAGACTCAAATATTAAATTTAAAATTAACAGAAAAAGACTAAGACACTAATATTATGGCAACAGTAACTTCATCAAAAAGACAGCAAACACATACTTCTAATACTTACGAGAGTAATAGTACTGTAACGGTTGGTACTAACATAATAATGAACTCATCTTGTACCGTTGATGGTCGTGATATTTCAGCTGATGGTGCTAAACTAGATGGAATAGCATGCGGCGCTACATCATGTACCGGTACTGGTGTGGGAAATATAACTTGTATAACTACTAACACTGGATTAGATGGTAGTGGAAGTAGTGGTACAGTTTCTTTATCACTCGATTTAACAGAGCTTACATTAGGGGCTGGTATAGATTCTACAGCAACTGGGTTATCATTAGACTTATCAGAGTTTACCGATATGACAGGTGGTATCTGTACAACACAAGATGAACTAATTCTTCTTGATAATGGTGCAGAAAGAAGAAAACTGTTTTCAGAAATCTTTGGTTGTAATGCTTATAGTAGTACAGCCTTTACCACATGCTTAGGAGATATAACTGCTGTTACAGCTGGTAGTGGCCTTACCGGAGGTGCTACATCCGGTGGTGCTACTCTTAACGTTGGAGCAGGAACAGCAATAACAGTAGCAGCAGATACTGTTGGTGTTACGAGCTCTTGTAATACGGCTTGGAATGCCAAGACCACATGCTTAGGAACAACAACTCCTTCTAATACTCAGACGTTTACCAACAAGAGCGGTAACATTAGTCAATGGACAAATGATAGTGGTTATCTTACGTCAGCTTGTAGTGGTACAGTTACTAATGTAGCTGGATGTGATGGTATAACTGTTAACAATGGTACTGGTAGTGCTTGTGTATGTGTAGATTCTACTGTTGTTCGAACTACCGGTAATCAGACAATTGCTGGAGATAAAACATTCTCTGGTTCAGCTCTTTGCGTTAGTAATGCAATTAGGCATACTGGTGATCCGGATACTTGTATACAGTTTAACACTGACTCTATGTGCTTTCATGCTCAAGGAGAATGTCAGATGCTTATAAATACAAGCGGTGTTGTTATTAATGAACCTGGTAATAGTAACGACTTCCGGGTTGAAGGTGATACAGATACACATGCTTTGTTTGTCGATGGCTCTGCTGATAGAGTTGGTATAGGAACAGGTAGTCCTTCTAAGAAGCTTCATGTTGCTGGTGATGGATTGTTTACTAGCGACTTAACAGTACAGGGCGACTTAACCGTTACAGGAGACTTTACTTGCTTAGAGACAACCGTATCGTTAACCTCAGCGATGGACATTACTAATACAGGTACCGGTCCAGCTTTAGTAGTTAACCAAACAGGAAGTAATGATATTGTAGACTTTAGAGATGATGGAACATCTGCTTTCTATATTGAAGATGGTGGTAATGTTGGTATAGGGTGTACAAACCCAACAGTAGCTCTTGATGTTGCTGGTGATGCAAAAGCTACTAACGTTAATGTTACCGGTTCATATGAGATGGACGGCACTAACATTATTAACAGTGGTAGATGCTTTGTAGGTGCTCAAGTTAGACCTACAACTGACATTGCTGATGCGTATATAGCAAGTGCAGCATGTTGGAATGCTTGTGCTACGTCCGCACAAGGTACAACTGCTGATAATGCATTACCTAAATCCGGTGGTACGATGACCGGTTCTATTAACATGGGTAATAATAATATTTGCGGTGTTAATTTAATACAAATAGCAGACCCGGGACCTAATGAAGGTGTTCTTTGGTGCAACACTAAAATATTTGAATCACCAGATAATCTAACTACAAACTCAGCTGGTAATCTTCAAATGGTATATGGTAGTACTAGAAGGCTGACAGTTAATAATACCGGTATAGATGTAAATGGAAATATAGTTGTAAGTGGTACTGTTGATGGAAGAGATGTTGCTGCAGATGGTTCAAAGTTAGATGGAATAGCATGTGGCGCTACATCATGTACTGGAACCGGTGATATTACAGCTGTAACAGCAGGAAGTGGTCTAACTGGAGGTGCTACATCTGGTGGAGCTACATTAAATGTTGGTGCAGGGACAGCTATAACAGTAGCAGCAGATACGGTTGGAGTTACATCAGCTTGTAATACGGCTTGGAATGCCAAGACAACATGTACTGGTACAGTTAGTAATCTAGGTAATCTAGGAATTACTGCAACAGCGGCTGAAGTTAATTACACTACAGATGTAACTAGTAATATTCAAGCACAGCTAAATGCTAAACAAGCATCGGGTACATATAATACTGTTATTGGTACAGACTCTGATATTAATACAGATAGTTGCACAGTTATTGATACGTTATTTATGACAGATGGTGTCATAACCTCACATTCTTCTAGGACGCTTAATGTCTTAGGAGCCAAAGATGATAGGGATATGAAGCCCTGTTCATCAGGTATTGGAGCCGGTCAAAGAGGTATAAAGCCTTTCTTCTCGTCATTAGAAGGAATGACTGGAAGTGCTGGTACAGATTATCAAGATGTACTTGTACTAGATACCTATAGTGACTCTTCTGGAGGGTATGCTAACGCTTTAACTTTTGATAAAAGTGCCGGTAACCATGTAATTAAACATTGGAACGCTTCTCAAACTGCTACCTCATGGGGCACTGCATGTACTATAGCATATACATCTTGTATTCCAACTAACAACAATCAGTTAACTAACGGAGCGGGCTATACTACTTGTACAGGTACTGGTGTCGGTAATATTACTTGCGTTACTACTTCAACTGGGTTAGATGGTGGCGCTTCAAGTGGTACAGCAACAATAAGCTTAGATTTATCAGAACTAACTGATATGACTGCAGCCATTAATACTGCACAAGATGAACTAATTCTTCTTGATAATGGTGCAGAAAGACGTAAGCTCTTCTGCGAGATCTTTGGTTGTAATGCTTATAGTAATACAGCCTTTACAACATGTACTGGAGATATAACTGCGGTTACAGCAGGTAGCGGCCTTACAGGAGGTGCTACATCTGGAGGTGCTACTCTTAACGTTGGTGCAGGAACAGCAATTACCGTTGCTGCTGATACGGTTGGAGTTACATCAGCTTGTAATACGGCTTGGAATGCTAAGACGACTTGCACAGGAACAGTAACGTCAATTGCCACTGGAGTTGGATTAGATGGTACGTTTACTACATCAGGTACTATTACTTTAGACTTATCAGAACTAACT
>Ga0208791_1000868_pt1 | contig 12121 bp, 11 predicted proteins | sample 11_taG_FD_184084 | JGI IMG/M metagenome (GOLD analysis project Ga0208791, IMG submission 184084) | Marine viral communities from the Subarctic Pacific Ocean - 11_ETSP_OMZ_AT15265 metaG (SPAdes) (version 2) | ecosystem: Environmental > Aquatic > Marine > Oceanic | place: Pacific Ocean | collected...
TAAATTCATCAGGTGGTGGAGTAATAGATAATCAAACAGGTAATATATTTATTCAAACTCCATCAGGTACAGGATGGATTTTTAGAAATGGAGCATCTGGATATGATGAAAAAATGCGTATTGCCTCAAATGGTAACGTTGGTATAGGAACTACTAGTCCTGGTGCTAAACTTCACGTTGTTGTAGGCAGTAATGGTGCGTATACAACATTAGTGACTCAAGATGACGCTAGAAAAATAAAAATAGGTAGAGATTCCATACAATCAACAAATTTAAGCGATGCCGCTACTAATTTATATTTAAACCAAGCTGGTGCTAACGTAATTTTGCCTAATTCAAATTCAAGATTTGGTATCGGAACTACTAGTCCTAGTGCTAAGTTTCACGTCCATAACGGAGAGGCTATTATTGCTAGTAGCGCCGATGGTGTAAAACTAAGTTACTCAAATGGAAATAGTTCAGGTATAATTGATACGGCATTTAGCGACAACAATTTAGAGTTCAGGACAAATGGTACTGCTAAAATGTGGATTGCTAATGATGGTAACGTAGGTATAGGAACTACTAGTCCAGCAGTGTCATTAGATATATCAGCAACTGATGCTATTCAAATGCCAGTTGGTCTTACAAGTGAAAGACCCACAGGTACTAATGGTATGCTTAGATATAATAGTTCTGATAATGAATTCGAAGGTTATATAGATGGAAACTGGGGTTCTATAGGAGGTGGTAGCAGCGGTGGAAACACCACAGTTGTTGTTGATACTTTTTCAGGTGACAATTCTGATACAACATTTAACATAACAAACACTATAGCTAATGAAGATAATGTACAAATATATATAGACGGAGTTTATCAGTCTAAAAGCAATTATTCCACTTCTGGAGCGACTATAACTTTTTCAACAGCTCCACCTTCTGGCACGAATAATATAGAAGTAACACATTTTGTTCAAATAAATGGTGCGCCGAGTATTGAAGTTGACACATTTAATGGAAATGCTTCTACGACAGTGTTTACGTTAACAACAGCACCTGCAACAAAAAATAATTTACAAATATATATTGATGGTGTTTATCAAGCTAAAGTGAATTATTCTGTATCAGGTACAACACTAACATTTACAACAGCTCCAGCTACTGGGACTAACAACATAGAGGTAACACATTTAAAAATATCATAATGGCATTAACTAAAGTAACAAGCAACGTTTTAGCAGATGAATTTTTTTCGTCTAGTGCAATTACAACCGACGTAGATTGGACGGCATCATCTGTGTTCACAAAAACATGTACCGCTGACACTACGATTACGTTTTCTAATGTAAAAACCGGAATGGTAAAAACATTAGTTATTGATGGTAATTACGCTTTAACCTGGCCAGCTGGTGTTAAATGGTTAAACGGAACATATAATGGAACAGCTACAAAAAATATTATTCAGTTAATATCAACAAATGATAGTACTGAAATATTTGGAACAATATCAAATTATAATGCATAATGAAAGCACGTTTAGAAAGTGGAAAGATTGTAAAGTACAATACTATTCCAAATATATTATCGAACAGTAATAAAAGTATTACAAATGCAAATGTAGCTTCTGACGAAGCTTTAGAAGAGTTTGGGTTTTTTAATGTTGTTGTTCCAAAATATAATATAGAAACACACACAATAAAAAATCTATACTTTAGCGCTAAATACAATTACTTTACGTATGATGTTGTAGAAAAACAAACCGAAGAAGAAACCGAAGAAGAAACAGAATAATATGGCTATTAGCGAACGTTTAGTACATACCGTATCAGCAGCAGCAGCAGGCACAGGTAACCAAGCAGAAGGGTTAATACTTCACTTAGATGCTAATGATGTTGACTCTTATGATGGAGATGGAGATGTTTGGTATGATATAAATAATCATGAGTACACACCTAGTACAAACGTTTCAGAGCATTTTAACACTGTTATTTACACTGGAACAAATTCAACAAACTCAATAACTGGAGTTGGATTTCAACCAGATTTAATTTGGGTTAAGAATAGAGACCAATCAGATTCTCACGCTATTGTAGATTCAGTTAGGGGTATTACATCACCTGGTCCCTACATAGCTTCAGATAGAACTGATGCACAATACACTTCTACAAATATGCCTACTTCTGTTCAATCAGATGGATTTACAATAACAGGTGGAGGTGGGAGAACTAACACAGGTGGAGAAGATTATGTCGCTTGGTGTTTTAAGGCAGGAGGCGTGCCTACTGCTACTAATACAGCTACAAGTGGTGCGATGACAGATGATAGTGTTTCTATTGATGGTGAACTTCAAACATCATATACTCCAACAAACGCAACATTATATCCGAAAAAAATATCAGCAAACACAAAGTTAGGATTTAGTACTGTTTTATTTGAAGGAACAGGTAATTCAAACAACAAAGTGCCTCACGGATTAGGTATCCCCCCAGAGTTAATAATTTATAAAAATATAGATGAAGGAAGAAGTTGGGTTGTAGGTGCTGATTTTATAGATTGGACTAATACTATGAAGCTTCAGGAAGCGGAAGGTGCGGTTTCTAGAAATTATTTTAACAATGTTCCGCCAACTGGTAACGTATTTGAAATATTCAGCGGCCAAGCTAATACTGCAAATGATGCCGGAAGTGACTTTATAGCTTACTGCTTTGCTTCTAAAAGAGGTGTAAGTAAAGTAAGTAGTTATAGAGGAACAGGATCTGCGCTTGATGTGAACGTTGGTTTTGAGCCTGCTTTTGTTATGATAAAGAATGCCACTACTAATGCTTCTTGGCATATTTTTGACAATAAAAGAACAAACTCTAATATTGCGAATGAGGCTTTGTTCGCTGACTCGAGTTCTGCAGAGGTAGACTATACTGGCTATTTCAAATTCACAAACACTGGGTTTAAGCACTTAACAGCAAGCACGTCTTTAAACCACGCTAGCGGACACAAATACATCTACTACGCGGTAGCTAAAGACACTAATGAAACTGAGTTATCTGACACGGTAGGATTTAAGCCTTCAATAGACCCAGAAGACCATTTTAATACTGCTCTTTATACAGGTAATGGCTTAACAAACTCAATAACAGGTGTAGGGTTTCAACCAGATTTAGTATGGATAAAAAATAGAGATGATTCACTTCACCACTACTTGACTGACTCAGTTAGAGGGGAAAATAAAATATTATTTTCAAGCAGCAGCAGTCAGGAATATGATGGCACAAGTGATAATGATGGCGTTGATTCTTTTGACTCTAATGGATTTACCTTACAAAATGGTACAAACGCAGCTAACTACAATCAATCAACAAAGGATTACGTTGCTTGGTGTTTTAATGCAGGTGGTAGTGAGGTGACTAATACTTATGGCACAATAGACTCAACCGTAAGGGCTAATAATGATTTAGGATTTAGTATTGTTAAATATAGCGGAGGAAACTCTAGTAGTACAACTGTTGGGCACGGATTAGATACACCACCTGAATTAATAATAACTAAAAACACAAGCAAAACATCGTCTTGGCCTGTTTTTACAGATAATGGAATTACTATAAGTGCTAGCACGTTTACGCTGGAAGGTTCTAGTGAATACTTAGCATTAAATTCAACCACGAGTTATATTAGTTATGTTTTTGACCAACAATTTGGTGGTACTGCTAACGGAGGTTCATCAAGCGATAATATGTTATCCTACTGTTTCGCTTCTAAAGCAGGTGTGTCTAAGGTAGGTAGTTTTGTCGGTACAGGTACTTCAGGAAATAAAATATATACTGGTTTTGAGCCTGCTTTTGTAATGTGGAAAAATGCTGATAATAATGCATCTAACTCAAGGTGGTTTATATTTGATAATCAAAGAGGAGCGTCTGCTTATCTTATGGCTGACAGTTCTTCAATAGAAGGTTCTGATGCTTCTGTTCAATTTCATAGAGATGGATTTACTGTTCCTAATGCTGGAGCTATAAATAATAATGGTCAAACTCACATATATCTAGCATTCGCTAAGAATACAAATAACGAACAACCACACTTAAAACTACATTTAGATTTAGGAGACACTTCCTGCTATAGTGGCAGCGGTACTACCGTTAATGATTTATCCTCTAACAATCATACGGTAACAACTCTTTCAGGAGTGCAAGAAGCTGACTTCGATAAAGAATTGGGGGGGTTTCTTACAGTAAAAGAAAACTCTAACGAAGGATTAAGCATTGCAGACCACGCAGATTTTGACCACACTTATGGAGCGACTTACGAAGGCTGGGTTTATTTAGACCCTAATGGGACTAGCGAAGAGACGTTCTTTTTCAGGGGTCCCTCAAGTAATGCAAAAGGATTAAGAATTTATTGGCACTCATCTTACGGGTGGTTTCCTAGAGATTTTAATACGTCAGGTAATGAAATAATAGACCAAAACAATATTAAAACTGGTGCATCTGGATTTGGGAGAGGAAAATGGTATCATTTAGCACTAACACTTTCTTCTGCTAGTGCGGCTACTTATACTTTTTATGTAGACGGAAACCTTATAGGAAGTTATACCGCAAGCGGGAACGGTCAAAATGGTCTTTCGTATGGCATACAATTAGGACAGTATGCTGGTGGAGGTGTAACTGATTTACACGGAGCAATCGGTCAATTTAGATTTTATAGCTTAGCACTAACACAAGAACAAATACGTCAAAACTTCAACTTTACTAAGTCTAGCTATCCTAATGGATTTAACGGGGACGTAAGTGGCGCTACTTGGAACGCTTCAGGTTATTTTGAATTTGATAGTTCTAATGATTATGTAAATTGTGGAAGTGCATCAAATATAATTCCTGCTGAAAGTAATTTTACTATTGCAGCTTGGGTTAACGCTAATAGTAATACTGAGAATGAATACTGGAACGTAGTTGGTGCTATGGGGCCTAGTAATCCATTTGGAGGGTTTGCTATTTATAACCATCACAATACTGATAATTGGGGTATAGCTTTAAATAAGTCAGGTACTTGGACTAGCTTAGACACTGGAGTAAGTATTCAAGTCAATCAATGGGTTCATTTAGTTTATACTTACGATGGTTCAAATATGAAGTTTTTTGCAAATGGAGTAGAGGAATTTTCTTCAGCTCAAAGTGGTTCTTTACAATATACAGGAAATTTGAATTTTGAAATAGGGAGGAATGTAAGTGCATATGCACCAATTAAAGTAAGCAAAGTAAGAGCTTATGATACAGCACTAACTCAAACAGAAATAACTGCTTTATATAACGAAGGAGAATAATGGCAAAGAAAAAATTCAAGGACACCAACGTTGGGAAATTCTTATTACAAAAGATTCCCAGCGTTGTTGGAGCCATTGCGGGTGATACACCTGTGGGTTCTGTAATACAAGCTATAATCGGTGGCAGCGATATGTCACCAGAAGATAAAGAAATTGCTCTTAAAAAATTAGATATTGAAAGAGCTGAAATTGACGGTACAACAAGAAGGTGGGTAGCAGATGCTCGTTCAGGAAACTGGCTTGCAGCTAATGTGCGACCATTAACATTGATATTTTTAGTAATAGCATATGTTGCTGGTTGGTATATGGGTTATCCATTAGATGATATAACGGGACTATTAACAATAGTTATCGGGGGCTATTTCGGATCACGAGGAGTCGAGAAGGTGTTCGGAAATAATAAACATAAATGATAAATACAGATTTGAAAATATACGGTTTAAATATAACGGCATTATTTGCTAGTTCAGACATGGCACACAATATTAATCCTACGCTGCAAACGCTTGTGTTGGTGCTTACAATAGTTTATACTTCAATCAATATATATAAAAAATTTAAATAATATGAAATTAAAATATTTTACAGACGAGGAAGATTTTAAAGGAAACATAGATAAAATGGATACTAAACTTTTAGGTATGCTAGATGCTCTTAGAAAAGAGTATGGGTTTCCTATAATTATAAATTCATCTTATAGGTCACCAGATCATCCAATTGAAGCTAAGAAAGATAAACCTGGAGAACATACTCACGGAGCGGCTGTAGATATTAAATGTGTTGGAGGCGAAGCTACATACTTATTAGTTGCCGCTGCAATAAAATGTGGTTTTAAAAGAATAGGTATATCAAGAAAAAGTAATTTTGTACACGTAGGTATAGGTTACCCTGGAGCACCAAGCACAACTATTTGGACATACTAAAATAAATTCAATGAAATTAATTAGAAAGATAAGCATTGGCCAAGATTACAAAAACGAGGCAATGCATTACTCTGTGGGTCAAGAAGTCTACGGAGGTCACAAAATATGTGACATACTAGAAGAAAAAGGAAATTACAAGATATATATTCAAAAAGATGGAGCACAGTTGCCTTGGAAACATTTTAATGCTAATATGGCTGTATCAATAGAATATAACTTAGACTACTAAATGAAATCACTATACAATTATATTATATCAACAACCAATCGATACGATAATAAAGTGTCTATCGATAACAAAGAACTTATATTAAACACAGAAGTTACTGAACGTGATTACATGTTTGTTAACAGAATCGGAACTGTAGTTAATGTTCCAATTAATATAACTACTCCTATAAAACCAGGAGATGATGTTATTATACATCATAATGTGTTTAGAAGATGGTTTGACGTAAGAGGAGTTGAAAGAAACTCGGGTAGCTATATAGATGAAGATAAATATATAGTTGCACCAGATCAACTGTTTGCTTACAAGCAAAATGGTAAGTGGCACTGCCCAAATATGTACTGTTTTGTAGAACCTTTAGAAAACGAAGACATATGGAGTACCGAGAGTGAACAAAAACTCTTAGGAAAGCTTACATATACAAATGACTATTTGGAGTCCTTAGGGTTGTCCTATGGCGATATAGTAGGGTTTACTCCAGATTCTGAGTATGAATTTAACATAGATGATAAAAAATTATATAGAATTTTATCAACAGACATAACTATCAACTATGGACATAAAAAAGAAACGAGAACTTATTCTTAAAGCTACAGAAAATTCAATAAACGAATTAATAAAAGTTATGAATAAGAAAATGGATCCAGATGAATTAGATCCTGAAAAAGTTAAAATATCTGCTTCAGCATATAGATTAGCAATGGAAGACGCTATCACAATGTTAGATAGAGTTGAAGAGTTGTCTAATATAAAAGAAGAAGGAGAAAAAGAAAAAAGAGAATTCTTTGGTGTGGAGGGCCGCACTAATGTATAAGCAAATGCTATACACAACAACTACAGATCATTTAGATCTTAAGCACGTTAAAAAAACTAATAAAGCTAAAGCTTTTAAATATGGTTATAACGAAGATATTGATTGTGTTGTTATAAGTAAAACCGGTGTTATAGGTGAAATATATGAAGTTCAAGGATTACGAATTGCATTACCCCAAGCACCAGATAAAATTGCTGGTCAAGAATTAAATAAAGAAGAACAAGTGTTTATAAAAACACCAAAGCCTTCTTCGCTAAATAAAATTAAAACAATATATGATTTTAAAATACTTCCAGACGATTTTAAAGAACAGTACTACGATTATATCGATAATGAGTTTAGTCGCAGGTCTGATGGTTATTGGTTCATGTGCAACGAAACCCCGTGTTACATTACGGGCTCACACTATGTCTACCTCAATTGGACAAAAATTGATGTGGGATCACCGGACTTTAGGCAGGCAAACAAGATATTCTACTATTTCTGGGAAGCGTGCAAAGCTGATTCAAGAAGTTATGGAATGTGCTACCTCAAGAATAGACGGTCTGGTTTTTCCTTCATGGGAAGCTCAGAGGTTGTTAATCAAGCTACAGTATCAAGGGATTCCAGATTCGGAATTTTATCTAAATCTGGATCAGATGCAAAGAAGATGTTCACAGATAAAGTTGTACCAATATCAGCAAATTATCCGTTTTTCTTTAAGCCGATACAGGATGGAATGGAAAGACCCAAAACTGAGCTATCGTACAAAACACCGTCGAGGAGGCTCACCAGGAGTACCATTAACGAAGCCTCGACCGAAACCCAAAAAGGATTGGACACAACGATCGATTGGAAAAATACAGGGGACAACTCGTACGATGGGGAGAAACTCAGATTACTTGTTCACGACGAATCGGGAAAATGGGAGAAGCCGGACAACATACTCAACAACTGGAGGGTCACAAAAACGTGCCTCAGGCTTGGAGCAAAAGTAGTTGGTAAATGTATGATGGGTTCTACATCAAATGCTTTAGATAAAGGTGGTGAGAATTTTAAAAAATTATACTATGACTCAAACGTTACGAAGCGAAATCGCAATGGGCAGACTGCTAGTGGATTATACGCTTTGTTCATACCTATGGAATGGAACTACGAAGGATTCATTGACAAATATGGATACCCTGTGTTTGATACTCCAGAAACTCCAGTCGAAGGAGTCGATGGCGAGCTTATCAGTTACGGAGTTATCGAGCATTGGGAGAATGAAGCAGATGGGCTTAAAGGAAACAATGATGGGCTTAATGAGTTCTACAGACAGTTTCCTAGATATGAGAAACACGCCTTTAGAGATGAAATAGAAAAGTCTTTATTCAATCTAAATAAAATATATGAACAAATAGATTTCAACGAAGAAATGGTTATGCAGGGTTATGTAACCCGTGGGTCATTTAGTTGGAGAAACGGTGTGAAAGATTCTCAAGTAGAGTTTCACCCAAATAAAACTGGAAGATTTAAATTATCTTGGATACCTCCAGTTAGTATGCAAAACAATGTAATTGTTAAAAACGGGATTAAATACCCAGGTAATCAAGACTTAGGAGCTTTTGGTTGTGATAGTTATGATATATCTGGAACAACCGACGGTAGTGGTTCTAATGGTGCGTTACACGGGCTAACATCATTTAGTATGTTATCTGAAGTACCATCTAGTCAATTCTTTTTAGAATATGTAGCTAGACCACAAACTGCTGAAATATTTTTTGAAGATGTTCTTATGGCAATGATATTTTATGGAATGCCAATACTAGCGGAAAACAATAAACCTAGATTATTATATCATATTAAAAGAAGAGGCTATAGAGGTTATTCAATGAATAGACCTGATAAGTCTAGAAATAAGCTTTCTGTAACAGAAAAAGAATTAGGTGGTATACCTAACTCTTCAGAAGATATAAGACAAGCTCACGCAGCTGCAATTGAAAGTTATATTGAAAACCACGTCGGCATTAAAGAAGATGGCGTTTGTGGTAGGATGTACTTTCAAAGAACGCTTGAAGACTGGTCAAAGTTTGATATTAATAAAAGAACTAAGTTTGATGCATCTATAAGCTCGGGACTAGCTATTATGGCATGTCAAAGGCATTTATATGCGTCTAAAAGTACACGCGAGATTAAAAAAATAGATTTTGGGTTTTCAAAATATAACAACGCAGGATCAAATAGTAAAATAATACAATAGAAAATGGCAGAAGCTACAGGACAAGTTACCCAATTTCCCAGCCAATCGGTTAATGATGCTACTAAAAAAAGCAAAAAATACGGAATGGAAGTGGCACGAGGTATACAAAACGAATGGTTTAGAAAAAACTCTGGATCGGGTAGGTTCACTCAGAATCAACGTGATTTTCACAAGTTAAGATTATATGCAAGAGGTGAGCAATCAACTCAAAAATATAAAGATGAGTTTTCAATTAACGGAGATTTATCATACCTTAATTTAGACTGGAAACCAGTTCCAATTATACCTAAGTTTGTAGATATAGTTGTAAACGGTATGCAAGACAGGCTATTTACAATTAAAGCTTTTGCTCAAGATCCTACTTCCATAAAAGAAAGAACAGATTTTGTGGAAATGGTTGAGGAAGATATAATAGCTAAAGAGTTTATTGAAGATATAGACGAAAAATTAGGCATTGACACTAAAAACATATCTGATCCTAATACTCCTGAATCAAAAGAAGAGCTTGAGTTGCATATGCAAATAGGCTATAAACCATCTATAGAGATAGCTCACGAACAAGCTATGGATAATGTTTTTAAAAGAAATAATTATCCAGAACTTAAAAAAAGGTTAGATTACGATCAAGCTGTTTTAGGTATTGCATGCGCTAAGCATAGTTTTAATAATACAGATGGTATAAAATTAGATTATGTTGACCCAGCTAATTTAGTTTATTCATATACAGAGGATCCTAATTTTCAAGATGTATATTATTTTGGCGAAATTAAACAAATAAAAGCAAACGAGCTTAAAAAACAATTTCCTGGCTTATCTGAAGAAGAATTTGAAGATGCAGTAAAAAAATCAAGTAATTATAATAATTATGATTATACTACTAATGATAGTGCTGATAGTTCAGATTCTAATACATTAACTGTATTATATTTTAATTGGAAGACTTGGGAAAAAAGTGTTTATAAAATAAAAGAAACATCTACTGGGGCTAAAAAAGCTATTAAAAAAGATGATACATTTGATCCTCCAAAAGATCAAAGAGCAAGGTTTGAAAAAGTAGCTCAAGCTAGAGAAACAATATATGAGGGTGTTATGGTTTTAGGAACAGATAAGTTGCTAAAATGGGAAAAAGCCGCTAACATGGTTAGGCCTGACTCTAATACTAATAATGTTATGATGAATTACGTTGTTAGTGCCCCGAGAATGTACAAAGGTAAAATTGAAAGCTTAGTTAGCCGTATGGTTACTTATGCGGATCTTATACAATTAACACATTTAAAATTACAACAAACAATTCAAAGAATGACGCCTTCTGGCGTTTATTTAGACGCTGATGGTTTAGCTGAAATTGATTTAGGCAACGGTACTAATTATAACCCACAAGAAGCGCTTAATATGTACTTTCAAACAGGTTCTGTTATAGGAAGATCTATGACCGTTGATGGCGAAATGAACCCCGGTAAAGTGCCAATACAGGAGCTTCCAGGCGGTGGAGGTCAACAAACACAATTACTTATACAAACGTATAATTATTACTTACAAATGATGCGTGATGTTACAGGTCTTAACGAGGCTCGTGACGGAAGCGACCCAGATACCTATGCGTTAGTTGGAGTCCAAAAGTTAGCGGCAGCAAACTCTAATACAGCAACAAGGCATATACTGCATAGCTCTTTATATATAACAGCTGAGTTAGCTGAAGCTATTTCAATAAGAATAAAAGATGTTCTTGAATTCCACCCGCAAAAAGAAGCTTTTATAGGAGCAATAGGCAGGTTTAGTGTGGGAGCTTTAGAGGAAGTAAACAATTTATATTTGCATGATTTTGGTATATTTTTAGAACTAGATCCTGATGAAGACGAAAAACAGTTAGTTGAACAAAATATTCAAATGGCATTAGCTAAAGATCAAATACAATTAGAAGATGTAATTGATATTAGACGTATAAAAAATATAAAATTAGCAAACGAGCTTTTAAAATATAGAAGAACTAAAAAAATACAAAAAGATCAAGAAAGAGCGGAGCGAAATATTGCAGCTCAATCAGAGGCTAATGGAAAAGCCGCTCAAGCTGCTGAACTAGCAAAAGCACAGGCGGAACAAATAAAAGCTCAAGCAAAAGTTCAATTAGCTGAAGCTCAAACAAATTTCGACATAAAGAAGTTAGAGCACGAAGCAATAACAAAACGAGAGCTTATGCAATATGAGTTTGATTTAAATATGAAATTAAAGAGAATGGAATTAGACTCTAAAAAAGAAATTGATTTACAAAAGCCGCCATCTAATCCAGAACCTAAAAAAGGTTTTGAATCTAGTGGTAATGATGTGCTTGGTGGTATTGATTTAAGTGGGTTTGAACCACGATAAAAATTATTAACTATTATATATTATTAAATTATGAGTGAATGGAAAATTAAAGGTGCTGTTGATAGTGAAGAAACTAAATCAGCACAAGAACAAGAACAAGCTGTACTTGATAAAGCTGTAGAAAAAGGTGATATTGCACCAGAAGCAGCGGGACAAGAAACAGAAGACGTACCTAAAATTAATTTAGACGAACTAAATAAACCAAAAGATGCCGTTCAAGAGCGAAAAACAGAGGAGGTTTCTGTGGAAAATGAAACCGGAGATAGCAAAGAAGTGGTCA
>Ga0208791_1000872_pt1 | contig 12078 bp, 12 predicted proteins | sample 11_taG_FD_184084 | JGI IMG/M metagenome (GOLD analysis project Ga0208791, IMG submission 184084) | Marine viral communities from the Subarctic Pacific Ocean - 11_ETSP_OMZ_AT15265 metaG (SPAdes) (version 2) | ecosystem: Environmental > Aquatic > Marine > Oceanic | place: Pacific Ocean | collected...
TATACGATGTCCTAACACAAAACAATATACAAGTCAAGAGGTATGATGTAAAAAAACAATACGATACCATTGACAGTTTGCGTGAGTGTGATATAATATGGATATGTGTTGACACACCAACTGTTGATGGTGAGAAAGATTTTGACTACACAAATCTACGTTCAGCACTTGATAACTTTTCAAACAAAACAGTTATTGTTGGTTGTACTGTTAGCCCTGGAACTTGTGCTACGCTACAAACAGATTGTAATATTATATACATGCCATTTTTAATCAGTCAAGGTAATATTACACAAGGCTTACAAGATCCTGACTGTTGGTTTATTGGTGGCGATTATCACAGTGGTGTAAGTAAACTAGTAAAAGCATTCAGCAGTAGTACACAACATTGGGGAACTTGGCAAGAAACAGAGTTGGCTAAAGCACTGTACAATGCTTGGATAATACAAAAAATAAACTTTGCAAACTGGGCAGGAGATCTAGCTGAACAAGTAGGCAATGCAGATGCCACAAAAGTAATGCAATGGCTGGGAGAGTCAGACAAACTGATCACAAGTAATGCATATATGAAACCAGGATGGGGTGATGGCGGCCCGTGTCATCCAAGAGATAATTTAATGATGAGTTGGGTAAGTAGAAATTTAAACTACGACCCTGCATGGAACCAGCATACAACTAGACTAGCACAAGCTGAACTGATGGCACAACGTGCAGTAGCAACAGGGTTGCCTGTGATTATATTGGGCAAAAGTTACAAGCCCGGTGTGGCTAGTACAGAAGGCAGTTACAGTTTGGTTGTAGCTGAGTATATACAAAAGATGGGTGGTACAGTATACTATGAAGATCACTTGACACAGGGTGATTATTGTTATATACTAGCACATGGTAAATGGTACAATCATGAACCGTCAACAAACAGTAAAGTGATAGACCCTTGGTAATAAACGAAGCTAAGTGTTGTCGGGTATGTGGCAGCACAATAACTAAAGTTGCTGACTTTGGAAGCATACACATCAATGACTTTCCAAAACAGATAAATGACAGTCCAGGCAGTGCGCCTATGATATTAGATCAATGCAACAGTTGTGACCTAGTACAGCTAAGACACACTGTAGATCCTAACGTATTGTATGGTAATCACTACTGGTACGAAAGCGCACTTAATCCCAAACTAAAACAAAATCTGTTGGATATTGCTGAGTATGCAAATGCTCATAGTGATGCAGGTGATGCGATTTTGGATATTGGTGCAAATGATGGTACACTGCTCAGTGGTGTGCATGAGGATAGAATTAGAATAGGCTGTGAGCCTGCTAGCAATTTGTGGAGCAAGTGTGCTGAACATTGTGATGTGTTGTTGCCTGGTATGTGGGACAGTGGTAACCTCAAACACAAGTGTAAGGTTGTAACAGCAATTGGCATGTTTTATGACATGGATGATCCTAACGATTTTATCCGAGGTATAAGTGATGTTCTCACCGAAGACGGTGTATTTGTTGCACAGTTAATGACCTTAAAACCAATGCTGGACAAGAGTGATCTTGGCAATGTGTGCCACGAGCATTTAGAATACTACAGCTATCGCAGTCTTGTAAAACTATATGAACAAAACGGATTACAAATCAATGATATAAAGTTCAATGACATACAAGGAGGTAGTTATCAGATATATGCAGGACACTATCACAGCGGTAGTATTGATCATTATGAAGATACAAAACAACAGTTATCAGATTTTGTAAGCACAGTAGAACAAAATGGTAAGCTGTTGCGCAGTGTACTCAATGACAAACGCAGTCAAGGACTCAAGTGCTATGTTTTTGGTGCTAGTACCAAAGGCAATACCATGTTACAAATTTGGCAACTAGCAGATTTGTTTGAAGGTGCTGCTGAAATACATTCTGGCAAAATAGGAAGATACACAGTGGGAACAAACATACCTATTGTAGAAGAACAACTAGCACTAGAACATGCAGATGTTTTGTTTGTTCCAAACTTTGGATTCAAAGACTTGTTTATTGAAAAACTAGACCCGTGGATACGCAGTGGCGGGCAACTTGTATTTGCTATGCCCACAGTTGAGGTAATAGATGAAAGTAGTCTTACTATGCACACCTAGAAGTGGTAGTCACGCTAGATGCAGTCAATTTGAAAATCCTTTGTACGAATCATTGAGTGTAATGGATTTGCTGTTACCACGTGACGATGACGGTAATCTTACTACACAACAATACTCTACTGAATTCAATTATGCACTTGCCACATTTAATTGGAGTGATGCATATGATCTCAAGCCTGATTTAGTTGCAGGAGAACACATAGTAGATCATGATGAAAAGATGCAACTTGTAAAACGATATGAATATCCCAGTAAACAAGAATTTTTAACTACTATAGATTCCAGACTGGATCGTTTAGAACAATTAGACACTTGGTGTTTGAAAGTGATGCGCTATCACGGTCTTTCAGATCAACATCTTCAAAGACTGTTAAATATAAGTGACAAAGCAATAAAACTACAAAGAAGAGATAAACTAAAACAAAGCACAAGTCAATATCTAGCAAGTCATTACAATTTATGGCACAATGCACAAGCAACAGTGCAAGATATAGATTATGAAAAATTTTCATCAATAGTTAACACAGTCACTGAAGAAGATCAGTGGATTAACTCAGTAGCACCGGATGTAGAATTTGAATATTATGAAGACGTAGATTTTACTGCTAGTGTGTGGAAGAAAAATCAAGTAGATTTTGAATATGATAACAGTATATGTGAAAAAATAATAGATAGATATGCAAGCAAAGAAAGTACTCCTATGAATATACGTGAACAGTTTGAAGAAAAACTACTAAAAAAAGACTGGAGCGATTGTTACAGTGTTGTATCGGACACTGGTTACCTTAAAGGTATTACAACCGGCATGGACTACTGGGAGCCACACATGGATGCATTAGAAACAATTGACATAGGTCATTTGTCCAAAGATATTGCTTGGCTAGACATGGGTACATGGTTTGGTGTGATGCCTTATGTTATGCGTGAAATAGGTTTTACAAATATAGAAACCACAGACTGTTACAATCATAGGACTTCCTTAGACAGTGAGTTTCAAGAATTGTGGAAACAGATGAACTTACAACCACAAGAACTAGAAGTGTTGCCTATGAAACCATTTGATTTAGGTAAGAAATATGATCTTATCACAGTAATGAAAAGTAATTTATATTGGAAAACACAAGACGTGATCATGTATGATGGTGATAGTCTCAGCAGACAGTGGCAAAATCTAGGCGATGATGGCAAACATCGAACTTACTTTACTGTTTACAATCAACAAGAATGGGATCACTTTTTTATGATATTGCGCAGACATCTTAACCCTGGCGGTTGTGCTATTGTAAATCCTGAACCTTGGGTATATGATAGTTTTGATACACATGCTGATACAAAGGCTTGGTTAAAACGTTTTGAAGAACACAAACGCAGTCAACAACAAATTGACAAGCTAACAAACTATCTGGTGATCCGTCCATGACATACTATATTGCAGGTAATAGAGGTCTAGTAGGTAAACACTATCAAGAACTGTATCCAGATGCTAGAGGCGGTAATACCAGCACTACAAACTATGCACACTATCCTAGTGCATATACACACATACTAAGCGGAGACAAACCAACGCATGTTGTAATAAATGCTGCAACTGTGGGAGGATTACAAGAAGACTTGGATCGTAGTTTTGAACTGTTGATGCGTAACTTAGATATACAAAACAATGTGTTTAAAATATGTGCTGAAGCAGGCGTGCAACGAGTTTTACTACAAGGATCAACCTGTAGTTATCCAGAGCTAGGCGAACAACCGTTTGTAGAAGATCAGCTAATGTCAGGCAAACCATATGACGGATACTTAACAACTGCATTACCAAAACTAGTAGGCATGTATCAGTGCAGAGCCAGCAATGACAAGCGTGGAACACAATGGCGCACAGCTATATGCACAAACATGTTTGGTCCCGGTGATCGTGTAGGAGAACATGCACATGTTATTGGCGCACTGATGCAAAAGTTTGTGGACGCTGTAAAAAACGACATCACTGAAATAGAAATATGGGGCAGCGGTAATCAAAGCAGAGACATACTGTATATCAAAGATGCAGTACGTGCTATGGACATAACTTTAAACAACACAAAGTACGATACAGTTAACATTGCCAGTGGAGTTGAAACAACCATACGTGAACTAGCTGAAACACTGAAGCAGATCAGCGGCTTTACAGGCAGACTATGGTACAACACAGACAGACCCGAAGGTATAAAAAATAGAGCTATCTGTAACAAACGTTTACAATCACTGGGTTGGCAACCCGAATACACAGTTGAAGATGCACTAGCAGAAACATACGAGTGGTATTATAAAATGGAAACAAATTAGTGTTATTAACAGAAATACCCAAAGATAATATTCTTGAAAACGTTGATAGATATTGTATTTTATTAACAGGGAAACTAAATTATGTTGGCACTGATTATTGGTGTGAACACACAGTTGGCGCTCTTAAGAAAGATATAGAATCATTGGGAAAGCCAGTAGATATTATATCCATAATATGGAAAACAGATCCTGCATTTGGCGGTAACCCGTTATCTACAATTACTGGATTTTTACCTATTATAGAAAAACATCATCAAGTTTGGCAAAATCTTGTAGCAATTCGAGATCAACTTTGGGATTATCAGTTTGAAAAACAAGATGATTATATCGGTAAAATACCAGTCAAAAATGAACTAGAACAATATCTCAGAGAGCAGTTCGATTTTGCTGATACATTTACGGCTTATTACGTCGACTTTTATGATATAATTAATCGTCTGAGAAAAGAATACAATGATGATAATATCAAAAACCCAGGATGGCAAAGCCAGTTCTATCAGCTAACAGAAGCATATCGATTGAATCCCAACATGTTTGATAGGTATACACAAAACAGTTTTATTCTTAAATTAAGATATGATAATCATTTTGAAGTACAATATGACCTCGTTGGTCTTGAAGATAACCAATGGTATCCTATAATAAAATATTTTGCTAGTGAACTTCATGAACACAAATTTAAACTACATCCTGCTGAATTAGAAATAGCCGCTCGTTATCCAAATATCTTAGTAGAGAATTCTTTCACACATTTAAGGTCTCCTACTTTTAAAAATAACTCGATAATCGGCGGAAAACAATTTTGGGTTCATGATTTATTATTTGGATTTGACGGACCTGGTATCAAGACTTTTATAGAAAATTATGAAAAATGGACTAAACAAGACACAACTGAATACAATCGTAATTTTATTAAAAATGAAAATAATTCTAACACTCATTTAACTCCAGGCTATATGATGCCAGAATTTACACCTCATAGACATCTGACAGAATTTTTCTTTGATTATAGATATAACATACACTTTACACCTTTATCTTCTAAACATATTTTAAGAGATGTAGATAGGTTACGCCCTGGAGACTATGATAATCACAGACAACGTTGGTATAACTATACACAAGAACAAATAGAAAACTTGACAAAAATATATGAGAGTATAAAATAGAAACATGCGTACTGACAGTGATATGTATATAAGTAAATTCAGCGACAAAGATTTAAATCTAGTAGATCCTGATTGTACTGATTATTGGGTATTAGAGACGCTAGGAAATATTACTCAAGAAGGCAGTTTCATCGAAGGTGGAGCAAGTATGCCTAGTAATTGTTTTAATTTAGAAAGACATTATAACTGGCGAGGAGTATGTATAGAACCAACTAGACATTTTTATAATGATTTACTTGAGTATAGAGATAGTATATGTATGCAAAAATGCTTATATCATGAGAATACAAAAGTAGACTTCTTAGAACTATCTGGCCAAATGGGACATCTGAGTCATATATCTGAATCAGATAGTCCATACGAAAAATGGAATCATAATATGATTGAAACTGGAATCAAAAGAACGGTAGATACTATTACGCTTGATCAGGTATTTGACATCTTGAAAACAAAACATGTTAATTTTATTAGTTTAGATATAGAAGGTTGTGAAGTAGATGTAATAAACTCTTGGAGCAACAATTTATCAGCTGACTGTTTAAGTATTGAAGGCGGTTATAAAGTGTACGAAACTATGCAAAGCAAAGGATATTCTTGGGTTTACCAACCCTATGCTAAAACCTATCATGACCATTTTTTTATACATAATAGATTAATAGATACATACAAATACAAAATATATAAAGATATAGATGATTTCGATGCTTACACCAAATAGTCATATGAACCCAGTGTACGAACTGGAAGAACGCAACAGTGTTAAAGAATACATTGACAGTGGCGGCTGGATTATGGAACACACCAAGACCAGAGAATTGGAGCAAATGATTTGCGACTATACTGGTGCAAAATATGCACACATGGTCCCAAGTGCTACTATGGGCTTACTGCTTTGTAGTATGCTCAGCGACATAAAGACAGGCGAAGTATTTGATTGTCCAGCATACACCCAAGCCGCTACTGCAAATGGTAGTATACTAATGGGTGCTACTCCAAATTTTATTGATGTTGATCCTAACACATATACTCTAAACTTTAGTAAAATACAAAGCCGTGTTGTTTATGTAGCAAGCATAAACGGAAGAACACCAGCTGATTATCATCATCAGATAAAACAGCTACAAGACCGTGGACACTTTATTATTGAAGATGCTGCACAAGCCTTGGGTAGTTGGCACAGAGACCGTCATGTGGGAACAATGGGACATGTTGGTGTGTTTAGTTTTGGTGCACCTAAAATTATTACAACCGGACAAGGCGGATGTATCATAACAAATGATGTTGGTATAAGCGAACGTATACATGCTATCAAAAACTTTGGACGCACAGTGGGTGTGGGTGAAGTGTACAACGTAATGGGTATGAATTTTAAGTTTACAGATTTACAAGCCAGTTTTGGTATAGAACAAATGCGTAAACTACCTGAGATTGTGGAGCGCAAGAAAGAAATTTATGACCTATATTGGCGTGAACTGTCAGATGTAGTAGATTTTGTTCCTACTAATTTATTAGAAGCAACTCCAACATATCCAGAAATACTAGTAGAAAATCGTGATGAACTTGCTGAATATCTGCGTGGTATGCACATAGGGTGTAGAGCAGTTTACGATAGTTTAACTGCACAACCATTTCATAGCAAATGGAACACTGCTACTCCTACAACTGATTATATTGGTGCTAGAGGACTACAACTACCGGCACAAGCAGATCTATTAGATTATGATATTAAGGAAATTTGTCAAGTTATACGAGACTTTTATAAACCTTAATTAAGTTTTGTATTCCCTGATCCAGTGTTTCTTGTGCAGAGAATCCTAGTTCACGTATTTTAGTATAATCAACAAAATAGTTTCTACCATCTTGATCATGTGCTAGTGTGTTATTTACATCATATGTCCATGTGGGTACATGTTGTTTAATAGTTTCACATATTTCTAGTTTAGTATGATTAAGTGTTTCGTCGCCTACATTCCAAACTTGCCCCTTCATTTCGTCATACCGTTCAACTCCCCATGCAAAACTACGCACAAGATCATTTACACTGATAAACGTGCGTTTGAAATGTCCTTCGAACAGTGTCATGTGTTCATTCATACAAGCCTTGCGCACAAAGTCATTGATTAATAAATCGTTGCGCAGTCTATTACTAACACCAAACGCAGTGGCAGGTCTGAGTATTACAGCATCTGAATCTTGTAAATATTCTTCTCCTACAATCTTATACACACTATATGTGCTAATAGGATTGGTTGGAACCTGCTCGGTACATACACTATCTAGTGCTCCATATACGCTTCCGGTACTTGCATACACAAAAGGTTTATCTGCACTTGCATCTACGACTCTTTTAGTACCTTCTACATTGATTCTATAAGCAAGGTCTGGTTCAGCATTACAAGCTGGAAAGCCAATAATACCTGCTAAGTGTACTACAGCATCAGCACCTGCTAGTATAGGTTCAACTTCTGGTGTACAAATGTCCATACGATGAAGGTTGAAATTGGGGTGGTCAATGATGTTTAACACAGGTTCAATACCCCATTTGAGCCAGTCGATACAATCGACAGTATGCCCTTGATGTAAAAAATATTCACTGAGCCTACAGCCTATATAGCCAGCTCCTCCGGTAATTGCTATACGCATTTTATTTTATCCCTGTTATTTAATATTTGATCTGTCCATGTTATTTCCCAGCCGTATGTTTTTGATAATTCTATGGAGGTCTGATACATGTAGTGCAACACTGCCCAGTCGCTATGGTGGTCGAAGGCAGTAATCAATGATATTGCATCTAATACTACAGATTTTTCAAAACTATCTGGCATATTTTTCATACCCATTGGTCTGTCACTAACACAACCAGGCATGCTTGATCCGGTATAGTATAATTTTTTAATATTATTATCATTGAGCCAGGCAATTGCTTCAGATTGATCATCGGTATGCAAGGAATATCTAAGATATCTGTTCGCAGAATAATCATAAATTACACTTTTTAAATTAGGATGAAGACAATACATTTCTGTGTTATAATTACAAATCAAAACACGATTTTGATGTTTATTTGGCAAACAAGTAATTAACTTGCAGATACGCTGAGTCATTTGTTCATATATATTTACTAAATTCTTGTTTGCTAAATTTTTTGTATCCCAAACATCTACAACAACAATTGCATATGGATCTTGCATTAAATTTTTACCTTTGTTATTGGTTCATCACAATCATTCCATCGTTTAGTTATCATTGCAATCATCTTACAGTCAGCAGTTGGATAAAATGTGTGTGGTACATGCATGGGTAAGTATACGCAATCTCCAGAACTAACTGGAGTTACTAATTCTTTACCATCTGTTAGTTCAGTATATACCCCTTCACCTTCCACAAACATAATATACTCATCAAACTCTTTGTGAAGATGATGTCCTCTGACAGCACCTTTTAGTGTTACAATATAGTTCCACTCCACGATGTTGTATTGTTCAGGATAATAAGTTTGAATTATACCTCTTCCATCCTTAAAGGTGATGGGATTAATTTCTGGATCTAGCTTTTTAATACGTTTCATAATTAAGTACTCTGTTAATGATAAATATATTTATGCAACAAATCAGCCATCATTGGGATCAACTAATGCAACACATAGGCAATCAATCTAACTTCAATACAGATTTGCCCAGTAATGCTACAGGAATACCTACTAGTGAATTTTATAATCAAACTGTGGACGGCAACATTGACAGACACAGCTTCTTTGAATCAAAACCTAGATATCTAAATCGACATACAAACATAGGATTTGTCTGGAATGGAGGCAATTGTGAACACAATCAGCTTTTCACTATCAATCAAGATTGGTTTATAAGTACAGATCCGGTTGATGTTTATGAATTTGGTATACTGTGGCATCCTCTACTTAGATTTGTTATTAATTTAAAATACGCTAAACATGCAATGCATACTAATCGAACAGGACATTTTAGAGGAACATATATGGCAGGGGAACATATGATTGCAGATGTGTTGACAAATGATAATAACTGGTATATGACAAAACAAATAGACAATTTAAAAAATGTAGATCATATTATACATCAAAATTGTATACCTTATATATACAAAGATGAATTAGAATACGATAAACAAGTATATCGAGAGCAAATACAAAACTTCTTGTACTGTAGACATCTCAATGAGAATTGGAAACTGGACACAGATAAATGGTGGCTAACAAGTCATGGCAGACATTTTATGCATAGACGCTGGACCAGATGGCTAGACAGACATATTGATATGGAAATGAGTGCATGGCACTATATTATAAACAGTCAAGAATTGACTGATTTATTGAGACAAAGATACTTAGAAGATTTTGAATTAGGTAGTTTTGAAGATATGACTGCTGATTATGTAGATTGGGCATAACATGGACAACAACAGACCACTAGATCGTGCAAAAAACACAGTAGATAAATTTGCTTTAATATTAACAGGCGCTCCTAGAGGCGTTAGTCTACAAGCATGGGATCATAGACTACCACAGGTATACAAAAATACAGTAAGCAGCAATGATTCCTGGAGTACGAGTCCGCATGATTATTGGTGGCAAGAAGACAGAGATCCTCCTGAAGTGCATGTGTTTGTGTGTGCAACCAACTTTGATAGTATGGACAGATACCTCAGAGGGGAAGATCCTAGGCTAGCAGGTTTAGATCTAGAACCTTATATAGATTACGAAAATCAAAAAAAATCTACACTTGCGTTTGATATGATAGATGATATTCTTCATTACAGAGATGAACATGGCACCGTAACAGGCGGTAAAATGAAATTGAAAAAGGAAAAATGGGAAAAACATCATCTCAAGGCATGGGATTGGGCAACCAGTGTTAACTTTGTGTACTGGGACGGATATCAAATGGTGGATGACATGTACAAACATTTTTTATCTCAAGGCATAGAAACTATTCGTTTAGAAAATACAACATGGCAAAATCAATATCTGCATATGTTAGCGGCATATGAACAACACAAAGAATTTTTTGACAGTCTCACTGAACAAAGTGTAGTGTTTAGACATAGATATGATCTTAGTTTTAATGCGTATAAGAGTCTCTGGAGAGTAGCACAAGTGTTACAAACAGACGGATACAGTAATCAGAATGATCCTAGTGCATGGAATTGGCACGAACAAGGTTTTTGTCTTAGTCCTAAGGTAATGGTACCTAACCTACACATATTCAGAGGGTTAGTGAGTGCAGGCGATTATTGGAATGCGTTCGACGGACCGGGCACACAACTGTTTGCAAAAAATTATCTGGACTATCTAAAACAAGATCCTGACCATTGGCGCCCTGTAGGCGAAACTCTAGACTATGGCACACACATAAAATGGCGTGTTCCAGAACACAGTTTACCGCAGTTCTGTATGCAACACAACTACACTATACTTCATCTCAGAGATCAAGAACATTTGGGAACAAGAATGTTGAGTCTTAAAGATCCACCTATCCTAGATCAATGGCGTTACGAGTGGTATGATTGGACACCTGAAATGGTAGAGGAGATAAGACAAAAATGCAGCTAAGTTTAAGTTATATATGTGACAGTTGGCCCAAGATAAAAGAAACGTATCAACAGTTAGAGTCACACTACAGTATGAGTTTACACATGGACTTTATGGACGGACAGTTTGTGCCACGATTAGGATGTCATCCTGAAGCTATAGATGAAGCCCGAGAACACTTTGCTGGACATATAGATGTACATGCTATGATACAGAGTAACAGTAATGCATGGGATGATATACTTGCTAGTAGTGCTAATGTAATCTATGCACACTATGAAAGTTTCCACAGTGACCAACAGTGTGTTGACTTTTTAAGCAGAGATCCGAGATTAAAACTAGCATTCAAACCTTATCATACTATTCGACAAATGGACGATATATGTGATAGACTAGATGTAGACGACTTTTTATTAATGGCATATAACCCTGGTATTAAAGTACAAGACGCATTTTTTGATCTAGACACACTAGCACACACAGGACGTTATGTAACTGTAGACGGAGGTGTAACGCCAGAGACGCTGAGTCGTTTTCAGTTACATCCTCGCATAAGACTAGTAGCAGGAAGCAAAATAATATTTAATAACAACTACAAGGAAAACATGCAGTGGCTAACCTCTTAATAACATGCAGTGGGCCTGGCACTAGAAGCACAGGATATACCAAGTTTCACAAAGCATTGATACGTGTGGGTAACTGCGCAGTTATAGATCATATTATCAACAGCTATACTGATATAGATACAATTTATATTACACTGGGCTTTGAAGGTGACCTAATAAAAGAATATATTAAACATGCACAGTATACAAATGTAGAGTTTATTGAAATAAAAGACTGGATGAGCAATCAAATTAAAAGTTTTCAACAGATACCTGAACACGTATTTGATGAACCATTTT
>Ga0208791_1000874_pt1 | contig 12069 bp, 18 predicted proteins | sample 11_taG_FD_184084 | JGI IMG/M metagenome (GOLD analysis project Ga0208791, IMG submission 184084) | Marine viral communities from the Subarctic Pacific Ocean - 11_ETSP_OMZ_AT15265 metaG (SPAdes) (version 2) | ecosystem: Environmental > Aquatic > Marine > Oceanic | place: Pacific Ocean | collected...
CGGAAAGTGTAGAGATTATACGCCCATGCAACTATCAACGTAGCCAATGAAATTATCAATAATTGACCAGGAAAACCAAGGCCGCCCGAATAACAAACGCGCAAGAAGGATTCAACACCCGCAAAACCTCCAAGGAAATTCGCCGACACTAAAGAAACCGATCCACCGGCAAAAGCCCTTGAATAACCGCTTGAGAGCATACCAGATTTGAAACCTTGACCAACTACCCCAACACCTACGAAAGCTGCGAGAAGTTGAATTAAAATGTTTATTTCAAACATTCCTCACCCGCTCCATAAAAGGGTCCCATGCTTCGGTTGAAGCGAGTGCCACCCCAAACAATCCGATTGATAAGATCAAAGTCCCTGCTTGAACTGAAAGCGAACCAGATGCTTCACCGATGACACCTATTTCAACGTGTACGAGGTATTTTGAAGGGGAGGGATTACTTTCTGGGAAGAATGGTACATAAAGGCCGCTTTGAGTCAATCCCTGGGACAAATCGGGTACGTAAAGATCATCAATGGTAATAGTGAACCATGATTGGTTATAATTGTCGTTTGCTTCCGCCATTTCATCAATAAGGAAGGCATTCATAGCAGTTATGGGTATAGTAATAGAAAAGGCATATTGACACATATAGTCAACGCTCCTTGAACTTGAATTCGAAACAGAATCCACCACAATTGAATTTATACTTGCAAATTCACCATTAAACACCTCAATGGTTTTATTTGCTTTGTATGCTGTTGGTACGGGGTTAGGAGGCGTGATATTTGGATTGTAAGCACTCCAATACAATTGTCCAGTATTGAACCAAACATTCATTGAACCAGTAATTTCATTGAAAATGGTGGGGTCATCGCATTGATATGATGTGCCTTGAAAGACATCCATAGCGAGCATATCAATGTTTATTTCAGTTATGGATCTATCAATCAATTCTTCCTTAACTACACCTGCGGCGAGAATAAAGGTATAAGGTCCATCCCCGCACGAAGTTCTTTGAGATCCGCTATTGTACGTTGTGGGGTCGCAGCTTTCCATTGTTTGATACCGATCCCCGTTTAGGTTATACATTGTTGTGCCTTCAACAGTTGGGCAGTTCTCATAAAGATGATAATAATCAATACCCGCATAACCATAACCGCCGCACCATGTATCACTTGAATTGTCTGTGGTTATACCGGTTTGATTCATTGTAAGCCATCGATCATTTCGATTGTTTGTTGAAGTTGAATCGGCTGGCATTTCTATGTAATCATCAGGTGCGGCGTTTGCGTTCGCGATCAATGAAACTGCAAAAGGCAAACCAATCAACACAAACATGATGGCCACCGCATTGATGGCTATTGGTGAAAGTGGGCCTTTTTCGCTCATTATCTCAAATCCTTAACTTGTTTGATTATTTTGGAGGGGGACCGCCGCCTTCTTTGCCACCAGGATCGCCGCCAACAAATCCACCAGAGGAACATTGTTGTTCAGCTTGGGTCGCGCTTCCATCATTAGGCGGTTCAATTCCCCATAGTTCAAGAGGCATACAACCGCTTCCAAGATATTCTTCCCAGACTTCAAAGGTTGTTGATTCGTATCTGTCACCGTTATATCTGTCTTGGATCGGCGTATGGGATTCCCCGTTGCCATCGGCCCAAGGATATATGATGCATTCTGGATCAACTCCCCCAGGCCGTCCAATTTTGAAAACGTCACCGTTTGGTCCGCCATCTAAATCCATACCATCGGAAAGCAGTAAATTACCGCCTTCGTTGTTTATGTCGTCAATACACTCTTGATGGATTTGTATAGCTGCTGATTGGCCCGTTAAAGCACCAACAACAACCAACAACAGCATACCCGTCAAGGCTTGCGCTTTTCTTGCTTCTGAGATCATAGGGGACAACCCCTATTCACTTCTTGAGCAGACTGCCAAGAGCTGCAACAACGGAACCGGTCAAGAAGAGATGGTATGCGTTTTGTGCATCATCAAAGGCGGTATAAACGTAGTCACCCTGGATGATGTCTGCCACAGTGCCAGAGAACGAGGTAACGCCGATTAGCCCGATAATAACTGGTGTGTAACGGATAACGGTGTTGACAAAGGGATATTGGTCGGAACTTGCACGAAGAACGCCAAGACCTGCGCTAGAAAGCAATGTGACGAAAACGCCGGCGGTGGCCAAACGGTCCACAAAGTCGATTTGGCCCCCATAACTTGCGATGGTTTCTGGTGCGACTGCTGTTGGGTCTGTGACGACGGTTAGAGCCTCGCCGATCCCCAATTGAAGTGCCATCCATAATCCTGCGATTACTGCCACTGCTGTTCCGATTTGTGTTGCTTGCTTCCATAGGTTATTCATAAAAAATACTTCCTTAATCCTTCCCAATTAACTTAAGGATATAAGGAATTGAACCACAATAAACCAACCATCCCCTTTAGGGGATGATTTCCCTCCACCTTTGACGGGTTGATTTAGGGATCGGTGGCAATTCACCAACAAAAGCATAAATTTTGGAATGCTGATGGCCTATTGATACCCTTCCAACTAATTCGAAACCGTTTGAACGATAACATTTGATTATCTGGGCCACTTCTCTTGAAGACCTGGACCGAGTGGGCCATGCTTTACAGAATACGTTAGAGATTTCAGCAGGTGGCAGTTCACCAAGCTGCCTAAGAATGAAAGCGATTCTCACCCAATCAGTTCGCTTAGATGCCAGACTCTTCATAGATCAACATAATGGCAACGCACCTTGAACACTCCCCCCCTCATCTCCCAGTGAGCGAAGCGAACGAAACAGGCGAAAAGGAAAGGGGGGGACAAAGGCCCCCCTTTCCGTCTTGAGCCGGTCCCGTCACTTTTCCCCCTAACCCCCTAACTTATATTCCGTCGGACCCCCACAGGGGTTAGAGGGAGGCCGTGAGGCTGTCGGGAAAACCGTAATCAAGCAACGCTTGAGGTTTTGAGGGATCTGCGGCGAGTTTGTTTCGTATATTATTATATACTGGGTTGCTATCCCAGAACCATGCACAGACAAAAGTTCATCTGGTCCCACTGCGAAACCTGCGGAAAATCTGAAAATTATACGGCTTACACTGTCCACAAGCGCATTTCAATATGCGAATGCGGTACTTTGGTGATTAAGAATCAAGCAACAACAGAAAGAGGGATCTCACACCCTATGGCTCACAAATACAAATACCTCGACAGATTTGAATCCTACGCTGTGGCATGGGGGGCATGAAAAATGAAAAGCCCGATCTTCAACCCGCCATACGCTTTCCACCCATATTGTGGCAACGTCAAATATGCAGTTTCTTACCTGAATGCAACTGGCTTTAATCCACCTGCCGGGCCATTCACTTTGATGAGCGACCTTCGCACAGGGATTTCGAAACAATATCGCGTTGTTGATGTCTTTGTTGGCTACGATTGGATCACAAACATGGAGGCCTAAACTATGAATTGCGGAAGATGTTTTAAAAGATGTTCAGCAATTGAAGTTAAGGCATTTGGGCAATGTGGCCGATGCCAAGCGAAAGATGTATTGAAGAGGGATCAAGAATGAAGAAGCCAGTTGGAAGACCTCGCAAGTCACTACCCCAAAAAAGGGTGTCGATGTCAATAAGCATCCCACGCTCTTTATTGAATGAAATGGATCGAACATTGAGGCCAAATCAAACACGTTCAAGGTGGATTGAATCCTTAATTAAAAAAGCAATAACCCCCGTTCATGGATCAATTGACCCTCTCATACGGCATGAGTGGTTTTGCTTGGCTTGTGAATCAGGGTGGCACACTAACAGGCCCAAAGAACAGACCTTCGCCTGTGTGAAGCGGCATTGTCGAAGCGAGAAAATTGAATATCAAGGCATACACATGGGGGCAAATAAATGATGAACGATTGCTGTCAAATCAAGGGCAATGCTCGCATTCAGCATTCAACCAACCCTCAAATTCTTTTGAGGGTGGTTTGTCAATACTGTGCTCTGGTGATCCATGAAGAAAGAAAAGGGCCACCGCATCCAAAGAAGGAGGAATAAATATGGCAAGAACAAGAATACTAAGAAAGAAAATGATAGAGATATTTGAGCGAGAAGGAGATATGACAGGCGGGGATATGAAGCACTTCCTCGATAATGAATTGAGATGGGGCGCAGGATCAATCAATGCGGTTGTTATGCTGTTGAGAAGGAACGGCGACGTTGAGAAGAAAGGTATGCAGGTTCACAACAGCAAAGCAAAACGCCACCGCCAAATCATATGGGGGTTGAAAGAATGACAGAAAATAAATTGATTTTAGATGTTTGCTGTGGCCTTAGAGCAATGTGGTTCAATAAACAACATCCAAATGCCATATATCATGATAAGAGAATTAGAGAAAAAGGATTTGATGATTTTAGACCTAACTTTTCAGTTAAACCGGACATTCAAGGAAATTGGGATTCACTGCCTTTTGATGATCATACATTCAAATTAGTGGTTATGGATCCTCCGCACATTATTACTACTGAAGACTCACATCGAATGGTGAAATATTATGGCCATTTAGAAAAAGACACTTGGAGAGAAGACATAAAAAAAGGCTTTGATGAATGCTGGCGGGTCTTGGATGTTCATGGCGTCTTAATTTTCAAGTGGTCCGAGGCATCAATAAAAAAGAAAGAATTGCTTTCTGTTCTTGAAAGAGAACCTTTATTCGGCCATCCAAACGGTTCAAGAGTCCCTTGCCATTGGCTAACTTTTATGAAAATGGAGGCTTCACAATGAGAGAAGAAGAAGCTGCGTGTTTGACTATCCTAAAGAAAAGCGTGAGGGAGTGCGCTGAAGCGAACTTTCCTGATGGTCCTTGTAGAATATGCCTGGTCACTTTAGAGGCGGCTCTCAAGGCTCAAATCGACATCAACGAACATGAATTGGCTTTGATGCAGGAAGAAGCGTGGCTAACTGGAAATTATTGTTCATGCCAAGATCATGAAATAAACATTAACTGTACCGGGTGCTTTTGATGTGGCAATTTATGAACAATTACGAATTTCAACCGGGTGATGGGACTCGCTACACGATCCACTTAATGGATGCCAAATATGGTGGCGTATATGTGATTGTCAACGAATCTTCAACGTGGCGATACCATGAAGGCGACTGTTTGAAATTCCTGTGCGGAAATAATAACGAATGGACTCAAAGGGCCGTCTTCAATTTCTTGGAGGCTTTGGAATGATTTACAACCCAGAAGATGAAATGCTTCGAATCTGTTCTTATGGAGGGGGGGTTCAAACGTTCGGTATGTTGTTAATGATTAGAGATGGTTTGATTCAACGCCCCCATGCGTTTGTTTTTTCCGATACGAAAGCCGAATATGATGCAACCTACGCACACATCGAAGCATATGCAAAGCCTCTATGTGAAGAGATGGGGATCCCCTTTTACACTGTTCAATTCAATGATGGAATTATTGAAGGCTACAAAGAAAAAAATTCAATACCTTTGCCGGGTTTTAGAAGCTGCACATTCAATTACAAAGTTAGGCCGATAAATTACAAATTGAAAGAATTGTTAGGTGATAACTGGACAAGGGGGAAGGCTTGCGTTAATTCATACATTGGGATCTCAACCGATGAGAAGCAACGTGCTGTTAGCAGAAAGGATCAACGCCCAAAGTGGTCCATGGTAACTTATCCTTTTCTTGACTTGGACATGTCAAGGAGGCAGATTATCGAATATATTGAAAAATCCGGTTATCCTGTTCCTATAAAATCTGGGTGCTACATTTGCCCATATCACGGATTCAAGGGTTTTGTTGATTTGAAAACAAACCACCCAGAGAAGTTCAAGATCGCGGTTGAGATGGAAGAACTTTATTTTGAACATCGACCAGAAAGAAAACACGGTTTCCTTCAAGATACTATGATTCGACTCAAAGAACTTGGCGAGATACCCTCCCTTTGGTCATTTGCAGACCAAATACCCAATGAAACAAAAGAATGCGATTCTGGGGGCTGTTTCCTATGAGCGAGGCGGTGGCATGAATGGTTTGGCTTTATGTGCCGGAGTTGGAGGGCTTGAGCGAGGGATTGAATCCATCATTCCTAATTCAAGAACCGTTTGCTATGTCGAAGGCGAAACCTATTGCGCCTCGGTCTTGGCGTCTAAGATGGAAGCGGGATCACTTCCTAAAGCACCTATCTGGTCTAATGTGCGAACCTTCGATGGCAAGGCTTGGCGTGGAAAGGTTTCTATCCTCTCTGGAGGTTTCCCCTGTCAACCTTATTCAACAGCAGGAAAGCAACTCGCAGACAAAGACCCCAGGGATTTGTGGCCCGACTTCGCACGGATCATTGGCGAAGTTCGACCAGAGTTCATCTTCTTGGAGAACGTCCCAAATGTCGTTAAGTGGGCTTTGCCAACCGTACTTGAAGACCTTTCCAAAATGGGGTATAATGCGGCGTGGTGTGTTGTGGCAGCTTCCGACATTGGAGCGCCACACAAACGTTCCCGTTGGTTCCTCTTTGCCTACTCCAACGACTCAAGCAAATATGCTATGCGATTCGATGCATCACAGTCAAGCCCACAGGAATTTGAAGGCGTTAATGTTTCCAACACCAACAGCGAGCGACGGAGTGAGGTCAAATCTAACCTACGGAGCGGGAAATTTAACGTTGAAAGGTGCAGTGATGAAAGAAAATTGGCCGACACCAACGGTCAATCATATACGAAACCACAACGAACCGGTGGAGAATTACGACAAACGGGTTCAAGATTGGAAAGACGGAAAGACAAAGGGCAAACCAGGGATTTCATTGGGTGTGGCGGTGAGAAAATATCCAACACCAACAGCGAGGGAACCAAACGACATAGGAATAAATCTCAAGAGGGGCAGGTATTCAAACGACACACTCACCAGAAAGGTTTCAAACTTGGAGGGTCTTCAAACTGGTGGCAGGTTGAACCCAGAGTGGGTCGAGTGGTTGATGGGGTGGCCGATTGGGTTCACAGAATGCGAGCCTGTGGTAATGGAGTAGTACCTCAACAGGCCGCTTATGCCTATTCGATCTTGATGGAAAGATGTGGCTTTATGGTTTCCAAATCTTAGACTTTCGACGGCTTTGGGGCATTGATGCGAACCTTGAACCCAAAGGTTGCCGACTCATAACCTCTTGAAGTCCGATCTCATCAACCATGTTCAAAGCTGCGTTAACATGGTCGCCCTCAATTCCCAGACGTTTCAATTTGTTTCGAAGTGTTATTGATTTGGAATTACTCAAGGCAATATGTCGAGGAATACCGCCATTCATTTTTGAAAGTCGGGCGGCAGCCATTCGGTCAAATCTTCTCTGCTGTTCCCTGGTCATGTTTCCTTCTCCTTTCTTTTCTGCCTTCTCTTTTGTGGTGGCTTGACAATGCCGAGCATCACCTCTTTATCTTCAATCGAATGATACCGCATGGGCCTTGAAAGCAGGTCCGCCTTCTTTGCATCGACTTCTTTTGATAAGAATTTGGGGAATGGTGCGCGTACGAGCATTCTATCTTTGGCAGACCAAAAAAAGTCACGATAGCGTATATCCTTACAGACCTTTCTTAGTTCCCATTGAGCGTGTTCAACTTCACCCCTCCATTCCTTTCGTTCTTGAGCGATTAAGTCTGAATCCACCCATCTTATGATCGGCGATATTGTGGTATATCTCAAAAGGCTTAGATCAATCCCCGACATACTTTGAGTCGTAAAAATAACAGTCATCCCGCCGCCAAAGTGTGAAAGCACTCCCGCAGCTTTGGCGAGGGTTTGATTCGTTGAAGACATAGCCGACCTTGAATTAAAATGGGTCGCCGAATCATCCAAAAGCCATACAGCCGGACCCTCAACCTTCGCGATGTCGTTAAATGATGTATTAGACACCCTTCCAGCCCAATGCTTAGGGATTCCTTCATCAATGACCACTTGAGGGAAAGAGTCCAAAATAACGGGCCTGTTTGTATGTTCTATGACATAATCAATTAAAGCATACGAAATACTGGTTTTTCCGCCCCTCGCGGAACTAAGCACAGGTAATATTCCGGTGCCTAAAGCCTCCCTCATTTTTCCATCCACCTTCCAACGTTGGCCTTCTTGAAGAAGGAGGTTCACGATTGAAGGAGGAAAGGAGTTTCTTTTCATTCGAATTCATCCACCATGTCTTCAAGTGTTTCGTCGAGTTCAAAATCAACCGATTCTTCTTCAATTCCAAAGGCTTCGCTTATTTCCGTTGGGATGATTGCGCCATAAATCATTTGAAGGGACCAATCAACGATCTCGGCCGACTTCTTTTCAACTTCAACGCCAACCGTCTGCTTTGTGATTCTCGTTTCCCTCAAATGCTTCTGCAGCTCGCTTGAAAGAATATCAACTGTGTTCAAATCTCTGACCTGCTCAAATTGGTTAAATTCTGCCAAAGCGGAACCATCACCCTCAAGGGTTTCAATATCAAAAGCAGTCAATAAAGTGCGTGAGGTTCCGCTTTTGCTCCAAAAGTCAACCCCTCTTCCGCTTATTTTTACTGGAACCCTTGAACCTATCCTGTATTCAGTTAAACGCCCAGGGCCATCCACAACCATGAACAAACGTGCATCAGCCTTGGCCCTTTCAGTCAACCAGGGTATGAAGATAAATGAACCAACAATGGAACCGATCAACCATATTGGCAGCTCCCCAAAGACTTGATAGACAAACCAGCCAATTAACGCCAAACCTCCAACGATAGCCACACCATAGGCCATCATCACGACTAAATCAGCCCAAGTTCTGCCATTGTTGTTGATGTTGGTCAATTGCGTGACCTGTGGTTGAACCTCGCTCATGCAATCACCTCTTCAATATATTTCCTGTCAATATTGTGGTTAATTACCTTCCATAGCAATAAAGTGACCATACACCATACAATAATTGAAGACCCTAATGCTATCATCACTTCCCTGGTCGCAAGGTCGGATTGAGATATATGCTTGAGGTCTGGGTTTTGTTGAGGCTCGATTGAATAATAGGCTTGAGTCCATACCTCCGATGAATAGATGGTAACGTTATCATAAACGGCAACTATTGACCCGTTCACTTCCAGAGTATAGGTTGAAAAACCGGCATTTAGTGGAAACCATGAAGATCCGTTAATTTGTGCCAAAACCAATCCGTTTGATTTGATAACCGTTTGCTCTCCACAATCGGAAACCAAATAACCAGAATCACCAAACATAATTGAATCGTTTTGCATCAAGGTGTAGATCATTCCAGAAGAATCAACCGAATAAATGTAAGAAAGACATTCATCATCAGGCGGGGCAGATGCGGAAGCCATCGGGGGAGAGATAAGGACCCCAATAATCAAGGTGAAAAAAACCGCACTACTGCCCCATTTGTTTTTTATTTGCATATCTCTCTCTCTCCATATTCTCACCTTTTTAACTTAGAAATCTAAGAAAAGAAAACCTCAAAAGCGGGTTTCTATTTTGTAAATAACGACTTGAGGCTTTTGTGACTACACGAGCCTTTGCTCCTTGCCTTGCGCTGTATGAATTAGAATTGGAAGCCTTAGAGGGGAAGAAAAAGCCCAATATGCCCCCCAAAGGTGTGGCTAAGGCCGCATTCCAGAGGCTTTCTTTAGCGATTCCAATAATATCGCTGACCTTTTCAAGAACGAACGGCAAGATAAAGACAAATGCGAGGATTACAACAGCCGCGATAATCAACCAGCCATACCATGGTATGCCGCCGCTTGAATTTCCATTTTGAATGGTTATTCCGGGTTGTTGTTGTCTGTTGGCTACTGCCGATCCAGCCGCCGCCGCTACAAGAGGGGCAACCATTAGACAATCACCTGCCGGAAAGTGTAGAGATTATAGGCCCATGCAACGATCAACGTAGCCAATGAAATTATCAATAATTGACCGGGGAATCCAAGACCCCCAGAATAACAAACGCGCAGGAAGGATTCAACACCGGCAAAACCTCCAAGGAAATTGGCCGAAACTAAAGAAACCGATCCACCCGCAAAAGCCCTTGAGTAACCACTTGAAAGCATACCAGATTTGAAACCTTGACCAACTACCCCAACACCTACGAAAGCTGCGAGAAGTTGAATTAAAATGTTTATTTCAAACATTTCTCACCCGCTCCATAAAAGGGTCCCATGCTTCCGTTGAAGCGAGAGCAACACCAAACAAACCGATTGATAAAATCAAAGTACCTGCTTGCACTGATAATGAACCCGTGGCTTCACTAACAACACCAAATTCAACATGCACAAGATATTTTGAAGGGTTGGGGTTACTTTCTGGGAAGAATGGAACATAAAGACCGCTTTGTGTCAATCCTTGGGACAAATCGGGGACATAAAGATCATCTATTCTAATTGTGAACCATGATTGATTATAATTATCATTTGCTTCGGCCATTTCATCAATTAGAAAGGCATTCATAGCCGTTATTGGGAACGTAATTTTGAAAGCATATTGACACATATAATCAACGCTTCTTGAACTTGAATTGGAAACGGAATCGACAACAATTGAATTAACGCTTGACAATTCTCCTTCGAATACCTTTATCGTCTTATTTTCGATAAATGCGGTTGGCACTCCGCTTGGTGGCGTGATATTTGGATTATAAGGACTCCAATCAACTCGCCCACTGTTAAACCAAACATTCATTGAACCCGTAATTTCATTGAATATGGTCCGATCATCACATTGATATGATGTCCCTTGAAAAACATCCATGGCCAGCATGTCAATGTTTATTTCGGTTATTGTTCGATCAATCAATTCTTCTTTAACTACTCCTGCGGCCAGAATAAACGTATAGGGTCCATCCCCGCAAGAAGTTCTTTGAGAGCCGAAATTATATGTAGTGGGGTCACAACTTTCCATAGTTTGATAACGATCACCGTTTAAACTATACATGGTTGTGCCTTCAACAGTTGGGCAGTTCTCATAAATATGATAATAATCTACTCCTGCATATCCATAACCCCCGCACCATGTATCACTTGAATTGTCGGAGTTGATACCGGTTTGATTCATGGTTAGCCATCTATCATTCCGGGTGTTTGTTGAAGTTGAATCGGCTGGCATTTCAATATATTCATCAGGTAATGCGTTAGAGTTGGCGATGAGTGAAACAGCAAAAGGCAAACCAATTAATACAAACATGATGGCCACCGCGTTGATGGCTATGGGTGAAAGTGGCCCTTTTTCGCTCATTATCTCACATCATTGATTTTATTTTATGGCCCTGCTAAACATTGCGCTTGATATTCGTATTGGCTTCCATCATCGGGAACAGGTACGCCGCCCAAATCAGCAACAGCGCAACCGTTATTGAAATCATTCCACACTTGGAACGTTGTTGAAGCGTATCGGTCTGCTGTATATCTTTCATTTTCTGGTGTGTGATCTTCCCCGTTTCCATCAGCCCAAGGATATTCAAGGCAATTCATATCCGGTCCGTCTGGAGAGCCATAATTAACGGGGTTGCCGCCAATACCGCCATCCATGTCGATTCCATCCCATATTAAGGGATTTCCACCGTCGTTATTGATGTCGTCAATGCACTCTTCATGCACCTGGACTGCAATTGGAGATCCAGTTAAAGCACCAACTACAACCAACAATAGCATACCGGTCAAGGCTTGCGCTTTTCTTGCTTGTGAAATCATAGGGGGCAACCCCTAATCACTTCTTGAGCAGACTTCCAAGAGCTGCAACAACGGAACCGGTCAAGAAGAGATGGTATGCGTTTTGTGCATCATCGAAGGCGGTATAAACGTAGTCGCCTTGAATGATGTCTGCGACAGTTCCAGAGAAGGATGTGACGCCGATAAGCCCGATAATGACGGGGGTATAACGGATCACAGTGTTCACGAATGGGTACTGGTCAGAACTTGCACGAAGGACGCCAAGACCTGCGCTTGAAAGCAATGTGACGAAAACGCCAGCAGTGGCCAAACGGTCCACAAAGTCGATTTGGCCCCCATAACTTGCGATGGTTTCTGGTGCGACTGCTGTTGGGTCTGTGACCACGGTGAGTGCCTCGCCGATG
>Ga0208791_1000878_pt1 | contig 12052 bp, 5 predicted proteins | sample 11_taG_FD_184084 | JGI IMG/M metagenome (GOLD analysis project Ga0208791, IMG submission 184084) | Marine viral communities from the Subarctic Pacific Ocean - 11_ETSP_OMZ_AT15265 metaG (SPAdes) (version 2) | ecosystem: Environmental > Aquatic > Marine > Oceanic | place: Pacific Ocean | collected...
ATAATGATGCTTATAAAACATTAACTGAACGAGGTGAAAAAAGTGATTTCTTTAGGTATTGTTATTTGTATGAAAATGGAGGTGTATATGCTGACACTGATGTTTATTGTAACCAACCCTTAGACAATTTTATTGAACATCAAGATTTAGTTGTTGGGTTAGAAGCAAATACATCATTAGGAATATTTGATGATATAGTAGATAAAATAAATGATAACTACGTAAGTGTGTGTAATTGGTTTATAGCAACTAAACCTAAACATCCAGCAATATCAAAATTAATAAATGATATAATTGCAAATCCAAAAAATGGTGTATTGCAAAATACAGGACCAGGTAGATTTACAAAACATATCTTAGATTATTTTGGTAGAGAACATAATTTCGAGAACGATATAAATAAAAATAAATCACAACTATTATCAATAAATAGATTTGGCAGTAATCAATCGCATTCTAATGCTAAAAAATATAATAATCCATTTGAAATAAATGATGATGATATATACATAACGCACATGTTTGAAGGAACTTGGAGAACAAGTAAACAAAATGATTTACAAATTATAGAAACTGAATATTGTTCACACAATTTATCTTTAATACCAATATCAAAAGGTTATAAAGGAGTAGCACGCGTAGATAGAGATACAGCAAGAACTGAATTTATGAAAAAATTAGGCGATTGTAGAACACTATATGAATTTAAATTTGATAAAAATTTAAAATTAATTGATTATAGTGAAAAAGAAATTACATACAATCAAATAGCTAAATTTGAAGACTATAGATCATTCATATATAAAAAGAAAATGTATCACTCAGTAGCATACATTGATGAAAATTGGAATACAAGAATAGGATTATTAGATAAACATTATCGTTTTATAAAAGATATAGATGTAGAAGAGCCTAATAGAATGCGTTTTGGTGTTGGTGATGAAGTAATGTGGGAGAAAAATTGGTTATTCTTTATTCATAATAATGGTTTACATTTTATATATAATACATCTCCTAATTTTGTTGTTTATATAGATAAAGGTAATTTTGAATTTGAAAAAATAATTGATGTTGAAAATAAATTCAATAATAAATTTCCTGAAGATGAATTATATTTTAGTGCTAAAGTAAAAGTAGGTGGTTCAACGCAACCAATTTGGTTTGAAGAACAACAATGTTATATCTATTTAGTTCATACAAAAATATATAATGATAGAACATACAATCATTACGCTGTAAAATTAGATAAAGAACTAAACATAATAGATGTAAGCTATAAACCATTAATACCAGCGAAAATAGGATATGCTCTGTTTTTTATTACAAGATGGTTTACTAAAGGTGATAATGTAGTAATGAGCGGAGGGTTAGAAGATAATAAAAATTGGATTTGGGAAATACCTAAATCAAAAATTTTTAATTCTTTTAATTGAAAAAAGCGAGATAAAAGACATTGCATTTAAATTCGTAAATTTGTAAAAATATTTGGCGGATGGCTTGTGAAATTTATATATTATCTTGTCCTATAGGAGCAATAGGAGATGAGTGTACATTTGAAATCGATTGTTGTGGAGGACAAACAGTTACTTACACTATGCAGCCTGACAGTATTGTTGATGCTTGTGTAGACGATCAAGGGACAGTCACTGTAACATCTTTATCTGGTTCAGCCTCAGTCGCCTTTGAAGAATGTTCTTCTGATTGTGGCGATATCCCTGTAGTACCTACACAAACACCCACTCCCACACCAACGCCTACACCCACCTCAACTCCTACAGGATGTAATGAATGGGAACTAGAAGGGGGTTCAGGTGGTGGCACGTTTAGTTACACTAATTGTGCTGGTAATCCACAAACAGAAAGTGTACCGGATGGTGATTCAATACCAGTTTGTGCATTAGGAGTGCCTACTGTAATAAGTGGTAATGGGAATGTGACTCTAAATGGGCCTTGTGCCTCCCCTACACCAACGCCTACACCAACATCTACGCCAGCTCCGACACCCACACCTACACCTATAAATGTACAGTGTTTTGAATGGACTCTAGTATGTCCAAGTGGAAGTGCTGCGTGTAGTTATCAATACATAGACTGTGACGCAGTAAATCAAACAGGGACACTCGCTCCTGACCAAGATATTGATGTTTGTGTTTTATTTCCACAAACACCACAAATAAATAATGGTACAGCAATAGAGACTGGTGATGCGTGTAGCCCGGGTCCAACACCTACGCCAGGTCCTCCTACGCCTACTCCTACTCCTTCAACAGGATGTACAGAATGGACTTTAACATGTCCGAGTGGTGCAGTAAATTGTAATTATACTTATAGGGATTGTGATAATATACTACAAAGCGGTACTTTGTACACTGACCAAGATGTAGATGTTTGTGTAAAAGACAATAATACTCCAACAGTACAAAATGGAAGCGCTCAAAATCAAAATGTTGCTTGTAATCCCACTATAACACCTACACCAACTGCAACTCCAATACCCACACCAACGCCGACGCCTGGTGCGCCTACACCTACGCCAACAGCTACTCCATTTCCGACACCTACTCCTACAACACCTCCTCCGACTAGTGTTGTTCCTCCAATACCTTCACCGGTAGAAACGGAGTATACTTTAACATATAGCCAAACCTCTAAAGGGTGGCCATCATTTTATTCATACATACCTGATTATATGCTTGGTATGAACCAATACTTTTATACATTTAATGGTGGTAATTTATACCAACATAATGCAAATGGAAATAGAAATAATTTTTATGGAGAGCAATATAATTCTCAAATAACAACAGTGTTTAATCAGAATCCTCTTGAGAATAAAATATTTAAAACTATTAATTTGGAATCAGATCAGGCATGGCAAGCAAATTTAGAAACCGATATACAGCAAAACGGATTTATTGAAAGTGCTTGGTTTAAAGAAAAAGAAGGTGCTTACTTTGCATTCTTAAGACAAAACGGAGAAGTGCCAGCGCTTCCAGGACAATACGCAATGAGGTCAGCAAATGGTATAGGAAAGTCTACAAGTGTATCAGCAATAGGAAATACCACAACAATTAATTTCTCTGCTAACCCACTGGTAGATATAGGAAGCATTGTAAGTGTTGGTGACTACTTATATTTTTCTTTACCAAGCTATACAACAATTAGTTTGGGTGGACAAATAACAAACATAAACGTAGACATACCAGCTGGAATAAATCAAATTTTAATTGATACAAGTATTACTGGAGCATCAACCATCACAATTCAAGATCCATATATACTTTACATCAAAAGTTCAGTTGCAGAATCTCACGGTTTACTTGGTCACTACTGTATATTTACTTTAATAAACGAAAGCACTAAATCCACCGAACTCTTTGCAGTTGAATCCGAAGTAATGAAAAGCTATCCGTAAAAATTAGTATCTTTACACTAGTATGGAGTTTAGTATAAGGAAATTAAATCCATCTGATTATGAAGATGTATTAGTAGGGTGGTGGAAAGATTGGGGTTGGCAGGCGCCAGCTAAAGATTTTTTACCTGAGAATGGAGAAGGAGGATTAATGGTAATGTTAGATGATAAGCCTGTTTGCGCAGGATTTACTTATATTTCAAACTCAAAGGTTACTTGGGTAGATTGGATAATATCAGACAATAAAATAGAAGATAAAGCATTGAGACACGAGGCAGTTAAATTTTTAGTAAGTACATTAACAAATATATGTTCTAAAAACGGTGGCTATATCTACGCCCTGCTAAGACACGATGGTTTAATTAAAACTTACGAAGACCTTGGATATGTAAAGGGAGATAGTTATACACACGAAATGATTAAAAAAATATAATATGGCATTAGGAACTACAGGAGCAATAATTGCATCAGCTGCCGTTCAAGCAGGGACATCTGCAGCAGGTTTCGCTCAAGCTGGAAAAGCTCGTAAAGAAATGAAAAAAGCAGAAGCAGAGGCAGATAAAGCTATGGCTGCAGCTAGAAAAAAATTAGAAACGAATTATTTAGCAGGTCTAAGTATTGCTAAAGAACCTTATGAATTAGCAAGAGAAAATTTATTGCAACGTTCTGCAGCACTTACTCAAGCTGGAGTTGAAGGTAGTACAAGAGGAGCGGCAGCCACTGCGGGACAAGTTCTTATGGCTGGTCAAGCACAGGCTGCTCAACAAAGAGCCTCTATGTCGCAGGAAATGAATAGACTGCAAGAATTAGCGGCGAGAGAAGAATCAAGATTACAAAGCGCTAAAGTTGATTTAGATATAGGGGAGGCAAAAGGAGCTCAGCAAGCAGCAGCGGACTATCAAGCAGCGGCAGATGCAGCTAAATCTGGAGCTATTAAAAGTGCAGCGGGTGCATTAACTACAGGCATTAAAGCTTTTTCTGAAAATCCATTTGATGTATCTGCAGCAGCTGGGACGTCAGGAGCAGCACCTAGTTTAGGAACTTATAGCGGTACAGATTATAGTGGTTTTGGGCAGGACTTAATTAACTTTAACCCAGTTATGCCCAACTTAACCGGTAATCAATTTTATGATTTTTTACAACCAGGTGTAACTGCGCCTAAAATAGGAGAATAATTATGGCAAGTAGATACGGATATGTAAGTAGAGATACAGCAAATCGTCAAATAGACTGGAATGCTATAGGAACACAGGTGTCTGATGGTATTACTAAAATTACAGAAGACAGAAAGGAAAGAAGGGAAGATATATTAACTAAAAGCACAGACTATGCAAAGATGCTTATTGATATGCCTATGGGGTCTAATACCGCATTCAATGAATACCTTGCACAATTTACTACTCAAGCATCTAAAGCTGCGCTTTCAGATTTAAATTTGTTAAAGTCTGGAGAAATTTCTGAACAAGAATATTATAACAGAAGAGCTAACCTTTTATCCGGTACAGAGTTAATGATATCAGGAGCAAATAATTTTAATAAAAATTATGATGTTATACAGGAAAGAATAGATAATGGTACTGCTTCAGCTGTAGAGATTAAGTATAGAGAAAAGATGGCGCAACTTTTAGAGTTTGGTAACCGTACTCCATTCATAAACCCTGACACCAGAGAAGTTAATACTGCACGATTAGCTCCAAGTGGTATAATGGAAACCACTGTAGAGGATATTGCATCAGCTTCAGACATGTTTAGGATATCAAACTTTCAATTAAATAAGTTTGACATGAACAGCGCAATTGAAGACATTACAAAAAATATAGGTATACAAGATGTTACTATAACACCTGAGATGGTAAGAAAAGCTCAAAGTGAAGGCAGACCAATAGGCGCAGTTGGAACAAGAGTAAAGGGTGCATTTAATTCTGCATTGATGAGTGAAAAAGACACTGAATTAGCTAAGAAAGACTATGTTAGTTCTTATTTAAAAGACGATAGCGCTGTTATTAGCATACTGGCTGATTATGTTCCGGGTTATGATGTCACCTTAGAGCCGTTTGAAGTAGATGATAAAACAGTTTTAATCGGCAGGAATGGTGCTTATGAAATAACAGATGAACAAAGAAAAGCAGCTGAAGATTATATGATAGATAGACTAGATAAAGCGTTGCCTGAAAGTGTAGATACTTCTAAAGTTAAAACACCTGTTGAATTAAGAAGAGAAGAGTTAGAAATTGAGGCTCTTCAAAATCAAGTTGATCTTGGTGATATTAAAATTAGTGATGCAATAAAAAGACTAGGTAAAGATTTGTCTACATTTAATTCACAATTAGAAGCAGATATTAAAAATTCTTTAGGAGAAGACTTCAATACTAATTATGCAAATAATCGTACAGCATTTTTAGGATTTTTAGGTAGAGATTCACAAAAAGCTGAAAATGCAATTGATGCTAGTTTAGCAACATTAAATGAGTACGGAGCATGGGCTGGAGTAAATGTCGAGATAAAAGGTTCTAATATAGTTTTTAGTACGCCTCTTTTTGATGATAACGGAAAAAAATTAGACGAACCAATTAAAATCGAAATTCCTGTAACAAATATAAAATCAGGTCAGCAATTGCAAAATACAATGCAGGCATTTATTTCTAATTACAGCGACCCAATATTTGTTGATAACGCATATACCACAGGTAAGTTTACTGAACCTAAGAAAGAAGAAGAAGAACCTATACCAGATGATAGGACAGAAATAGTATTATCTTTTGGAACAATAAAAGTTCCTGAGGGTGGAGATAAAAAATCATACGTAGATTTTAATGCGTTTAAAAGAGAATATCCTAATGCTGTATTCAATGATTTTATAATATATACTAGACCAGATTTAGTTGGTGAGCCAGCACAATAAATGATATGGAAACACAAGAATTATTTGAAATATTACCACCAGGTTTTTTTACTACCCCAGAACAGCTTCAAGATTTTATTGACCAAGAGGGTGTTGATGATTTGTATCAACTTGTTCCAAAAGAAACATTTCCAACTCTTGAAGATTTTCAAGTTTCATTAAAAAAAAAAGACAGTCAAGAAATAAATACGGAGTTACAATCTCCGGATGGTTCTTCGGAGCAGTTCGATCTGCCTGAAATTTCAGTAGAAGAAGACGGTTTCTTTGAAAGAAATTTAGGTAAAAGCGGTATTACAGATTTATTAGACGACACTACCAATAGTATTAGACAAGGTATTGCACAAGGCTCTAGCTTAAAACAAGCTTTGAAACTGCAACGAAAAGGTTCTAGGTCAACAAAAGAAGACATTGATAGATATGAAGAAGCTGTAAGAAAAATGCAGTCTATCCCTGTTACTGATGAGCAAAGAAGTTTTAATAAAATTTATGAAGAAAATGATAAGTCTTGGTTAGGATTTGCAAAAGGTATTTATAAAAACCCATCAGTTCTATCAGGAGTTATACTTCAATCAGTAGCAAGCATGTTAAATCCAACTGTAGCATTTGGTACTATTAAAGGTGGTGTTATTGGAGCTCTCGCAGCAGGTACGGTAGGAGCGGCAGGTGGTGCAGCATTTGGTGGGCCAGGTGGTGCAGCGGCAGGTGGTGCGGCAGGTTTGAAAACTGGTGGTAAATATGGAGCTATTATAGGATTAACAAATACATTAGAAGGGGGGCTTGCCTTTACTGAATTTTTACAAGAAGAAATAGAAAAAAAAGGATTAGAATTTGATGATGATGGTATAGCTGCAATTTTAAATGATGATGAAGCATACAGAAGGGTGAAGTCAAGAACAAAAAAAAGAGGTTATTCTATTGGTTTAGTTAATGCTATAACTTATGGAATTGGAAGTGCCTTAGCAAGGAGTGGTCGAAACATTAAAAGGTTAGGCGATTTAAAAATTGGTAAAGTTAAATTGCCCACAAGTAAAATACTTCCGGGTCCTCAAACTGCAATAAGATCAACAACAGAAATGGTTGGTGGTGGTTTAGGGGAAGTAGCTGGTAGGGCGGCAGCCGGACAAGAAATGGATGTGGCTGAGATAGGGTTTGAGGCTCTTGGTGAGCTTGGTTCTCCTGAAGCTGTAATTCCTAGCTTTAAAAATGCTTCATATACAATTGATGGAGAAAATGTAACACGAAATGATGTATTAGATGCTATCAATGGGCCTAGGGAAGATTTAATAGGCATGGAGATAACAATCAAAAATGACGCTACAATTGACAATGAAGTTCAAGCGGTTATGAAAAGAGCCTTAATTGAAAAAAGAGTTAAAGAAGGTTTAACTGCTAATCAAAATGAAAACATTACGCCTGAACAAATGAATCAACTAATTGATTTAAATATTCAATATGAAACATTTAAAGGCAGTAAGACGCCGGAGGGAACTAGAAATGCAAATAAAGTAAACGAACAAATTAAAGAAATAACAGATGCCATTCAAGAGTCAAGCACAGAGGAGATATCTCTATCGAAACAACCCAAAACTAGCCCAGAAGTGGGAACAGGAGACACCGAAGGGGCAGTCGCTTCCAGAGAGATTGCACCCGAGTCAATCAAAGATAGTGAGGAACAAACCCAAGAGAGCGAGAATCAGATTGAAATATCAGAGGATGAGATAGAAAGTCTAGCTCAAGACATAGAAAGAATAGAAGACGAGGGAACATTCAATGATAATATAGGAGAAAAAGCTTACAGAGATGGGGAGGAAGGGATGATTAAAATAGATGATCAAAATGTAAACACCCTTGTTTTTGAGACTAATACTCAAATAGTTGAATTGGGAAATGTAGATGAGATAGGTAATGATATAGTAGCAAGTAAGGGGTTAACCTTAACACCACCTGAGGGAGTTGATGTAACTAAAGTAGATGACGCAGCAGATGTTGTGGATATAGATGGTATTAAATATAAAATTATAGGCCGTAGAAGAGATAAGAAAGGCAAAGCGGTAGTGAGAGTTAAAGAAATAGAAACAGGATTAGATAGAAGATTTGTGGGACCTAAAGCAGAGCGTATATTGAAAGATCAAGCTTTGAAAAAACTTTCAACACCCCCTCCTGTATCTGTTACTTTAGAAAGAGTTCAGACAACTCAGCCCGAAATTAATCAGATTATTTACGAGCAAAAATCTTTAAATCAAATTATAGAATTAGAAAAAAAAGCAGAACAAGAAGTAAAAGATTTTGAAAAGAAAGTATTAGAAGACATGGTTGCTGAGACTATTAATAAAGATTTAGTTCAAGTAAAAGAAAATATTTTTCAAGTAACACAACAGCCAAATGGAGAATTTAAAGTTTCTCAAATGAGAGAAGATGGTAAGCTTGTACCTAGGTTAGATACCCAAATAAGAAATACTGCTATTAATAAATTTAAACAAGAAAAAAATAAACAAGAAAAAAATTTAATTAAAAAAGCAGACAAAAAAATAAATGAATTTAAAAAGAATCAAGAGGATAAAATTATATCAGCTTTAGATAATTTAATTAAAGCAACTTCGACTAAAGGAAAAGCTTTTGATGCTACGTTAGGTATCCCTCTAAGTATAGCAAACTCTTCACTAAAAGTAATTAAAGCGGCATATAAAGCAGGGAAAAGTTTAGCTGCTGCTATAGAAGAGGGCATTAAGTTTTTAAAGAAACAAGGGTTTTCGCCTAACGAAGTAGAATATAAAAAGTTTGTATTAGAAAGTTTTACAAAACCTAAACCTGTAAAAAGTACTATTACAAAGGGAAAAGAAAAACCACGAAAGGAAGAACCTCCTATTTTAAAATCGAAGGTTCCGCCTAAACCTACAGAGCCAGCTCCAACATTATTGGATGATAATGTACAGGAAGGATTAGATCAAATGATTCCAGTAATAGAAACTATTAATAAAGCTACTATAGTAGAAAATTTAGAAAATCTTCCTTCAATAGCAAAATCTTTATTGCGTGATAAAGGTAATGTAAAATTAGAAAAAGCAAGAAGTACACCAGGGATTTACTTTGACCAAGCTTTAGGCGTTAACAACAGTACAGTTTTAAGTGATAATTCAGTAGAGGTACTTGCGGAAGGATACGGTCAATATGAAGGAGCGTTTGAAAAAGTTCAGGCAGTGGTTGAAGAAGAACAAAAAAAAATAGCTAAACTATCTTTAAAAAATAAAAAATTAGAAAAGTTTGCTACGGTTGCTGGGGTAGACAGAATGAGAAATAAACAAATGGTTGACAATATGCTTATTGGTTTATATATGGATGTAAGACAAGCTGAGTTAAACAAACTTCCTGATGGTGAATTTAGTGATTCTTCTCCTAATCCTTTGGTAACATTAAACATGTCTATCGAGAAAAATCCAGCTCCTGAATCTAGAACTCTTAAAAAATTTAAAAGTAAATACGTTAAAAACGGGGAAATAAAATCAGAAGATATTTTAAAAGATTTTAATCCTCAACAAAAAGAAGTTTTAGAATCTATAGATAAAGAAAATAAAAAATTAGAAAAAATTGCAATTGAAACTAGAGAAAGAAATGGTGAAACTTTAACACCTATTAAAGGGTATTTTCATAGAATTGTTTTAACAAAAGATAATGAATCTGAAAGAGTAAAAGTTCAAAAACAGGGGGAAATGGTTAGTGATAGAAAATTAAGATCTGATGCTTTGATAGATAGAACTAAGGGAAGTAAACCTATAAATTACAATCCTTTTCTTTCATTATTAAGAGGTGCACAGCAAAGTTTTATTGAGTATTATATTTTTCCTGCAGCTGATACAGTGCAAGATATTACCGAAAATTTAGTTGAAACATTTAAAGATGGAAACGAGGGCCAGGTTGCTGCAGTAAAAGCATTAGACGCAGCTATGAAAGAAAATATAAAAACTATTTATCTAAATACATTTATGGGCGCTAATAATCTTAGTGTAACTAAAGTTGCAGGTAGAGAGGTAGTAAAAAATATGTATAGAGCACTGTTGGGTTCAGCTACAAGATTTGCTTCAGAACTTTTAGGAAATATGATGATGTTTGTTACGCAAGATCCTGTCATAATTAAAAATGCATATACTAAATTTTCTCCTTTGACTATGACTATGAAAAATAGAAATAAATACAAAGATGTTCTTTTTAATTTAAAATCTACAGAAGCTAGAAAAATAGGAAAAAGAAGAACAGGTACAGCAGCAAGCAATAGAGCTATAGATGTTAATGATTATTTAAATTTAGGTCAATCTACAAATCAAATGATGTCAGGTCCTGTATTTGAAAAAATTGAACAATTATTAAAATTTGGACCTAAACAATCATATAATGCTATTGGAGCTATTGGGGATTTTTTAATGGGTGGTTCTGATAAATTAGTCACCACTCCTGTGTGGGCTTCAAAATTTGCATTTGAGTTTGAAAAAAGTGTAAAAGAATATAACAATGAAGATATTTCTTTTGAACTTAAAGATTATGATGATATAGCTGACGGTACTTCAAAGTATTTAACAAACCCAAAGTATAAAAAAGCTTTAATAGAAGCGAGACGAAAAGCGGATAGAATGGTAGCATCTTTTGTAACGTCTGGAAATCCTATAAAATCTATTCTTAAAAACAGAAGAAGGTCTTTTGGTATGGACACTACTTTTAGAGATTATTATAGAATTTTAAATTCGTTTATGGCTAATTATACTTTAAATGAATATGCACAAGCTAGGTTTGCTATAGGTGCATTATATAAAAGTGGGTATTACTCAAAACCCTTAGCTTCAAAATATTTAGCAGGTGTGCTTGGCCGTATGTCTTCTTATGTAATATTATATGGATTATTAAATAATTTAATGGACCCACTGTTTGGAGCTCCTGAAGAAGAAGAAGATCCTTTAGATCAACAAATATACAGACAACTAATTGGTTCATCTTTAACTTTACTTTTTAGAGGAGGTTTAGGTAATATACCATCACTTCCTGTTAATTTAATAATTGAAAAATTAAATAAAGAATATCTTGAGGGGTTAAGAGATGGAAAACCTTATGATGCTTATGACAATTCAATTGTTTACAGTTTAATAAGCTTAAATGATTTAGCCTCTAAAGATCCTACTGACATTATAGCGCCTATCTTAACAGGTCCTCTTGCTCCATTAGCTAAAACATCAGTTAGAGCTATTTCATTAGCACAAAAAATGTTAACAAGCAAGAAACAATCCACCGTAGATAAAGCTTATGAAGAACTTGTAGATAGAATTATTTCACAAGAAGTTCCTGGAAACTTTGGAATGATTCCTTTTTATAAAGATGCTAGAAGAATAGCCTTGAAAAAACGATTTCCTAAAAAAGCTGCTAGTTCTTCTGGAAAATCTCAAGGAGGAATCCAAAGAAGAGACTAATTAAATAAGTTCCAGAAGATAACGTAAAGTATTACTGCGTTTATTATAAAGACAATCATAAAGTTTAGTTGAGGCTTTGAGAATTTATATTTCATTCTCTAAAGAATCAGTAATGGTCTTAAGTTGGGCATTAATCTTGGAAACCTCACCCTTTAAAGCACCATACTCATGGTCAATTAGCAGTTCATATATATTATTTACAGACTCATGAAGATCATTCATAATATAATTTATATTACGGATGCGTTTCTTTTCTAGTGGAGAGATATTCATAACTACTTTATTTCT
>Ga0208791_1000891_pt1 | contig 11956 bp, 22 predicted proteins | sample 11_taG_FD_184084 | JGI IMG/M metagenome (GOLD analysis project Ga0208791, IMG submission 184084) | Marine viral communities from the Subarctic Pacific Ocean - 11_ETSP_OMZ_AT15265 metaG (SPAdes) (version 2) | ecosystem: Environmental > Aquatic > Marine > Oceanic | place: Pacific Ocean | collected...
GAGGATATCCTCCGTAAGCTTCTACTATCTCTTCATCAAGGTCGACAAGAAGTATATTTTCGTTTTGAATTGTTGGGGATTTTGACATTAAGTAATCGAATGTACTTAATTCAAGGATTTTGAAAGGGTAAGGATTCCAGATAAGAAGTCCTATTGCTAATGTTGCAGTTATGGTTTTAGTCATTAGTATTTATGTTATGTATATTACTTGCTACTGCTAAAGTTACTACTGTATTTAGTCCGCGTATAAACCATTCATCCTGTGGATAATTAGTAAAAGCTCCCACATAGTTCAAGCTATAAAATACTACAGCTTTGTGTATGAGTAAGTGTTCTAGTTTTGGACTATTAGGTAGAAAAGGGTTTGCTTCTACTAAATTATCTCTATTTTCAATAGCGTATACAGTAGTAGCAACATCTAATGCATTTATTACTAAGAAGTATTTATGGTTGGGTTCTTGAATATTAAATTCCCAGGTATATCCAGAGGCTTCTATTCTTTGTCTGTCTTCTTCTATTTGCTCAAAATCAATGACATAGTTAGCCACTAGATTGTTTGATTGTAATAACGGAGTTACTACTAGAGTTAAGAATAATATTATAAGCTTTTCCATCTTGTTCAATAATTATATTATACCCTGTTTCACCATTCAAGTCTAACTGAACAGAGTGAGTAACGCTACGAATAAGAGTAATCTTTTCTGCGTCCCCAAAGGTTGTTATTTGAGTAGAAGTATCTGTTCCATAGTTAGTACCTTTTATATCTAACTCTGAAAATAGTTGCTCTCCTACAGTTTGTCGTTCTCGTATCTCTAATGCATCAATTTCTTCTATGACTTCTAGTAAGTCTTCGAGAAAGTTGACATCTAAATAATCTATATCTAATTCATTAAATGCTAGGTTGTCTTCTGCGAGGTAGTCTACATCTAGTTCCTCAAACTCTAAATAGTCTACATCGAGTATGCCACCTGCATTATTTGTTGTTGTTTGTTCCTCTGAAAATGTTTCATCTTCTTTTGGAGGAGATACTATTAACATGTTGTCAATAATATTTAAGTTTAAATCCAGTATAACTGGTTTAGTTGGTGAGGTTTCCCACACGCTTGTAACTGTTGATTGATAGGGCTGATTTAGTACTACCGACCCCATTGCCGTCTGAACGGTAATTTCACCAGAAGAAACACCAAACTCGTCAGGAAGAAGTATAACAAGACTGCGACCCAGCTCATCAACAGTAACTGTAAAGTCAGTTCCTCTAATCCCGATTTTAGATGTCGGAGTAGAGATTGAAATGTTTTCTTTATTGATTGCACCTATCTTTCCTGTTATAAAACGTGCTGTACCACTAGCAAACTTCATTTTCATCTTTGACTTACTTGGGTTTGGGTCAAAGATTACTTCATCTATTACTAATTTACTGTGTTCTGTTAGTCTGACTACTGAATCGTCTAAAAATGTTATACCGACTCGCCCATTAGCTGTGCGTACATCATCGTTTTGTTCAATATCAAAGTCTAAACTGGTGTCATAGGGCTTGTCTCTCAAGACTTGCCCTACTCCACGTAGTTCTGTGATGTCTCCTATAGAATCAGCATGAAGTGGTAGTACCACCATCATTTTGAATAATACAAATATTACTATTAGACGCATCACTTGATATTGTTAACCAGTCAGATGCTAATGTCGATTGTTGTTTAACCGTCATTGTGTTATTACTTCCGTCTAAATTAAGATTGAAGTATTTAGCATCGCTTGAACTGTTTCCGTATCCAGATTGGATAAATGTTAGTGTATTCGTGTCGCCAAGAATGTCCATTGTCATAGTTGCATAGTCTGCATCTATATCAACAGTAGCATCGTTACTATCTCCATCAACAATCCAGTCGATGTCTAAATAACTTGCTCCACTCACTTCAGCTATATCTATGTCTGTCATGTTTAAAGAACCAGTAATATCAATATTAATATCATTACTATCTGCTGTATTTAAACCTGTAGTATCCATACTGAACTCGAATTCATTAGAATCACCATCAAACTCAAAAAAGCCTGTAAAGTTTGTTCCAAATATTCCATCAGTTAGAAACTTATTTGAGCTTCCTATCTGATTAATGTCCAGTGTCATACCTGAGCCATTTAGGACTGCTGCTGTCATTGAACCGGCAGTTGCGTCAGTATCACCAATTAAGTTGTTACTTCCAAGTTGCTCAATATCAATTGCGGCATTATCTCCTGTCTGGTCGACATAGATTTCATTGTCTGCGTAAAGACCGATTGACAAAAACAAGGCTATTAAAGCTCTCATTTTACTCTCCCATATAGTACTTCCAGTACCCTTTATCCTTTCCTTGAGTTACTAACTCTACGACTGCTGTTTCGATTGCTGCCTGTATAGCAATATATTTGGCTTCGTTCATGGCATTGCCAGTCTCAAACTCAATTAAATCATTGTCAGTACTAAATCTGAAATAGTCAGTACTTAACCCTACAGAAAGAATTGCTTTAGATGCAAGGATTTCCATTAGAATTTCACCTGTACTCACAGAAACCATCCTCATAGAAACCACTACTTTATCCTCGCGATATTGCTTAGAGTTTCCTATACCTAAATAGCGGGCTCCAACTCCCCCGGTTAATAAATTGGTATTGTAATCAACGATACCCCCTTCGATGATTAGTCCAGCATACAGCAGTGGTAACTGTTTGTCGTCCTCATCAAACTTGTCTCTAGTAGAACGAATTAGTTGACGCTCTTTTGTTAAGTGATCTAATCCTTTTCTTTCTACTATCTTAAAAAATCCTGATTGCTTCAGTGCACGAATTAAGTATGCTTCTGGAGCTTGTGTTATGGCACTTGAAAAGTCTGCGATTCCATCTCTTGCTTTTCTTTGGCCTGTTAAGTCTTCAAACTTATATACAGCTACTACGGGTGTTCTTGCAGGTAGCGGAAGACTTTGTATTGCTTTTGTTACAGGGCGCTCGATAATAGACGACCCCGAAAAACATTCTGCTTTTCCTATAATTGTTACTAAGTCTTTGTAGTCACCTTCTGAATTTGCAAGACAAGGTGATGAATATTTCCAGTGCGAAGTTGTGCAACTAGAAACCAAAATCGCCGATAGGGATAGTAATAGTAGTCGTCTCACCTGTTGCCTCGTTAAATATGGTCATTGTTATTGTTATACCATCACTTGTCCAAGTAATTAAGTTATCAAATAACTGAAATGAGCCATTCTCTGCAGGGTTCTCTCCAAACAACTGGTCTACCAACTGTCGAGATAACTGTGCATATATTCTGCTTTCAAAGTTCTTTATAAATCTTGCGAGAGTAGTATTATCTTCTGCTCTTTTGGCTGCATCAGCAAGTGCTTTTATTTCTGCCTTTACTGCATCCTTTTTTGTTTGTTCCTGAGAATCGATTGTTAAGTAGTGAGATGAAGTACCTACACCACTAAAAGAAGGGCTCTTGAATCCAAACTTTATCTCATCTGCCGCTAACTCATATACAAGAAATGGTAATACAGCAATCCACCACCAGTGTGATACAGGTTGGTATTCTTTCTCTTTTTTAAAAATATTATCGTAATTATCTCGGTAAGCGTCTGAATTACTTTTTGATATCAGTTTGTCGCCCGTTATGTCGTTTTTTGTCATTTTCTTTCATCTGTAAAACAGTGTTTACCTTTTGCTGGAGACGAATCATATCGTTGTCGAGCATTCTTATTTGGTCTATTAATTTTATAAGTGCAAAATGCATGTCCTTTATAGCGGGGCCGATAACGTTTATCATAGTTTGCCACACATAGTAGACAAAGTAACCTAAACCAACCATCGCAACTATAGGAAATCCATACTGTTGGATATTTGCTACTATAGCTTCCATTTATTATCTATCCAAACTTTAACATAGTATAGAATCATAATCCAGGCACTAAAGAGTATGCCATCGATATAAGTAAGTGTGTTCCATATTTGTATAAAATCCATTAGTCTCTCCTTACATCAAGCTTGCCATCTTCTACAAAGTTCTCGGCTCGTGCTATTCTGTCTAAATCTGGTGTTAGGTCTAGTGCACTTGCTACACTTGTGTCAAGTCTTATGATGTCATTGTTCATTGTTTTGATTCGAGTCACGAGCATTTCGCAGAAACCCTTGAGAGTGGCTATCTGATTGACGACCCCGCCCATAATTTGTTTCATAATTACAAAAATGAACGCTCCCATGACCAGTCCAGCTGCAATAGGCGCTCCGACCTGCCCGATTAGTGTGAAAATATCCATGAGTTTACCTGAAACATGCCTAGCATTCCGAAAAATACTGATACTTGTATAATTGAAGCCCAAAATATTTGTTTCATTGGATGAATCTCTGTAAGTTTCTCTACCCACTCCTCGCTAGGAGATAGATTTACTGCTTGTAGTATTTTCTTTTCCACTTTATTTGTCCTTAAGTAACTTTTTCATGAGTTCGCCATAGTTTCCTTGGCCAAATGGCATTTCTGCACTATTGATTTGAACATTCGTCTGATTTTTAATATTTGCTGCTCGTGCTTTTTCTAGTTCTGTTTGAGCTTTCATCTCATCCATACGAATTTTATGAGAGAGTGCTACTAAATCTGCAATATCTTTGTTGGAATATACTTCGCTTTCCTCTGCTTCTTCGAGTTTGCGGTCAATGAGGTCATCTAAGACTTCCGCTAGTTTAAAACGATTTCGATACCCCGTGTCGAGGTAAATCTGATCGATATATTGCTTAACTTCCCTTTTAGCCAAGTATTCCGAAACTTTTCCTTCGTCAACTCGTAGTCTAATGGACACAGCTTTTACATTACCGACTTCTAAGTAAGCATTTGCAATTTCCAGTCCTTCAGGGCTTATTCTTGTAGATATTTGATTCTTTGCCATATGTGAATTATAACAAAAACTGACATCAATGTCAAGAAGTATTTTTGTTATCCATCATTATGATGCATCTGTCTGCGTCTTTTTTACTTTTTCAAAAAATCCCAAGAAGTACGTGTTAGGGGGTGTTGGTCGGTAGACAGGTTGGGAGTCTCATAACCCCCCACCCCTGTATAATTTTTGTACAGCTACTAGCTAACTGATACAGCTAAGGCTATCACCATACCTAGAATACTAAGACCTAAGAAAAAGAATACTATATGCTCATTCTCATTTAGGTATCTAATTATTTTTCTTTTTTGTTTTTCAATTAAGATTCTATTTTTTCGCTGTTGCTTTGTTACCATTATTTTAACCCCTCTATTATTAGCGTTTCAAATCCTGCTTTATGGTAAGCTACTGCTCTTGCTTCTATCCATTTTTTAGCACCTTTTAACACTGCTACAATGTTACCTTCTTTTTTAATATATAATTCTACTCTCATTATTTTCTCCTTTTTAATTCGGCATTTAATTTGCCTAGCCTTACTACAAATGCACCTCGCATATGTTTTGTAAATGTTTTCATCATGCTTTTGTTTCTTATCATTCTCTCATAAGATTCAATCGCTTCGATTAATTCTTTTTTGTTTAATTTTTTCTCGTTCATAATTATATTATACTCCTTTAAAATTTAATTGCAAATCTTTTTTTCTGTTTCTCTTGACTTACCCTTAAACTATTCATACTGAATAGTTTAAGGGTACGCTCACGATTTGTCAACCCCAGGAGCAAAAATAAATGCACTTTTTTAAATGCGAATGATTCTCATTCAGCCCCTGGGCGTATACCACATTTCTACTGCGAATACAAGAAAAATCGTATATTATTTTTAGACATATTTACTCTGGAACATTTAGGAATTGTTATTGATAAACATTATCTATTTGTTATACTTATATCATCATAAACAAATATATAAGGAGAAATTTATGAAGATAGAATACACAACTAAAAAAGATTTAATAAAACAAATCGAAGAAAAAGGATTTAAACCCCTTTCAATGAATGCCACTATACAAGATATGAAAACTTACCTAGGGGCGTTAAATGTTGAAGCAACTCTAAAAAAGGTGGCTAAATAATGACACCTACAAATAGAAGCACAATCGTATGTGTTATCGATACTGAATGCACTTTTATTAATGACACCCCACGAATGGTTTACCATTTTGGGGCGTCGTTTGGAGACATTGAACAAGAGAATTCATTTAATGTTTTTAAAATGGATTACTACGTGAAAGAGGTAATACAGGAATTAGAACTCTTTTTATTTCAAAGAAAAGAGGGGAAAAATAGAAACTTTGGTTATAACCCAGCAATGGCGAGAGCATTAAAAGATGCTATTAATAATCCCCAAAAGGTTAAACCATGGAAAGAGATAATTGATGAATGGCAAAATCTCATTAAGGTTATGAATGTTGAATATTTAACATCTTATAACTTTAATTTTGACATTGGGATAGATTCTAGCAAAGATGCAACAATTAGAAAAACACATCAACAGCTAACAGATAAAACTTTTTATTTACCTCGTGGCGTTGAATTGGTTTGTTTAATGGATATTGGAGCAAATCTATTTATGGATAAAAACTTTATGAAATGGTTTGATAGTCTAAGCGAAGAAGATAAAGAGCAAATGACAACTGAAAGAGGAAATTTATCATACTCTGCTCAATCTTGTATGAGATACCTAAATAAAGATTTATGGTATACGGAACAACATACAGCGTTGAGAGATTCAATGCTTGAATTCCAATTGTTCGCCACATTTTGGAAAAAATGGAAAGCTATCATTAAAAAAGAATTTGTCGGAAACATTAAACAACCTTCATGGCAACATCTAAAAAATAGATATTCAGCAACTAAGAAAAGAGAATTGAGACTTGCGAAACCAATCAAAAAGAAATCAATTAAAAAACAAGCCAAACAATTAGAAATGGCACTATAGGAGAAAATTATGAAACAACTAGAATTAGATTTAAAAATAAAAGGAACATCAAAATTTGATGATGTTCCTACACTTAAACAACTCATAGAGAGAAAAAGAAAAAGACCAAAACATTTAGAATATTTATCAGATAAGCATTTTGGATTGGTTAGAGAATTATTTAAGGGGAGATTTTAAAAATGAAACATTACGATTACTTATATTCAAGACCAAGCAAACATAGAAAATCAATTCTATGGTTAGGCTTCTCAATGGTATTTATTGCCTTGCAAGGATTCTATACAATACCCCTACAATTGCCCTTAATTATTGGGGGCAATTTAATCATATTATGTATTTCATATTTAGAACTTAATAAGGAACTTTTAATATTAACTGTGCTTATGATGATTGCACAATTATCGAGGATTGGATTATGAGCAGAACTTATAGAAGCATATTAAAAACAAAACAATGTGAAAGATTTTATAATATAGAGCCTAAAATATGTATTTATGATTTAGATGGAACTATTATTGATTCATCACATAGAGCAACCCATGACGAACAAGGGCAAATCGATCTGAATGGGTGGAAAGAAAAAAGCACTAAGGACTTTATTTTTCAAGATTCTCTGCTTCCTTTATATACTCAACTTGTTGCAGATTATAAAAATGGGGACATGATTATAATTTGCACTGCTAGAGAATTTAGCAAATGGGATTGGGAATTTTTGCACTTTCATAACATATATTTCGATAGAGTTATTTCAAGACCTACTGGAAATATAACTACTGATTGGAAACTAAAGCAGAATCAACTTAGATATCTTTTTACTTTGCCACAATACAGGGACAAGCAAAAAATATTTTATGATGATAATGGGAGCAATCTGTTTGCACTTGCTGACCTAGGTGCAACCATTGTTGATGCTAAGAGGGTCAACAGGGTGGCTTAGAATGGCTTAGAGGGGCAAAATAAAAGAGGGCGTAATGCCCTCTTTTTTTGGGGTGGTTTTAAAAACTTGACTCACCCTATAATTTCATATAATGAAATTATAGGGTGTGTTCTCTGTTTTGTCAATACCCTTTTTAAATAAAAAGCATCTATTTTTTATATATAATTTCTATATACTTTAATTAAAAATAAATGAAAAAACTTGTTGTATTTTCTTGCCAAAGGTATATAATATTTATATGTTCAAGGGGAACAAGGAAGGAAGGAAACGACCAACCCCATGAGAGAGAAAGGAACACTCCCAACGCTTCGGCAATTAAGAGAACGCCCAGACCTCTAACCCTCGAACTAGCTAGGGACTCAATGTCTATCACTGGAGATAGCCAACTGATTAACTGCTCTAGGGTGTTGTGATGCCTTGGTTCTAATTATCTCACGATAGCTAGAAGGAAGCAACATCTTAACAGCCAAAGGGAACGCATACTGTAGTAAGGGGAAAGTCAAAGCGACTTGGCAAGGGCTAGGGAGATTATATCGAACTAGCCAAGCCATTTTAAATTATTAATCCTAATTGAAACTTGGAACTTAAAATCCCTCTCCACCCCTTGAGGGATTTTTTTTGTCACAAAACTTGACAAAATCTGTTTGCACCCTTAAACTTACATAGTAAGTTTAAGGGTGTGTTCGTAAACGTAAAAAATTAAATCACTAGAAAGATTGTACACTTCGCGAAATCTTGTTATACTAAACGAATAAGATTTGGCAATTTCGCTGAATTAAACAGGTCGAAAGACTAAGGAGGATATATGGCAACATATATATTTAATAATGTCTTAGATAGACAAAAAACGCCAATTAAAGGCAGTTCTTATATTTATTTTGGGTTAGCCCCCTGTTGGGAAACTAGCGAGAATAACTGTAGATTGCTAGTTGGTAGAACAGAACAAAGCATATATAAAAGATATGAGAAACCTACGGATTTCATGTTTTGGTTAGGCTTTGAAACAATGAGCGTAGAAGGAGCATCTAAAATTGAAAAGGTATTAAATAAACTTTCAAAATCTGCTCGTAAGAATACGCCTAGAGGTAAGCAATTAGAAACTGCGTATCAAGATGCTATATATAAAGCAGGTCATAAATCGACACTAACAAAGTTAGCCCCTTTGCTAGAAAGCTTTGTAATAGAAATATTAAACTCAAAATATGGCTATCCTACAAAAAGACATGACGAATCTTTTATGATATATGGAAAATCTTTTTCAGTATTACAAAAAGAAATTGACATTCTTATCGAAGATGTTATACAGGTATGGGCTTTAATGTTAGAAGAGACTGACGAAGAAGGAGCAGTTTTAATAACTAAAGAAAGGCTTTTTGAAATTTATAAAGAGGTTCAAGTAAATAGCTAGCCTGTAAGAAATTAAAAAGCCTGATTTATTCAGGCTTTTTTTTTGTTAAAAATAAGAACTCACCCTTAAACTTACATAGTAAGTTTAAGGGTGTGAACGGGTTTTGTCAATACCCTTTTTGTGACAATTGTGTGACAATTTCCAAATGCGAATGATTCTCATTCAGCTTTTCAAGTGCGCTCTGCGCCAGTAGACAAATGAAGTAGTTAAACGAAAGTGTGCCCTGCGCCAGAGTGCAAAAGTGAAGTGCAAAAACGAAGTCTACATGCATGGCCGACTTATCCACAGGTTATCCACAAGCGCTTGCGCCGAATTATAACACACTTTGACGGGTGTGTCAAGAACTTTTTTAAAAATAAAAAAAACCCGACTTTCGTCGGGTCTCTGCCTTATCTTTTTAGAAAGAGGGCAATTGTCGCTTTATTCGCTCTCTCTAGTGAATTTAACTCGAGGTGTTTGAAACCCAACTTTTGTTCTACTAGACGCACCATTGCTTCTTTAGTGATTTCGACTTTTTTAGTATTTTTTGCTTTTTCCATTTTGTTCTCCTTATTTTATATAAACTATTATACAGACTTTTTTTCGAGGGTCAATAGGTAAATCAAAAATAGTTAAATTAATTTTACGACAGGCCGCCGCGCCGATTTTAACACACTCTGACGGGTGTGTCAAGGATTATTTCAATTTTTTACAATTATTTTCAAATAAAGAGTCTTTTCCAGTAATGCGGTGATTTGTCAGACTAGAAACTGCAATGCGAAACAGGAAATACGTCGCAACCCCGCATTACTGCGTTAAATTGGAATAAAGTGGTGGCAGCGCCGTACACAGTGCAAAAACTAAGTAGTAAAATTATACTTGCGCCAAAGTGCGAAAACTAAGTACTAAAGTTAAGTGTAAAAACGAAGGCTTCGCTGCAGCGGGTATATAATTAGTCTAATGATAGTTTAACACACATTTGCGCGGGTGTCAAGAGATTAGCGTCAATTTATAAAGATTTTTGGCGTTTTTCGGAGATTTGCAGCGAAGGCTTGGTGGTTTCGCGTCCGGCCCCCGAGTATTCATTTGCGTTAATTTATGAGTAATTAATTTAAAATAATTCTTGACAATTGGTATCACTTTGTTTATAATAGTTGTATGAAAAAAATTAGAAGAAAATTCAATATACGAAAGTGGAACGAGAACAAGCGTAAATTTAATAAAGATTTTTGTAAAAGCGCAAAGTTCATTGCATTACACCCACTAATTTGGATGTTGATTATAATAACTATAGTATACGGATTCGACCTATAATGGAAGACTTTATACTCAAAATGATGGCAGCGACATTCTATGTAATGATAGGTGGAGCAATACTAGTGTGGGCATTAGATAAGTTTGCGACAGCAATGGAACAACTTTCTAGAGCAACAGTAGAAGACTTCGTTGGAGCAATGATTGCTTTAGGAGTCATCACAGTCGTCGCATTACTTATTTGAAAATAAATCAAATTAGTTATTGACAAACGAACACAAAGCGAGTATAATATACTCATAATGAAAAAAATAATAAACAAAATAAAACACTACTTTAAAAGGAACAAAACTATGGCAACATCAAACTACACAGAAGCAATGACAGAGAAAATGATTGCACAATACAGCGCTAACCCAACAAGAGATACAGTTGATATGTTAGCAGAAGAACTTGGCAAGAACGCTAGAAGCATCATAGCAAAACTTTCAAGAGAAGGCGTCTACAAAGCAGTACCGAGAGTAACTAAAAGTGGCGAACCTATCGTAAGAAAAGCAGACTTACTAGTGCAAATCCAAGAAACATTAGGTGCAGAATTCCCTTCCCTAGTGAAAGCCTCAAAGGCTGACCTCCAAAGATTGATTGACACAATCTCACAGTAGAAGTCAAGGAGTGATTACCCTAAGTAATCCACTTTGAAGTAAGTATTCAATACAGACTGCAATATGTGGACGGAAGGATTCACAGAGTTCTACCTCGAAAATGCTAGTGTCAGTATTAAAGTTTGAGTAGATATTGAATGCTTACTTCAAAGTGATACCAAGAAATTTAAAAAACTTCTTGACAAATGATTCCACTTTCTGTATAATATCCTTATATTATGAAAAAAGAGAGAAATTGATGCGAAGGCATCGAGTTCTCTCCCCGAAAGGGGTCAAGGAAAATGATTTAAAATTCTTCTTGACAAATGGTTTCAAAGTTGATATAATATATTTATATTCAGAAACAAACAGAATTGAAAGTGATTGAGTAAAGGAAAAAATAAATGATTTAGCAGTGACCTTAGACTCTTCGGAGGAGAGGTAGCGAATAAATAATCCTTCAATCGCTTACCCTGAGTGGCGACTCGTAAAACACTGCCGTATGCTCTTTAGACATAGATGAGATTGCGTTAACTGAGAATAATGTCCGCTTTTGATACTCACTATGTGAGATACCTTCCGCAGCAAGGAGTGAAACATAGTCGCATGAACCGATGCGTTAACAAGTTGAGGGGACACTTCCAATAAGTCCATACTCTCCAACATTTTGCTTGGAGTAGATTAAGGCGATAAGCGAAGCACAACGAACCAAGAGACTTCGGCACTATCTCGATAGTATAAAAGCGATTTGTTTTACTGCTTTAATGGGCGTTACGACCTTCGGGTTTACTAAAGTAGAGGTAATTGAACAGGGTGGATTACGACCATACAATCAACCCCAGAGTGA
>Ga0208791_1000901_pt1 | contig 11851 bp, 16 predicted proteins | sample 11_taG_FD_184084 | JGI IMG/M metagenome (GOLD analysis project Ga0208791, IMG submission 184084) | Marine viral communities from the Subarctic Pacific Ocean - 11_ETSP_OMZ_AT15265 metaG (SPAdes) (version 2) | ecosystem: Environmental > Aquatic > Marine > Oceanic | place: Pacific Ocean | collected...
TCCTATGTCGTTGACCTGCTTAGGTTTCAATGTCCCAGTCATCGTCTGTCTCATGCCAGTCTGGAACCCTAGCGGTAAATGGATCAGGCATGTCCTCTAGCTTCAATTCGCTATAGCGCCCAGTCGGTATGTCATAATCTAAGACGGTGCCGCCCGTTGCTCCGATCCACTTAAACCTAACCTTCCAGACATGTATTTCGCTGGCCTTCTCAGGACTGAGATGTACCGTGATGCCCAAGTCAGCCTTAGCAAAGAATGCTGCGCTGCCTGAGATGTTCATTCCTTTTGGCACTGCTGTTGTGCCGTCAGGATTGGTTGGCATCTTGGCTGGGTGAGCAATAAACCAAATGTGTATCTGATTGGCTCTGGCAAACGCGACAAGCCGAGTGAGCATTTCGTTGATGCCCTGATGCTCGTTATCCACCGACTTGCTTTGCGAGATGTAATTGTACGGATCAATAACTAAGCCTCTGATGCCTAGCCTCATAACAGCTTGCCTAGCACGATCTAAGATGCTGTCGATGGTTGCAGCCTCGCCGCCGCGCTGCTCTAAGAACAAGAAGTGATCGTTGACCCATTTCATCGCAGACACCGACTCTACCCTGCTCATTCTGTCAGGCATCCCTTCAAAGAACGGCTTGCCCACATACTTCTCACTGAGCTTGGCAATGTGCAGCGGAGGCGGATTCTCAAAACTGGCAACAGCAAACCGCCACCCATCAGACTGCGCCAGATTAACCATTATCTGATCAATAAACTCTGACTTGCCAGATCCCGGCAGCCCAGTAACCACGGACAATTGCCCCGGCACCACAGTAAACAGCTTATCCACAGACGCCAGCCCAGTAGATAGACCACCCACCAGTCCCTTGTCATAGAGGTTGGCAATGTCTAGCGCATAGTCATCCGCAGAATAGACGCCCTCCAACGGCATAGCCGCAGCCTGATCTATCGCAGAAGCAAGCGCCTCTGGCCCAAGCTTTTGCAAAACATCGTTTGCATCTTTGCATTCATCAGGCCAGTCAACAGCCCAGCACTTGGCCCTTCCGATTCTCCTCGCCAGTTCCTCAGCAAGAGCAACGCCAGCGTCATCGCCATCAACAGCAATGACCACTCTGTCTACCCGCTCAATCAAATCCTTTGCCGCCCATACATAAGCAAACTTATTGTCCTCCTCTGGGCTTGGCTTCTTATCTGAAACCTTGATCGGTGCGCCGTTGGGTACGCTAACGCAGTAGTCGATCCCCGCTGTGGCACACGCCAGTAAATCCATTTCGCCCTCGACAATCACAAGGACTGTCGCATCGTCCGAGATATGCTCAACACCCCACAGAGTTCTAGCTGCCCCGTCTTGAGTGAACGCTTTAGATTCTATGCTTCGCCACTTCACAGCTTCTTTGTTGCCGTAGACAAAACCGATGGCGCTTTGTTCGCCGTGGCCGTGGAAGAATTTTTTACCATTAACCACTGAATACTTGTCTGCCAGTGTTGGGTTGATGCCCCGCCCCGAAAGATATTCGCTGATCAATTCTTTGTTGGTTGTCTTGGGAACAGATATCGCCCTGATCTTAGGCGCTGGCTCTCGGTAGTCAGGGTGTTTGGTCTTGCCTGTTATTCCACAGTGATGGCAGTAGTACAGCGTGGTGTTACCGTCCATCGTTAGGCTGAGAGTTTTCTGTCCTTTTTTCTTTCTACTGCTGCCGCATGATGGGCAGACAATTCTTGTGTCCTCAGTGTACTGGACTAGGATTGAATCCAAGTCTTCTCTATTTAGCATTTGCACTCCTGCTTTTGCTGTGGTTAAAATCAACCGTCAGGTTGTCTTAGGAATATGCCAAGCCAAGCAAATGCTTAGCTTAGAAATTACCTTAAAAATAATTAGGAAGATGCCTAAGTAGGCATATTCCTAAGGAACTCCTCCTCTATCTCTTCCACTAAGTCATTGACGGCTCTTGTTCTCTGCACCCCATCAAGCCTCGCCGCATCAAGAGCTTTGCGCCTCAACTCAAGCGGGTGTTCTACCCGTATCCCTGCTGCTCGCTTTTCATCGTAAAAGAATTTGATGGCGTCAATACGCTCACGGGCGCTGCTGCCGTCTAAGTCCTTAACTGTCTGCAAGATCATTTTTCTCTGTAACCGTAATCTCTGCTCTTGGGTTATCACGATCTAGTCCCCAGAAAATATGCTTCTCTTTGACCTGCCTATCGTTCTTGTAAATCTTATCTTGCATACAATCTAAGATTACACTTTCATCTAGGTCAGGTCTTCTTGTTGCGTAAAAAATAGTTATTGTGACCGACAAATCCCCTTCCAACAATTCCTGTAAGACTGGGCATTGCTTGTCAAACATAGCTACATAGTCTCTAGCTTTCTTGCTTTTAATAAACGCTGGTCTACCGCGTATTGTCACAAGCTTTCTGCTGTTCGCTTTCGACGCGGGTTCACCATATATTTTCAAGTCTACTGTTGTCAACGTATTGCGTTCCTGATACATTCGGCTTTCACTTTAACACACACCTGTTGGACTCATGGCTAGATTAAAAAATTTATTACAAGAACTAGAGGACACTGGAGTCATAACTTATGACAATTCAAAACGACAATTTGTTGGTGTTGGAGGACAATGTCCCCTTACCAAAAGACAACCGGATGGGCACGGGCGAAAGCCTCCCCAGCAACTTCAAAGAAATCATCAGCCAGATGAGGGTTAACCAATCATTCTTTATTGAGACTGATAACGAAGATCACCGCAAGGCAAAGACCAACGCAATCAGGTCAGCGATACGCAGACTGCAACAGGATGAAAGCTCTCATGTTTCGATGGATACGAAATTTTCTGTCAGGAAATACGAAGACCCCCACTCAGGGCGAAGTGGACTCAGGGTTTACCGAGTCGCCTAATGAACAAACGCAGGAGTGCAATATGTTCAAAATTGAAGAAGCACCTAAACCGCCAACGAAGGAAGCTTTGCTTCGGGCTGAGTTTATGGAAACAATTGAGCAGCTAAAGTCTGGTAAACATTTTGATGTACCTTACGACTACGAGGGTCTGGGTAAGGAAAGTGTAGTGCGTTGTGTCCACAACTATGTGGGTCAGTTTCGCAAAACCGTGCCAGAGGGGGCTGTTGTCTATTACAGAGTTAAAAACTGTAAGGAAGAGAAGGGCGGTTACTCCAGAGTCAGCATGTACGAATACGCTGAGTAGTCGGTGAAGATAACCAATCAGTTCAACCTTCCGCAGATCGTTGTAGACGCTCTTACGCAGGATGATTACACCAAAGGCAAGTCCAACAGGTCAGTGACTCAGTTGATTGACAGCCCAAGGGTAGCCATCTTGCAGCGCGAGCATGAAGACGACATGTCTCAGGATGTGGTCGATTTTCTCTGGTCACGCTTCGGCACGAGTGTTCACGGCATGTTTGAAAAGGCTGTTGAGGACAGCACTGCTGTGGGCGTGGTATCAGAGGAGCGGCTGTATGCTGAGGTGGAGGGTTGGACGATTAGTGGCGCGATTGACTTGCAGGAACTGCACGACGATGGCGTATTGGTAAGTGACTACAAGGTGACTTCTGTCTGGTCTGTTATTCACGACAAAACCGAATGGCACAATCAACTCAACGCATACGCTTGGCTTGTGAGGTCTGCTAAAGATTTACCAGTCAAAGGGTTAAGGATTATAGCGATACTGCGTGATTGGCAGCGGCGTAAAGCTCAGATGGAGCCAGACTACCCAGACTCACCAATCCATATGGTAGAGATACCAATGTGGAGCGTAGAGGAGACAGACCAGTACATGCTGGATCGGGTGCTGCTGCATCAACAAGCTGAGTTTGATCACATGACTGGAGGCGTGTTACCGCCCTGCACAGGAGCCGAGCGTTGGGAGAAGCCAACCACCTATGCTGTGAACAAAAAAGGCCGTAAACGGGCTGTGCGCGTCCTAACGTCAAGGGATGAGGCCGAAACCTACATCAAATCACTTGGCAAAGACCACTTGATCGAAGAGCGGGTAGGCGAGTCTACTCGGTGCGCTCAAGATTGGTGTCGTGTTGCGAGGTGGTGTGATCAAAATCAACTGGAGACTTGATGTGGAAACGGACAAAGGCGAGCTGCACATGCACTTCAGCTATGACTCAGAAACCGGAACGCTTTCAACTGTGATTGAGCCGATTGAGCCAGAGCTAGTGACTGAAGCTGTGTATGAAATCATGCATTGGTGCGAGACGTTTTTGCACAAAAAGCCCAGATTAGTGGAGGAAGAAGATGATCGGGACTGACAAAGAAACCTATGAAAAGATGGTCGCTGTGTTCCAGATCACGCAGATACCAGCACTGAAGATGTCTACCAACAACGGGCAAGCCTCGTTCACTTGGGCCAAGGGCTTCATAACAGGCTTTCCTATGGCGCAGTTTTACGCGCTGGAGCCGATTGAAATAGCAATGCTGATTGAGGCTGCTTTAGAAGAGTTCTATAGCGTCCCCAAGAAGTATTATCGAAACAAATTTACGGGGTTCAAAAAAGACCCATTCAGTTCTCAAAACTAACCCATAGCAGGAGTGCAATATGGAAACTAACGTATCGCTGCGCGATATCTGGGATACCCTTTACCCAGTCAAATGTGGTGAGTCCGCCAAGCAAAAGAACGGACTAACGTACCTACCTTGGAACGAGGCATGGCGGTTGCTGATGATGCATTACCCCACAGCCCACTACGAGTTTGGCGAGATTGAGATCCACGGTGACGGATCGCAAACTATTCACTGCACAGTAGCTATCGAAGGCCACGCCCGTCATATGTGGTTGCCTGTGATGAACTACAAAAACCAAGCCATCCCGAACCCTAGCGCCCGTGACATCAGCGACACCAAGATGCGTTGTTTAGTCAAAACGATTGCCATGTTCGGACTTGGCTTTCACATCTTCCAAGGGCAGGTGCAGCCGGAAGATACATGGGATGACACTGAGGCTGAACAACCTGCGGCTGAACAAAAGCCAAAGGCCAAGCAGCCGCCCAAAAAGAAACCAGAACCAAAGGCAGACGCTGGTGATGCAGAAGAAGAAGAGTTTTATCTCGCTTTTAATGCTGAGCAAGCGGATGGCTGGGTAGACATGATGATCTCAACAGTTGAGGGCATGGTCGAAACTAAGAAGGGGCTGCGTAGCATGTGGGAGGCAAACAAAAAAGCCGTTGACCACATTCAATCCAAGTTCCCTAAATCCTACGACAGGCTTGCGGCTGCCATGAAGGCGAAGCAGGACGAACTTAACAGCAAGGAAAAAGCTAATGGCTAGTTATCCAAAAGGCGAAGGCGGTTTGTGGCCTCACAACAAAAAGAACGAAAAGCACCCAGACTTTAGGGGGCACATCTACATCACTCCAGAGCAGTTAAAGCTTCTCTTGGAAATGTACAAGGAGAATCAGGCCAGTCCAGATCCTGATTTCAAGATGAAGATTGATGTGGGCATGTGGAACCGAGTGGCGAAGCAGACTGGCGCTGAGTACAAGTGGCTTGGAACCGAGGTGTATAAAGCGCCCAAGGAAGAGTCTCCGCAGCAACAGGCTGATCCGATTGATTTTGACGAAGACATACCGTTTTAAGGAGTAAACGATGCCAATAGTGGTAAAGATTGATGAAAAAACAAGGGTCACCTCTGATCCTTTGAACTGGATAGTGCAGAAGTGGATAGGCAATGAATGGAGGTCTAAAAGCTGGCACCCCAGCTACAGGTCAGCACTGCTGCATCTTGGCGAGACTATGGTTCGTGAAAGTAATGCTGAGGATCTGGCTGAGGCCTTAGATCGTGTTGAAGAGGTAATAGACAAGCTTGTGGAGGCGCATAAGGATGTCATAGCGCCTGTAGTGGACAATGAAGGGTTCTTGGTCGATGCGTCTTGATATCAAAGGCGCTGGTGTTGGGGAGATACTGGGGCCGATATGCGCCCTAGTTCCCAACCGCAGCACTGAGATCATGGAGTTGTTCTTGAAGTGCAAAAAGGGCTTGGTTATTGAGCTAAAGCCTGTGCAGAAGAGCAGGAGTAGGAATCAGGAAAGCTATTACCGTAAATGGTGTAACAGCTTTGCAGACCATTGCGGTATGACGCCCGATGAGATGCATGAGGAAATGCTGTGTATAACATTCGGCAGTGAAGAGGTGCAGACTCGGTTTGGGCCTAGACGCAGGGCCGTGAAGCGTAGCGGTGAAACGAGCGTAACAACATATGCCCGGTTAATAGATAACTTGATCAATACCGCAGCGGAGATGGGGTTCAAGATCCCAACGCCAAGATGAGGCCTACATACGAAACCAATGAAGACATCGAATACGAGTCTCATGTTGCTGGCTTGTTTGCGAGCAAGCACAACATGCAATGGGTAAGGAATCCGCCAAAGTACCCAATAGACATTAGCTTCAGGCGAGGGCCAGATATTGTTTTGTTCGCTGAGATCAAGTGCCGAAAGGTACGGAAGGATGTCTACGAAACCTACATGATATCGGTATCAAAGGTCATGGCGGCTAAGGCTTTGACCGATGCAACTGGGGTTCCTTGCATATTGATTGTGAAATGGAAGGATCAGGCTGGGTGGATCAACTTCAAGGAAAAGCCAAACGGCGTCGGCTTTGGTGGGCGCGTTGACCGCAGTGACAACCAAGACATGGAGCCAGTGGTGTACTACGATATTGAAAGGTTTAAGGATTTATAACTGCGAGAAAAGGGCAGGTGAGTGGCAGCATCAGTCTCTCCAACATGGGATCTTGATCTCCCGCAATACAAAGAGGCCCGATGAAGTGTGGATCGCAGCGGCGGTTGACTAGCCGAGTCACCACCAATCGGGTCATCTGCCACAACTGAACTTTAATTGGCTCAGGGTATTCATCACACCCTCCATCACCGTTCCCGTCCGGTGGAGCCGAAGGCGGGACTTTTTAGGCTCCCTTTGCCTCGACTCCGTTCTCAGGTCAAGGGCAAAGGATTGCGAACCCTTTCCCGTCAGGGTGGCCGAAGGCGGGACTTCAATGGAGGTTATTTATGAGCAGTGCATCAGATATTTTTATAGTCCCAAAGGACTATGTTTTTCGCCCAATTGGTTGGAGACAAAGCACCATAGTGGTCGATGGAAAAACCATTCACCTGTCATTCAATACGGTCAAAGTCCCTAAGAGCGATAAAGACAACGGGAAGCGACAATGAATAAATTCGTACAAGCAATAAGATCGCAAGAGGCTTACATGAAGAAGCCTAAGCCTAAAAAGAACAATGTACCCGAAGACAGGCGTCCACCAGTGAAGGAGTCTCAGATCATGCGGATACTGCTGTTACAAAACAAAGGTGTTCAGCCAAGGCACATAGCTGGCGAGGTCGGGGTGCCAGTGCAGACTATCTATAACGTGCGCCAGCGTTACTGCCTGATTGATGTTGAGGGTGAAGGCAAGTGGTACAAGTACTTGGGGGTTTAGATGGACGATAAAGAAACCGTAGAAGAATTCCTAGCCCGTGGCGGCAAGATTGAAAAGGTGCCGTTTGGTTACGTTACAGACAGAGATGGGACTCTTAGCAAGGGCTTTACTGTCCGACGAACAGAAGAAGGACTGTCTCTGAAGGTGCTGCGTAATGTTCGCGTAAGCCGCCAGAAGTCGAGACGCGGCCTATATAAGTGACGATATCCTGTCTGCGACTTTTTCAGTGATGGTGGGTAGCTGAATGTATCTTTCAAGCTGAGGAACAATTTGTAAGTAGTAACGCTCTTGTTCGTTTATCAGCTTTATAGCATCTTGCTTTTGCGCCGCTGTTAGATCCGCTTTTAATATCGCCCTTCTTTGATTCCGCAGGTCGGATAGCGCCGTTGCAGTAGGCTGCAATTGAGACTTCAGCCCCAAGAACTGTCTGTTATTAACGAGATAACTCTCAAGCTCATCAGTCCTGCCGTCTTCATAAAGCTTTTTAGTTGTTTGCTCTACGCGCTTAATGTAGTCCCACATCTCGTAGAAGTCTTCTTTTGCACCACCGCCGAACTCTGAGCCAAAGAACCGTCTGATAATTGGGTACTGAGAAACATCTTTACCCGCAAGAACAGCCCTGTTATCACCTTGCACATAGCTGTCTCTTAGCGCGTAATCAAAAATGCCCAAGGCGTACATGCCGATTGTTCCGCCGTATCCGTTCATTAAGTGATCTATTTTTATCGGGCTAATACCAACGACCTTCGACATGTTCTTGGCGATTTCACTGGTGGATGCAAGCTCTTGGAATTGTGGATCTAAGTTGCCCTCTATGAACACTGGCGTAACAGGTCGGCCTGTGTACAGGTCGTAGTTCATGTAAGCTTCTATGAGCGGCGTGATCGCTTGCGGTGGCTGAATGCCAAGTGTTCCGAATACGGCTCGCTGAACAGATTGCTGGGCTTCTCTAGGTGTAGTGCCTTCGTTGTATGAGTCTATGATGCGCTCTGGCAAAGTCTTGAACAACAACCCGACTTCAAACGGGATCGGCACTCGGACTGGCACACCAGACGCTGTAGGTATAATCCAGTAATTGTCTTTTACTTCTTCTGTCTGTTCTTTGTACTGCTCATCATCGCTAAACATTGCGTAGTAAATAGCTGTACTGGCGGCTATCAGTGAGCCTCTTGCAAACGCACTCCTAGCTGCTTGACCCCTAGAAAGCTCTCTGTTTGCGCTACTCTTCCCTGATAGGCCTCGGTATAGAACGTCCAATCCTTGAAGTCTTGCGTTTAAGAATGGAATTGTGGCTGTAGCTATACGCATTCCAACATTGCTACCTCGACGCCCGAAGTTAAGAACCTCCATTGCTTGAAAGCTTGCCTCAGCTTCGTTGCCCGTGCGAGCGAGAACATCTTTATAGACCGCGTTTCTCGTTGCAGCGTCAGACCTTGTGGTCGCTTGGCCCATAGCATCCCAAGCGCCAATAAAGAACTTAAAGATAGGGTCTTTCTGTTTTACGTTCTTGTTTCTCTTTTGCAGGATCTTCCCTGCGTACTCGCCAATGTTTTCTGGGTCGTTCTTGTAGTCATAACCGCCGACAACGCCAGTCCGCTCAAGCTTCTCCATGCCTTGTGCGTAGCCAAAAATAGTGTCAATGACGGGCGTAAACTTAGATCCTGACGTTACAAACGCAGACAGAGAGTCCCTAAGCATGTTTGCGATAACAAACCCCGGCTCGCGTGTAACCATCTCTCTAAGTAATCGTGCAGGGAGTCCAGCAGTCTTAGATATAAGCTGCTCAAACCCACCAGCGGGTTCAACAGTTAACGACTCATATATTAACGGGTCATCAATGATGAAGTTGCGTCGGTTGCCGTCTACCTTGAACGTAACAACAGCCTCGCCAGTGGTTCTTTGCCCCGGCTTAACTTCTCTTGCAAGACCAAGATTTCTCATGTCCCTGACAATGCGTTGCTGGGCGACATTCTTCATGCCCATGCTTATGGCCGCATTAAGGTTCATTGATATGGCTTCCAACATGGGCACGTTGATCTCTTTCTTGCTGCCCTTGATGGCTTTTAGGTCTGCGCTGCCAGTTAATCCTCCGAATATATTCGGCGCATTTGGCGTTTCAGCGCCTTCTACTTGGCGATAAAACGGTATGTAGTCAGACTGATCCCGCCACATCTCAGCAGTCTCTGGGTCAACAACACCTGTGTCTTGCAAGAACTGAACGGTGTAACCGTTGTAGTCCTGCCAAGCGTCGTACCAGTCCTTGATAATTGAGTTGCCGTTCTCATCCAAGAATGACTCGGCTGTAGCTATGTTTGCCGCGTGGTCTGCCGGGGTTCCGGGTACATCAATGCCCTTCGCTTTTAGCCTCTCAGCCCTTTTAGCTATTGAGTAAGCCTGAGCTAACTGCTCCAAAGATCCATGCTCTTTTGTGTACAGCATAGACATTAGGTCAATAAGACCGCTTAGCTTTTTGGTTTCGCCTCGACTGTTGGTGTGTTCAAAGTCAACAACCTTAGTCATGCCGCCTGTGTAGACCGGAACACCGTATTGCAACGCCGCAGCAGTGATGGCGTTTGCTCTGTCAGCCATGAGTGCGGCAGCTATTGACGAAGAATCAGCTAATAAATTACCAAGCACGCCCTGATAATTTTCAAGTTGTGCGTACTTGTTGACTGCTTTTTGTTTGAGTCGAGTCAGGCTGAGTGCTATTGGGCCTTGATCCAAGACGTTTAAGTAGGTCTGCCCCGGCGTGTTTGTAGGTAGCTCTGCGACCACATTGTCTAAAGCAGCTTGATCTAGTGGATTAATTATTGGGGCGTTTGCTCTAGAAAAGGCTGGCATTTCGCTCGCTGGAACTTCCTGACCTTTGTCAGGGTTAGCTGCAACAGCTTGAGCGTATGGGTCTGCGCCGGGGTTGAAGCGAGGAACTGTGCTTACTGGCCTGTTTTCGGCTACCTGTAAGTTATCCTCTACTACACGGTCAACTTCACTTTGACCGATGACTTCTTTGGCTAGGTTTTCTGGCCTTCTGCTGAACGCTGGGCTTTCTTCCGCATCGAATCCTGAATCATCTTGACGAACAGATCCATCTTGCCTTCTGGCACCTGACCGACTATCGACGGCTCGTTGTCTGTCTGCGTCCCTGAGTGCTTTTTCAACTTGTCCACGGGGTACTCCCTCTTTTTCGGCCAGTATTTCAGCAGCGTCTAAGTAGTCGTTGTCTGATCCCCGTCCGGGTTGAACGCCTAACGCTCTGAATAATTGTTTTTCAGGATACCACATCAACGCTTGGAAGTCGGCGGTGGTTATGTCATACCCAGCTTCAGACAGGCGCTCTCTAGCAGCAGCCGTAACCTCGCGCATGTATTGACGCTCTGATCCGCTTTTAGGCGTGGCTTGTAGTTGCTTTTTCAGGTTCTTAACAAACGTGCCTGTCTTCTTGAATATCTCAGGCTTTACATGGTTAACCCCATGCTCCTTCTTATAGTCCTTGAAGTAACGCTGATACCTGCGCTCTACAGACTGTATAAACTCATCAAACAGGTACGGATCTTTAACGATCTCGCTGTAGGGCTGGTCAGAACCCTCTAAGGCGTCTTTTATAATTGTCCTCGGAAGACCGCCAACCTTGTCGATCATTGGGATCAATTCACCGCGAGCCTTAGCTAAGTCTGGTGGAGCAGCGAATGGGCGTCCCACAGCGCGGTTCCACATACGCATCCACCAAATATCCATAGTGAGCGGATCATAATTACCGCGAATGTTCTGGTAAAAACCCTGACCTATCTTTGGCCCAAGGATGTAGCTTCCTTTGACTTGAACATCAACGCCCTCAGCGCCCGGAACCTTAATGGCCTCAAATCCAACCTCGTTGTTGAACGCCTTAGCCATATCCCTTAGCTCGTTAACTGTAAAGTCAGCGTCTAAGAAGTCGGCAACGCGCATGTTCTGACCGCTTGCTTCGTAAGCGTTGTGGAAGTTGAACGCCTCAAGCATTGCGTTGTTACGCTCACCGCCCTTGTTAAATTCTTTTTTGTTTTTTGGAAGCCTACCTTTGTCCATGTAGAAGCGGAACATGTCCGTAGCCATTGAAAAGTTATCTACAACAGCCTGCCCATTGGATGTAACAGCTAAAACAAAATCAAACACAGCTTCTGCCTCAGGCGACTGCATTATTCTAGGCTCGACAGCCTTCATCACTTCTTTTGCTGCTTTAATCTTTCGGTCATACCAACCGATAGCGTTGCCGTCTTTCTCTAGAGCAACCATTGCCTCAGTGGCAAGCATGTCAGATAAGATGCCAATGTTTTCTTCTGTGTACTCAAAAGGCTCTGTTCTGCCTGTCGCAGCCTCCCACCTGTCCTGTAGGAACTGTGCCGCTTCAGCAAGTGT
>Ga0208791_1000902_pt1 | contig 11839 bp, 8 predicted proteins | sample 11_taG_FD_184084 | JGI IMG/M metagenome (GOLD analysis project Ga0208791, IMG submission 184084) | Marine viral communities from the Subarctic Pacific Ocean - 11_ETSP_OMZ_AT15265 metaG (SPAdes) (version 2) | ecosystem: Environmental > Aquatic > Marine > Oceanic | place: Pacific Ocean | collected...
CGTAAACGTTCCAGAAGAATTAAAAGTATGATATGTATATTGTCCTGACGTAGTTTTTGTACCACCACTGGCAATAAAACTACCATATGAACTAGATCTCCACTCTGTGCCAGTATAAAAGTATGCAACATTGTCATTTGTATTATAATACAATGAGCCTGCTACGCCGCCAGATGGAGCAGTTGTGTCTGTTGGTAAGTTAATCATTGGACCTAAGAAAGAAACATTTCCTGATGTATCAATAGTTAATCTTGTCTGTGCATTTGTTTCGTCTTTTATACTAAAATAACCATTAGCTACATTACCTGATAATAATCCCCAAGTATATCCACCTGAACGTGAAGTATTATCTAAATACATACCTGTTCCGGTTGTTGAACTGGAATGTAGTTTAAGTGCAATAGCACTAGTAGAACTCGTTACATCTAAAGTACCAGTGCCATTTAATGTCATTCTACTACCACCAGCCGTTCTAAAATCCATAGTATCAGAAGAATGTATGTATCCTACAGATCCTCTAGATCGTGTCGTATCGCTAAAAATTAAATAAGAAGCACTATCTACAGGTGTAACTAAATTTATATTAGTAGTACCATCAGATTCTACAGTTAAAACATCATCACTAAGATATGTTGTAGAAACTGTACCATCTTTAATATGAAGTTTTACTTGCGGAGCATCAGTGCCTATACCTAAATTACCATTAGCGTCTAATTCTAGAAACCCTGTGTTTCCTAATTCTCTTATCTCTTTTGCTCTAGTACTCATTCTGTAGTCTCCGATTTAGGATTTGCATCTTTAACTGCTTTAACAGCATTATAAAAATCAGCAAACTGTGTTTTTAAGGTATCATCTGCATTTATAGCATGCCATAACATGTCTAACTGATCACCAATATCAGGGTAACTATCTTTACGAGTATCAGAAACAATACTTTGCTGTGCTGTATTATTATCAGAAATTAATAAATCTAAATGCTCTTTATCTACACTACGGTCTTCCCAAACAATAGAATCATAATCGTTTGGATCAGTAATAGTCCACGTTAAATGAGAAAATTTTGCTGTTAATATATCTTGATAATTCATAATTAATATCCAAACTTAGTTTTATCGTTATTCCAGTTTTGTACTATTTCACTAGAACTTAATATACGGTTATATGTTCTAAGGATGGCAATCCAACCTTTTACAGATTCACCTTGACCGGAATCCCCGCCCATATACAATGTACTACCAGTACTTGGACCACTGCGAGTCAATCCACTATATGTTGCATTTTGAGAACCATTAACATAAATTGTACCACTTCCGCCGCTTAGTCCATTACAAGTATATGCAATCTGATACCAAACATTGTTCTGTAATGTTACTGCTGATGTAGTTTGTGTACTTGTATAAACATAAGGAGTATTACTTGGTGCACCAAAAAGAATACTTTCTGTACTGTTGTCGTCAGTAAATGATTGCCAGTTTGTACCTGTCCAGTCTTGAGAACAAATCCATATTTCATATGTTCTAGGATAAGATAAAACTCCACCAGGCCACTGGCAGGTGCCAGTATCATTAAAATACATTGCGTTTGCGCCACTTGGGCTATTAGTAGTAATAGTATTACTTACGTTTGTAAGACTTGCTTGAGATCCACTAATTAAATCATAAGGATTACTTCCACTTACCCACGACCCTGATCTATTGGCATCAAAGAATAATTGTAATCCATTTGCATTGTAATCGCCATATGGTTCCTGTATAGCTACGGTTTGCCACTGTAAATTGTCACGATATTCCAGTTTGTTAATACTTGTACTATATCTAAATTGCCCGCTGGTTGCACTGGCGCCAGTATTACCTGGTCTATTGCTTTCGTCTCCTTTAGGCAACAACACTGCACTTGGAGAAACTAGTTCAAAATATGCATTGTTACCTTCATCCATACGGATTCTTGCAACACCGCCAGGTGATCCGATATTCAGTCTATGGTTATTTGTACCATCAATTACAAAATTAATAGCATTACCATTATCACTTCGTTTTAAACTTAATCCATGACTCCAACTACCACCAAGTGTCTCAATTTCTAATTGGGCTGCTGGACTATCACTATTAATACCAACAAAACCACTGCTGTTTATTCGCATACGCTCACGCCAATCAGTCGATCCCCCGCCTGCTCGTAATTTGAATGCCAAATCACCTACATAGTTTCCTGTTTGAACTAGGTTTATAGAACCCTCTGCTTGTGTGCCGCCGCCGCTGACTAAACTAATAGACGCAAATCTGCCAGACGCATCAGATCCATTTCTTGCTATAATATGAGCCAAACTTCTCTGGTCTTGAGTAGCACTATAGACAGTACTTCTACTAGATGTAACATCTAAATTACCAGTTAGTGTACCACCACTTAGTGGTAACTTGTCTGCAATCGAATTAGTAACTGTTGTAGCGAAATTAGGGTCATCTCCCAAGGCTGCGGCTAATTCATTTAATGTATCTAATGTAGTTGGTGCACTATCAACAAGACCTGCAATCGCAGTTGAAATCTGACTGTTAGTTTCAGTCTGTGTATATGTTTCAGTTTTTAGGTAGTACGCATCGTTGGTTAATAATTCATAAACTTGAATGTCTACCACATCTCCACTAGCCAGATTGTCAACAAATGTAACACTGGTGCCGGTAGAGGCAACATAGTCGTTACTACCGCCTTCAACTTGCTTGACACCGTTAACATATACTTCAACGTTCTGTGTACCATCTGTAACATAACTGAGTGTTTCAGCGTTATCATCTGCACCGCTAACAGCGTTTGTGCTTGATGTAATACTGTATGTGTACTTGCGGAAAGTTGCATTAGCGGCTGTTTCGCCACCACCTTCTCCTCCGCCTGTTCCTGCTGGCACTGCGTCAACAAAAGCACTACCTGTGTAAACTTTTAATTTCTGATTTAAACTGTCAAAGAAGAAACTACCTTGTACTGGTGTTCCACTGTATGCAGTTCCGTATTGTACTGTTGCGTTATTAACAGTACCACGTAAACTACCAGCATCAATCGTAGTGCCTTGAACACGAGCAGTCGTAAAATATTGATTTGTGCCTTCAGCAATATCAGTTGTAGTTTTAGTTGCTAATCTTGTATCAAATCTAGTATTTGTATAATATAAATTTGTACCTTCAGCAACGTCTGTAGTTGATTTTGTACCTAACCATGTATCTGCTGTGTTTGTAAAATCTGTAATTGCTAATTTAAGTGCAATATTATTAGCAGTTGTAGTTGCGAAGTTTGGATCATCTCCTAATGCTGCCGCCAATTCATTTAATGTGTCTAAGGTTGTAGGGGCAGTATCAACAATGCTTGCTACGATATTTGTAGCAGTATCATAATCATTTGATGTTAGGTAACTACTTACACGTGCATCTGTGTAAAATATATTAGTTGAGCCTTCAGTTAAATCATCACTATTAGTTGTGCCAGCTTGTTGCCAAGCACTTCCATCCCAAATATAAAGTATGTTTGTGTCCGTTGCAAATGCCTGATCGCCTGGGTTGTTTCCTGCTAGTGGCAAATATGTACTGTCATCATACACATTAACTTTTGCAACCACTGCTGATCCGTCTTCTACAACCAGTTCTGCTGTACCTGCCACTTCTCGAATTTTGTTTTCAAAGCTAGGAGTATTTTCCACATATGTAGCCAAATCCTGCGGTACAAATCTATTTGTGGAGCTGTCATAAACAAGACACATCTGGTTAACAAGACTTGGAATTGGTCGAAGCTCTACTGGAGTTTTATGTCCTTCCTGTGTATGTTGAAAATATACAACATAATTGCCGTTGATGTTTGTTTCAACAGCCAAGTCTTTAATGGATATTTCGCCACGCATTACACTGTGATTACCACATTGATAGTAAAGGGTGTCAGGTGCGCCTGCTGGAACCGTAAATGTTATAGTACCACTATCAGTTCTGCTTCCTGTTACACCACTAGTATACTCTCCAAAATATGTACCAGCACTGAAGTTTGCACCATTGTCTGTTGTAAAATAAAATGGGTGTCCAGTTGCATTTATGTTCACAGTATATGTACCGCCACGATAAAACGGGCCTAGATTTGGATTATCGCCTTTAGCTGATCCGCTAAATGTATAACTGCCACTACCACTGTTAACTACACTATAACTGACACTTGGATTTGTCAGTGCTGGTGGTGTAATTGTTGCTGGAACGTTAACACTAATTCTTTGTACATCAGTTGCATTACCGCCATTGATATCTGGATGTGTATCACTAATTGGGCCTGCACTTGTTGCCCAACTGACTAGGTTATCTGTGCCCGCTCCGTCTACCCACTTCAAATACAAACTGTGTGTTTGTGTCATATTGGCATGTATGTCATATGCCGCAAAGTTATTGACTGTGTATGTACCTTCTTTGTAAAGAGGAACATTTAATTCATTTGAGTTTGTGATAGTTCTACGTGCGTATGGCAAGGTACTTTGTTCCCATGTCCACTTCCACATAGTGTCTTGTCCTACGTCAGGAGCATCAACATTAATTTCCAAAACCTCAGGTGCAATTGTTAAATTTACCTGCGGTGCTTCGGCACCACCAATTGTACTGCCAGCCGGTAGTTCAATTTTTGTACCAGTACTAGAAACATCAGCATCGCCGATATGCAGTGTGTTTGGTCCTAAATATAAGTCTCTAATTTTATTTGATGCACTACCGATGTCATATGTATCGTCTGTGTCAGGTAAAATGTGTCCGCTAATATTACCAAGTTTTGTCTGTACTCTTGCGTCTGTATAATATAAATTTGTACTACCTTCAGTTATATCATCAGTGTCGCCACCAATTGATCCTAGATCAAAATAAGATGCAGCACCGTGTAACATCACCTGTATAACATCGTTTGTAAATGGTGCTGTTACAAATGTTAGTGTGCCTGACGCAAAACTATAGTCTGTTGTTTCTTTCAACAACACACCATTGAGATAAACAAATGCACGAACATTACTGCCTGCACCTGTGGCAAACACAGTTGTTGTGTTATCTCCAGTGTATTCTTTTAGTGTAAATGCGGCTTGATCGCCACCAGTAGTACTGATCCATTCAGTACCTGTCCATATAAACAGCTCGGCATTCGTGCCACTATCAAACCAAAGGTCTCCACTTTGCGGTGTACTGGGTGCGGCATCGCTAAATGTTACTGCGGCTAAATCAGCCCACGTAATATTTCCTGAACCGTCTGTTTGTAGAACGTTTCCAGTACTGCCGTCAGTTGTTGGTAAAGTAAATGCACTGTTAATCTGTACTGCGCCAGCCAGATTACTTATGTGTGCGTTGGCAAACTTATTATTAGTATGCCCTAGATCCTGATTGTTATGGGTCTGCGGAATCAGTCCACTTTTGACCACAAATGGTTTGTTGTTTGCCACGGTTCACTGTCCCCTATAGCTGTTATGTTACAACTATTTATACGTTTATGGTACTACGGGTAATTTTGAATTGTGTACTATTTGTTGAGGCTGGAGTTGCTAATAATCTTACATTTCCAGTATTGACATCCACATCATAAGTTGCTAGAGTATCACTACCAGTGTGTATAATTCCGTACTCACTTGCAAAAGCATTTGTGCCATCATGTATTACTAATAGTTCAGTAACATGATATTCATTGCTTACTGTGTCCACGGCTTGTACTACATATTTTGCACTGCGGTATGTGGCAATAGCAAAAGTATCAATTGCTGTTTGCGTTACTGCGGATGTAGTGCCTGTGGCTGTTGCCATAACTTGAACACCATCAAGTGCAAGTTCTGTTTCTACTTTAACTTGACCTGTGTTACTAACTGACATTCTTTCAGTACCAGCAGTATAAAATTTAAGTGTATCATCATCTGCTGTTTCTTCTGCTGTAATATATGTATCTTGATCTACGTCTTTAACACCGCCTAATGATCCCCAATTACTGCCATCATAGCCCTCAAATGTGCTGTCAGTAGTGTTATAACGTATCATTCCTTGCGCTAAACTGCTTGGACGTTGTAAAGTTGTACCAACAGGTAGCACAAACGATCCAGTTGTATCTACTGTAATAGTTCCTGTTGAACTATCTAGAGTTCTTAAAAATGCTGTATTCCAGTTTTGTGCTGTTGATCCTAAGTTGTATGTTCCATTTGTATCTGGCACTAAATCACTATTGACATCTGCATTAAACACAACATTGTCAGTTGCATCATCACCAATGGCAATACTACCACTTGCACCTGCTTTTAGTGTAGCAATGCCGTCCACAGTAAGTGTACCGTCTATTTGAACATTGCCTGCAAACGTGGCATTACCACTTGCATCTATACTAGCTCGCTGTGTGCCTGCTGTGTAAAATCTTAGTGTATCATCATCTGCTGTTTCTTCGGCTGCAATATATGTGTCTTGATCAATATCCTTAACACCGCCTAGTGAGCCCCAATTAGCTCCGTCATAGCCCTCAAACGTGCTGTCTGTTGTGTTAAAGCGTACATGTCCTTGTAAGGCACTTGGACGTTGTGCTGTTGTACCAACAGGCAATTTGATAGCAGTATCGCCACTAAAGGAAGCATCTAAAAATGCCGCACTACCATGTGTGCCTGCAAATACTTCGCCAGTATTGGTTGCATCAGGTATGTATGTAAACACACCACTGCCATTATCAAATCCAAAAAACCCAGTTTTTGCTGTACTGCCGTCATGCCAACGGAATTCAATACCTCTGTCTTTATTATCGTCACTGGCTGGTGCTGTATCGCCGCCAAGTGTAAACACTGGATCATCAACTGTTACAGTTGTACTATTAACAGTTGTTGTTGTTCCGTTTACAATTAAGTTGCCAGGAATAGTTAAGTTTTGAACTGTGTTCCAAAGACTGGTTCCAGTATTGTATTGTAAAATGTCACCATCATTTAAGATGTCATTTGCATCTAATACCAAATCATCAAACTGAAATTCTACATCAAACGTATTGAATGCTGGACCCATATATGCCATTAGCTGAGCTCCAATACACTCGCTACAGCATCACAATTTGCACTGCTGGCTGTCGCTTGAATGCTATCATTTGGTTCAAGGTTAATTGGTTTGTCTACACTGAGTGTTGTATTTGGTGGTACCGGAACAGCATCAAGTATCTTTCGACTACTTCCGCTACTGCTATCCACTAACTCTAGGGTAACATTTACATTTGCGCTACCATGTGTGTTTGCAAAAAACATACCATGTATTACACTACTATTAAGTGATCCACCGCATGTGTACACTGTAGTTGCTGATGTACCAACTGCGGTGTGTGCGTTTTTAAAACTACTTGCCATTCATTTAACTCCCAAGTGCAATCGCAAAAGCAATTGCATCTCCCTCTTCTATTCCACCACCGCCACCACCGCTGCCAGTATCATCGGCTGACGGAACCCATTGTGATCCATCCCATTTTAATACTTGTCCTATTGAAGGTGTAGCATTACTAACATCTGTTAGATCGCCAACTGATGGTGTGGTATCACTATCTGCAGATGGAACCCATTGTGATCCATCCCATTTTAATACCTGGCCCACAGTAGGTGCGGCGTTACTAACATCTGTTAGATCGCCAACTGTTGAAGGAATTGCACCACTTACAAATTCAGCCCAGTTTCCTGCGGCATTAGGCATATCACCAGTTGATGTATTTCTTTGTTCTCCACTCAATAAACTATATGAGTAAAATTTATTTCCAGTTACACTACCATATGTATTTTTTACATATACAATCATACCTTCTTGTAGGCGCTGACCTGTAATGTCTGTTAATTGATCTCCAACATCTCCGCTTATGTAACGTAAACCACCACGTATCTCAGTATCTAGTACAATAGGGTGATCGCCACTTGGAGACCATGTGCCTGTCCAGGCGTTTCTCGTTAAACCATTATAATCTGCCATATTATGTTATCCTCACATATGTTTGGCCTGGTTGGAGTGTTATTCCATAAAGCGTATAATTCTCACCAGTATAACCACTTGGCACTGATGTGGGTTCTAAATCCACTGTGTTGCCAGTTGTTACGTTTGTGTCACTCAACAATGCACTACTTGGTCCAGTTTGGAATGTAGTTGGCTGACTAACAGTTGATCTTATGCCAAACCAAAATGCTCTTGGATTTGAGTCAGTGTTGTCGATTGTTGTGTTAATACTATTTGCTTGATTTCCTAATTCAGTTACAGCTGAATCAAAATCATTACCATCTACAATATCACTATTTGTTGGTACTGTAGTTACATCTGTTGCCCATATATAAAAACTAGGATATGTAAACCCAGCACTTATTGTGGTATCACTTGCTGTATCAGTTGCAGTGTAACTTGTTCCAGTTACACCCACGGGTCTGGTGAAGTCTGTGCTAACTGCTACGCTTCTACCTGAATTATTGTCTTTGTGTATTGCATCTGTAAAAGTAAAACTGCCACTACCAGTGGAGTTGCTTACAGCACCACCAGTAGGAGTCACTGTACTTACAGCGTTGTTTGTATCATTTAGTCCAGTAATATCTACATTATAATTTACTGTTGTATAAGTTTCTAAAAAGTTCTTGCCATTTAAGTTACTAAAGTTTATAGTAACATTTGCATTTTGCCAACTATAACTGATACCATCTGTATCAGTCCAAGCAGCACCATCATTATCTGCAAAACCTATAGTAGCACTTGCACTACCGCCTGTCAAGCCAGAACCATTACTGTATATGGTTGCTGTTGCATTTGATGTAAATGTTTGTGTCCAATCTACGCCACCAGCTGGTGTTTGACTTGGTCCACTTGTTGTGTAATTTGCAAGAGTTGTGTGTACACCAGTTGCACTACCAATACTGTCCACAGTGGAAATATATCTGTCTGTAAAATCTGTTGGGTTATCAACTGTTACACTAAACTGAGTAGCTGGTTGATCCCACTTGCGGCTTTGTCCATTTGCACTTACAGTAGGACTAAAACTTGCAAGTTCTACTTCTAATTTGTTGTCTGAATTAATAGCAACACTTCTAACAGTGTATGTGGTTCCAGTTTCCAACCACTGCTCACTAACTCGTAATTCGTTATTACTGCCTGACGTTACCCATTGGATCTTTTCTCCAACTATTGTACCAGGAACAAATGTTGTGCCGTTCCATTCTAATATTTGGCCGGCTGTAATACCAGTGGTATCAACATCGCTTAAACTGCTAATAACATTATCTTCAAGAGCACCTAAACTTAGCCAGTCAGTACCATCATATCCTTCAAACAAGTTATTAGTACTGTTGAAACGCAATTCGCCGCCAGTTAAAGTACCAGTACGTTGAGCAGTTGTGCCCGCAGGAAGTTTTAAACTTCCAGTGATATCAAAGTTGATGTCACTAGTACTTGTGTTTACTTTGTTTAACTGATGATCTAAGTTAATTGCCATGTGTATTACCTTGTTTTATGTATTTATGCTCTGTCTATAAACCACATATAGTTGACCGGATTGCTAAGTAAGGATGCAGCAACGCCAGTGATTGCACTACCTGTATTGTTAGTATATGTAGCATAAGCACTTGGACTAAAGTTGCTGTCGATTAGTCTATCATTTCCATCGAGGTTTCGAGAAAGAACTACTCCAACACTGTTACCTGTTAAATCACCCAGTAATTTAATTACTGCCGTATCTCCTGGATTTAGTGTAGCACCACTAGCACCGGCCTGACCGTACTGTATTTCAGAACCACCGCCGCCAGAACTGGCTACTGCGGTATCTGTGTATGTTTGGTAAGCAGTTGTGATAGATGTTTCTCTTGTATCAGTATATGCTTTTGCATCAACTAATGCTTGATCGGATTTTGTAGTTGCATCTGTTGCCGCTGTGCTAATTGCATCTGTTTCTGCTTGATCAACGTAACTTTGAAGTGCGAGCGTACCTTCAGCATCAGGTAAAATTATTTCTCTATCTGCTGTGACTGCGGTTGCTTGTAGTTTAATTTCAAAATCATCAGGCGCAGTGCCTTCAAAAATAAGTTTTGTTCCAGCACTGATCCAAATATTATCAGTTGGTTCTAGAATTAAATTTGCAGGGCTGGACAATTTTAATTCATTACCTGTAGAAACACTAATTTGATCATCGTTGATTACAACTTTACCTAAATTATGTTCACTTGTGTTTGTTGATGTTATTGTACCGCCGACTGAAATATTATTATCAGCTATTACGTCATTTACATATAAGTTATTCCACTGTTTAGTAGTACTTCCTAAGTTATAAGTTAAACTAACATCTGGTAACATATTACTTGTAATGTCTGATGTAAATGTTATACTATCTGTATTAGCATCTCCAAAATTTTGATCGCCGCCCACTGTAATGTTTCCTGTTAGGTTAACATTGCCAGTAACATCTAATCCTTGTTTAAAATACGTTGTCATTACTTTTCCCCTGTATGCAACTATTTATCGATTCGCTCAAAGAAAAAGGAACCCAGGTTTCCCTGGGTTCCAATTATTGGTGTAAATTTTAGATTAACTAAAGTTAAGTGCGTTAGATGTAACAGCAATTTTGTTTAGATAATCAGCAGCATTACCAAGTGATGATGCTGTGTTGTTTAGTTCTACATAACCATAACGTGTCATGAAGCTAACAACTGGCTCGAATGTATCAGGATCAAGTACTGTTCCTGAACTCATTAGTGGCACGTATGGGCAATAGAATGCAGCCGCATCTGATTCACTTGAACCTTTATAACCAACTAATACATCGTCGTTGGCTGCGTACTGGTTTACATAAACTTTTACGCTGTTGTTTAATGTACCAACTAGTTTAGTGTTTGTTGGTGCTTCAAACGGTCCTTCAGTTGTTCTTGCGAACGCTGAAGTTGTTGCTGATTGTAGTACTGTTAGTACTGTTGGGCTAACTACGACCCAGTTACCTGCGCCACGGCGTGTTCTTGCCGCAATGTCGTTTGCCGCTTTGTTAATTAGAACTGCAAGTGCTGCATGCTCGTCACCAACAAAAGTAGCTGTACCACTTACTGCGTTTTGTGCATAAGTTGCGCTTGCTGTACCAGCAAGTGTACTTAATGAACCGATGATTTCCTGGTCGATTTCTGCAGTAATCTCTTGAGCAAGTGCTGCCATGATTTCTGCTTCAACGTCTAGGCCGTGCATCGCTTGTGCATCTTGAGCCGCTTCAAAAGTCCAGCGAGCTGATAGCTTGCGTGATTTTGCTTCGACAGTTTGTTTCAAGATTTGGATGCTCATCTTTTTACCAGGTAAACCTTCCTGGGTTGCAGTTGCATCTGCTTTGTTTGTTCCTGCGTTACCTGAGTAACCAGTTGCAATTGCAAATGGGCTTAATGCTTCATCACCAGCTGTTGCTGAGTCAAAAGTTTCTGCATAACGCACACGTAGTGTGTGGATTTGTCCAACAGGTCCAGTCATAGGCTGAACACCAACTAATTCGTTGGCAATAACTGTTGGCATAACACGGCGGATCACTGGTAGGATAACTTTGTTAAGAGTAGCAACGTTGCCAGCCATAGTAGCACCAGCTGTTGCACTTTCTGAAAGTGAACGCTTTGTGTTTTCTAGTACTGTTTCCATTACTGCTTTTTTGTTACCTGCCAAGCCGTCTGTAAGGGCGTCTTTGGTAGCTGACCAATTTTCAAATAGGTTTGCCATAATAGTATCTCCTTAATTAATACCGGCTAACTTTTTCAAGTTAATAATTTCGGCAGATCCAGTCTCTGACTGACGTTTTGCTTTATCACCAGTTACCACTTTAGTGTTTTCGGTGAGCTTTGCCTTTTCTTTTGTAGAAACTTTAG
>Ga0208791_1000909_pt1 | contig 11808 bp, 12 predicted proteins | sample 11_taG_FD_184084 | JGI IMG/M metagenome (GOLD analysis project Ga0208791, IMG submission 184084) | Marine viral communities from the Subarctic Pacific Ocean - 11_ETSP_OMZ_AT15265 metaG (SPAdes) (version 2) | ecosystem: Environmental > Aquatic > Marine > Oceanic | place: Pacific Ocean | collected...
TACGCTGACGTTCAATGTTACGAACACCCTCAGTTACACTAAAGTCCTTTTCACTAATCTCTAATGCTCTTGTGACAACAGCTACCATATCGGGATGTACCCCAGACAAGTTCTGCTTACTTCGTAGCCCTAGTTTGTATCCCATTGGTTGCTCCTTAAGATGGTTTAGTAGGCCAAGTTATTGTGTTAGGGAATCCTGCTTGCGCTGGTACGTCCCGTAAAAGTTGTCTATATGTTGCCCATGCAGACTTATCTACAGGAGAGTCATCAACTTGTGTCCAATCTGAGGTCATTAATAGTTCGTCACGTTTTCTACGGGCTGAAACTTCTGGTGCAATAGGCTCAATTTCTGGTTCAGGTTCCTCAACAGGTATATTTTCTATACTCCAATTTGTACCACCCCACTTAGCAAACTGACCATCTGTCACTGTTGGTGGTGCAGTTTCAACACAACCCGCTGGAATAAGCCAATTAGCACTATCCAAAGGGTCTTGATCTGCTGTTGTAGTGCCTACGTAGACACCATTTAAATCTGTTTGATATACGTCCATGTTGGTGTCTCCTTAATATTTAATACAAGCTAGAAGTGCTATGTTTCGTGGACGGGTTTCGTCGTCACCAACAGGACTATTGTATGGAGTGACCTCATTACCTTCAGCGCCGTTGGGACTCATCTCCTGATCCCATCCGTTACTTGCTGCGTTTCCATAAGGGAAGGGGGCGTAGTTGGATTGGTAACGAACAAAAGATAAGTGTTTGTGCTCTTTAAATGTATCTACTTGAGCGGAACCAAAAGCTCGACTTGTATCTATACCACGAGAGTCATCCCATCCACGCATAAACTCACCACGCAAGTCGGGGACGTTAAACGTAGAAGACCCATCACCCACACCGAATGTTGTTCCTATTGCTGTAAACAAATCAGAATAAGTTGTCCTTGATACAGCAGCACCGTTCGCTTTTATGAAATCTGTAGGTGCTGTGTTAGCTGCATGATAGATCACTGTACCTGCGGGAACTCCACCGCCACCAGCAGCAGCAGCCCACGAAATATCTGTTCCGTCCGAAGTCAAAACGGTATCAACTCCCCCAGCCGCTAGTCTTGCTGTAGCACCAGAGGCATTACCATAAATAAGAGAGCCTCTAGTTAGGTCATTTAGAGTGTTAATCTCATCAGCACTAGCTAGTATTGCTGTAGCACCAAGAGTTAGCCCCTGCGTAGTAATAGATACAACATTATCACCAGCAGCATCTAAAGTAGCTATGACTGTCCAACCTGTACCAGCAGTGTTCCTAATCTTAAGCTGGTAGTTAGTTGTGTCGTACCACCATTGATGACCCCTGTCCGTAACTGGGTCCGTTGTGGGGATAGCAGGTTCAGTAGCACCAGAAGAGTTAGTTGCGATAGCTTGTAGAGCAGCGTTAATGTCAGCCCTAGTTTGTGGGAAGAGCTGGTTATCTATAATAAAATCGTGTTGGCTCATGTTCTGTGTCCTACTCTGGCTTTACAGGCCAAGTTATTGTGTTCGGGAATCCTGATTGACTTGGTACATCCCGTAGTGCAGCACGATAAGTAGTCCATGCACTAGACATGGTTACATCACTGTTGCCCATCCAATCAGTAGCAGCTAGTAGTGCGTCCCGTTCTTCACGAACAGCTACAGCAGCACGAGTGTCCGCTCCATCAGCCCATGCTTGCTCTTCTGCATCACGGGCGGCTTCTTCATCAGCAGTGAACTGCACACGCACACCGTTTATGTTGTGAAATCTTGGCATTTTATTCTCCTTTTATGCGCTCTTAAGGCCGTACATGTAAATTGTTCCTGATGTTATATTCCCTGAACTAAAGAAAAATTGAACTGCATCAACATCAGCCGCACTCGCTCTGTAACCGCTTGTGTTGCTCATATTTGGAGTTGAGTTTGATCTTGAACTGATGGCTTCGACCATAATGTGAGTATAGCTTAATGTACTCGGAGAAAAAATTTGAACAGTACCAGATGTTCCCCCTACACTTGCTGTGTTATCAGTTCCGGCTGTGTCTAATGGAAAACTTTGCGTACCTGCAACACCAGACGATAAACTAGCATCGTAACCTGTTTGAATCGCCCTTATCCTAGTTGTAATATATAGGTAATCATTTTGTGTTGCATCGTAACTTGAGCCGCCGTTTGTGCTAGTTCGGAGTTTTAAACTTTCGTCATTCGTAACAGGAACCATATTTACAAAAACAAACTTGTAATAATCGTATTTAGTACTGTCAAACTGAGTAAAGGAGATTGTAGCATCATCGCTGGCAGTGACAGATGTAATTAACTCTGTGCTGCCACCGCCAGCATCAGCCCACGAAATATCTGTGCCGTCAGATGTTAAGACTGTATTGGCTGCGCCCTTAGCCAATCGTGCGGTTTCACCGCTTGCATCCCCATACAGGATCGAACCCCTAGTTAAGTCATCAAGCAAGTTAAGTTCTGATGCGGAGGCAGTCATACTTTCATCTAGTGTAAGGACATTTATCCAACCATCATTAGCTTCATTCCTGATCTTAAGGGTGTTAGTGTCAGTCTCATACCAGAACTGATTGGCTTGGGTTCCTGTAGGCTCTGCATCACCAGAGGAATTAGAGACTAGGGCTAGTAGTGCAGAGTTAATATCGGCCCTAGTATTAGGGAAACTCTTAGTTCCTACTATCGGCCCATCGGCTGTTGTAAAGTCAAATTGAGCCATTAGGTGAACTCCTTCCCGTAGCCATTAGCTACATAGTCTATTGTTACGCTGTTGGTACTAGCAGAGCCACCAGTAAAGGTGTTTATAGTAAACCCTGACCTAGTTTTGTTTGTGATAGTGTATCTGTCTGTCTCAGCTAAATTAGCTATGGACAACCCGATAGCAGGTGGTGCATTGAAAGGGTGAGCCACTCCAAGTATATTATATACTATGTTAGTTGTACCCGTAAAAGTTATGTCTTTACCGGACACTAAGTACTCTGGCATGTCTATGGTGGCAGACAAGGCTGACACAAGCGGAGATGCGTTAGTATTACTAGAGTCTAACTTTAATCTGAACTCAAAGGCTCTCGCTATTATTTCGTTGCCGGACTGAGCATTTACCGCTACCCAATCAGACCAAGTAGGTGTGCCAGCAGGGTCATCATCTGTATGTCTTGTCTGAAACTCCGTGCTAACGTCATTAATAGAAGGACCAGCGTCATCAAACAAAGAGGTTGTCTGAGCATCAAACAGTCCACCCTCGGAGTCAAAGAGTTGTGTCTTATCAAACCTTGACTTTTCCTCTGCATAAGAAACTATGTTCTGAAACTTAGAGCCTAAGTCAACATAGTTTTCAAAGTAGTAGAAGCCTGTGCTTGCAAAGCTATCAAAGTCATCAAATACGCCTACAGGGGTTGTGTCAGCGCCCCTTGCATCAAACGTAGCCTCTGGTGCAGTATCAAACGTAGGTAACTTAGCAAGACTAAGACCTAATGAACTGTTCTCTACATTAACCTTTACTCCATTGAAGTTTGGACTTTCAGTAACCGAGGTAAATATCTCAGTGTTCCTCACAGCTTCTATGTTTTCAATAAGTTTAGCTGCGTTTACTGATTCATTAGACCCGCTGCTGGCATCATCTACAGCTTTAATAAAGTAAGTTCCCGGTTTATACTCTGTAAAAATAACGGAACTATCACTTGCGGGTACAGACTCCCGAACAGTTGTAGCAGAAGCGTAGGATGCCCCTGACAGTACCTTAGAGTACTTAATTACATAGTGGGCTAAGTCTAGGTCAGACACAGGTGTCCAACTAAGTTCAAAGCCTCCAGTAACCATGTTACCAGTAAAGTTAGTTACATCTGCTGGAGGCGCACTTAGGGTTATGACATCGTAGTTAGATACAGTAGTAAAGTCTCCATGAATACCAAGAGAGTTAATAGCTTGTACTCTTATATCATGTAGTCCCTCTTCTACACCAACAACCTCAACCCTTTCTGTACCCACAAATGCACCAAGGGTAGCTAAGTTTGTGAAGTCAGTCTCGCTTGGCTTTTTATACTGTACCTCTACCTTATCTGCTATGGAACTTGTGTTGACAACATCAATGTATAAGACGCCCAGAGTTTTACCCCTGACTCTTCTTACTTCAGTACTCAGGTTAGAAGTAGTAAAGGCTAAAGTAGGAACTTCAAAGGCTGACAACAAAGTAGTATTATCTCTTTCGTAGACTATACCATCGTCAACTTCATCAAAGACACTAGATGAAATCTCCCTAAGCACCATGTTTACTTGTAAGTCGTACTCGTCCACAGAGGCAAAGTTCCAAGACATAACCTCAAACTCTTTGTTAGTCCAACCAAGTCTAGTGTTAGTTAGGGTTATGTTGTCACCTGTCTGTACTTGGAAAGCCCTAAGACCAAAGGACGCCTCAATGGTAAGCTGCTGCCTATTCCTTTCTAGAACTACCCTAGCTATTCTTCTAGCCTCTATAGAGTTGTCAGTAAAAGTAAGGTCTAGGTCTAGTGAAGATTCTTGACCACCATCAGCAGTAACAAAGTCAGCATTAGTTACAGGTGGGAAGTCTGTTACTTGCCAATTACTTTCGTCACCCCTAAACGTACCATTAACATTGTTGAAGTTGTCCCTACGAGAGTTCCTAGTGGCTAGGCTTATGCCTGACCTAAGATCGTTCTCATCAAAGTTAACTGAAGCAGCAGTCCACGCAGCAGCTTTAACCTTCCATGCACCTTGGTTATACCACAGGGTAGCACCCATAGAAGTTATGGCATCTTGCAAGAAGTCTACAGGTGTAGACCCCGTAGTGAAAGCACCGTTCATTGTGTAACGTGTTGTACCAGCATCTGTATTAGTCTGGTCACAGATATTAGCAGCAGCAGTAAAAGTTGTGTCATCTATGTTGGCAGAGGCTTCTCCCAAACCATAACCAGTACTCGCAAGATAGTCTCTTATGCACAGGGCAGGATTATCAGACCAAGCGGTAGTAGAGGTTCTAGGATCATATACCTTCTTACCTTTAATGACAGCACTAATCTCAGGTACGCCATTAGGGAAGGCATCTGTGTCATAGGTCAACTTAACATACAGGTAAGCAATACCACGAAGTCTATGGTTCCCTGTCCAACCAGACACAGCACTAACTAAACTACTATCGGCAGCTTGAGTAGATGTACCTAAGTGTTCCTTGATTGTGACTAGACCACTATAACGACTAGGAGAGGTAACATTACCACTACCGTCTATAGTTGCTACTTCATCGTTAATGTATATCTCTTCAAAAGACTCTATCTCATGTCCAGCAAAGGCTAATACTCTATGTAGTTGTACGTTGTCTGTACCTGTAGTACCATCAAATACTCTAACACCACCGACTTTCATCTTACCATAGATAACTTGATGGTCTAATGCAGCACCTGTCTGTGTTACGTTATAACCTCTGTTTTTCTTATTGCCCCCACCAAATGTAGGTGCAGTAGGGGTCGGAGCCAGAGACCTCATAATTATGCTTGTAACAACAGACATAACTACATAACGAAATACTGCCGACTGAATTACAACACCAGCGGCGGCTGTAAAACCCCCTACAGCATAAGCAGCACCTACAACAGCCATTAAGAGTTACCCCCTATGTACTTAGAGTAAAGTCTTTCTATAGGCGTAAAGCCTAGCCTCTCAAGTATTATGTCAAACGGGCTGTGTACCTTAGTATTCATAACCATAACTGATACCCCATCTTTCTTTAGACACTTTTCTGCAAACTTTATCAACTTAACACCTGTCATACCTTTACGGTAATCTGGATGAAGATAGATTATGTCATTAGAGGCAAACACATGGTCTTTATAGTGTATGTTATTGCCCAACAAGACTACAAGATAACCAACTAGCTTTTCAGAACTTCTGGCGGTAAATATAGTAAGCCTACCTGAGTCTTCTAGTAAGTCATAAGCGTCCCAATCTGGGTTTAGCTTAATGCGATCTTTGTTAATGGCTATCTCTTCCCAGTGTCTTTCTATCAAGGGGATACACTCATCCTTAACTTGGCACAGAAACTCTTGCTGAAAACTAACCAACAGACCTGCCCCAGACTATTTCTTTATCTTGTAAGTCTTCAACAAAGTCTAAGCCAAGGTCTCCGGGATATACTGACTTCTGGTAAGCAGAAGTGTACCTAGCAATACGTGGTCTCTCTAAGTCTATTAGCCTATTCTCTACAGTTAACTCAATAGCGGCTTCATCTGCACTTTCAGATATATTCATCTGATCCATGTAACCAGAGAATAACTGTGTTAGCGCAGTTTCATCAGAGGTTACACCAAGGTAGATATTACACACACGCCCCTGATAAGGCTCTGCAAGGGCTAAAGAAAGTATCTCTGTCGTTATACCACTAAAAGTTAGTGTAGCACCCTTAACAGCTAAATCTGATCCCTCTTCTATAGCGGAGATAGCTAGAAGGTTTCCTGTTCCAACCCAAATCTTTCCGTCATAATCTAGGTCTCCTACACCTGTCCACAAGTGTATCTCATTAGGACTATCAAACAAAAGTTCTACAGCAAAGAAGGGAGAGATTACATCCTCGTCTAGGGCATTAAGTACTACCGAGGGAATAGTCCTAGTCATTATGTAATTACCTCTACAGCCTCAAAGGAGATACCATAGGTACTAGAGTTACCTATCTGCCACTCTTGCACATTATTTGTTAGTCTGAAGACACCCTTGGCACCCTCTACAATTACGGCACTAGTAGGGTCAGCGCCTGAATAAGTATCCTTGAGGTTAGGCCATATATCCACTACCCCCGTAGCAGAAATGTCTGCTAAGACCTTGTGCAGTTTAGATGTAGCTAGAGACCCTAGTTGTATGTAGTCACCAGCTTTAAGTGTACCACCATTACTAAGAGTTAAAGTAACAGATGATGCACCAGCAGTACCAGTTGCTACTATGTCACCATTTACTGCTGTACCCCTTGGGGCTGCACAGTTAGGATCACCTAAGAGAAAATTATTAACTGGACCTTGTAACGACAACAAGAAAGCTACCCAAGGTTCACCTAAGTCCCTACGTACAGGTGGAATAGTGACCGAGGCTTTCCATGCTTGGCCTGTGTGTTGTACTACCTGTTGTTTATAAGTAAAGGGAGACTCAGAGGTGGCAACAGCGTTCATAGCACTAAGAGTTATTTGTGCAAAGCCTATGTCAGTTGGTGCAGTCTTTAGTAAGCCGGTCATAATATTTCCTTACCCAAATGCCTGTTTCATCTGACCACCTCTACGACGATCATCTAGTATTTGCTTCCTAGTCATGTTAGCGATAGCTGGGGCTTGTTGTGCTATGATCTTCTTAACACTCTCATCACCGTTAGCTTGGAAGTTAAAGTTCTGATGAATAATAACGTCACCAGCACCACCTTCTGCCTGTACACCTAGCTTACCATCTTTACCCCTTTTCAAAGGCATGATAGCTTCTGGGCCAGCTTCTCCCATAAGACCTGTGCGACCATCATTCATAGGGAACATAGTAGGAGCACTTACGACACCACCATCAGCATAAGGTACTATGTTACCACCAGAGAAAGCATTACCATTAGCATTAGGCACTTGAGGTAGATAAGGATTTATAGCAGAACTAATCATACCTGTGATCTGTTTAACGACATAGATTTGATATAACTCAGCAATGATAGCCCTAGCCATATCCTTAAAGGCATCAGATACACTCTTAGTACCATCTACTATAGATGTAAGTGCATCACCCATGCTAGTCGCAATACTATCTGCCAAGTCTTTCTGTGCTTGTCTCTGTTCCTCAAATACCTTAGTTAGTTTTTCTTGTGCAGCTACTTCATCTGCTATAGCTTGAAGTCTTTCTGGGTCTTCCTGATACTGCTTCAAGAGGTCTCTATTCTGGAACTCAAGTTGCATAAAGACTTCTTTACGCCTACGTTCTTCACCCTCCAATCCAAACAAAGCCTTACTTAACTCTATCTGTCTTTCCAGAGCCTTGATTGGGCCTTCCATAGTTTTTGGTTCTTTGCCTTTTCCCTTATTTTGTTCAGCCATGAACTCTTTGTATTTTTTTAACACCTCTGGGGTAAGCCAACCTATAGGGCTTTCCTCCATAAACTTGCGTGGGTCTACACCTCTTCCAGAGCCACTTGCATTTTTAATAGCTTCTTCAAAAATCTTAGCCGCCAATGCTGCATCTTCCATATCGTGCTTGATTTTAAGAATTTCTTCAGCTAATTTAGCCGCTTCAATTTGTTGAGCAGCCGTTCCACCAACAGCTTCAACTTGTGCTGCTGCGATTGTCATTACTAGTTGCTTTTCCCTATCCCTAGCATTAATTAAATCACCGACTTGTTTTAGTTGGGCTATATTTGCTTTTTCTAGGGCCATGTTAGCATTAGATCGTTGAGTATTTACAGCCTCAAAAACTTTGATCTCTTCTCTCGCTTGCTGCTCAGTGGCTCTTTTAGCTTCAGCAGCGGCTTTTTCAGCCGCATTAAGCAAATCATCTATAAGGGCTAGTTGTTTTTTAGTAGTAGCATCAGCAGCATCACCCTTAGCTTTTTCAGCGTCAACCATTAACTGTGTCAGACCCGCTTCAAACATTAGGGTTCTAATTCTTTCCCCTAACGCCCCATTAAACTGCTTAGAGTACGCAAGTAAATCATCGCCTAGTTCTCTAAGGCCTTCTACCCCTTCTATAATACGAGGTTGTGCAGCCGTACCACGTAGTATTTCTGCAATCTCTTCCCTAACCCTTAGTATGTCTTCTGCATTAGCAATTTCTTCGTTAGTTGGGCCATATTGTACCCCTACTAAATCTCTTAACCACTCCATTTGGTAAAAGGGTATGTTAGTCATGTCATCAGCTAACACTTTTAATTCGTTTAAAATACCAGTTGATTCACCCTTTGCACCAAAAGCCAAAGCTATTGCATCTTGCACTTTTGCAGCAGAAGATTTTTCAAGCAGCTCCAAGTACTCTTTTAGTTGAGTGTTAGCCTCACTAAAGGGTGCGCCTAGTGTATCTCGCAACATAGAAGATACATTACTTAAGTTAGAGAGTGCGTTTTCAACACCTTTTATGCTTTCTTCAAGCTGTTTACCTGCGTCTTTGGTGTCTAGGAACGTCTTAAGAAGCATGGTCCCTAACGATAGACCAATACCGATAACAGCACCAGCAACTCCCGGAAGTAGACCAGCAAGTTGTGTACCCTGTTGACCAAAAGCTACAAGTGCGCTAGTACCTGACTGCACCTGTACAAAGAAGTCACCAACCTGATAACCTACTTGTTGGGCATACATACCAAACTTGTTAGTACTCTTTCCTGCAAGCCTTTGTGCGTCTGCAAACTTCTTAGCGTTTTGTGCGGCATTACTCATAGATGCACTTTGTTGACCTACGGCATTAGTTGTCTTACCAAGGTTTTTGTACAATATAGTCTCTTGAACATTTAGTTCGTTAACCATTTTAGAGTACTTTTGATGGTTTATCTTACCAGAGTTAACAGCGGAATCTAGTAGCTTAAAAGCCTTTCTTATCTTTAGGGCTTCTTTTTCTGTCTTTAACAGAGTAGATGCAAGATTGTCTACACTCTTATTGGTCTTATCTACAGATGATGATTCGGCTATCACCTTAATTGAGATTACATCATCAGCCATTGTTTACCCTCATATAAACTCCGTCAAGCCTCTTAACCGCTTCTACTTCCCAAGCTGTCATAGGCGTGTCAGTTAGTTCTTTCCATGCTTTTATTTGTTCGTATGTTATCGGGTTAGGGCCACTAAAGCCACCAGTTCTTGAGTTGCTTAACGCAATAAAGGCAGACCAGATATGAGCCACAAGAGTTGGGAAGTCGGGTCCATCCAATTCTTTAAGTTCTAATCCTGTCTGCCTTTGTACTTGTTCCAAGTGTTCTCTCTCGGTGGTTCCAGATTCATCACGCTGATTAAGTTTGAAGTTAAATTCAGCAAACTCAACTAGGTCATTAATCAGCCCTTGGTAAAATCCAGCGAGTCAGCTACAGCCTCCTCAATCTGATCCTTAATCCAAAACACTTGTTCGTAAATCTCTTTGGCTGTATCAGCAGAGTACTTAGGCTTCTTACCATCGTATGTGATATTCCAAGACTTAGTTGCCTTGACTAACACTTCTAGGGTAGCCTCTTCAATACTCTCAGCCGTAATATCGACCTTCTTTTTACCTTGGGCTTGCTTAAGCCGTTTGTTAGTTTGGTGATGCAATATACCCTTGTACTCTTTAGAGTGGGGTGCATACATAGTAATTGTCATTTCTGACTTGTCATCGTTAGTCAAAGGTTCCAGTGTTGTAGGGTGTACGATAGTAACGTCTACGGTATCACTGGTCGGTGTTAAGTTCTTTAAGTCCATTGTCAGGTTCCTTGGGTCAGGGTTAGTCGGGTAGATTTAAATGGGGAGCATCAGACCCGACACCAATGCCCCCCGCCCTAGCTAGGGATTAGTCTGTACGAGTAATCTTCAAGTTACTTGTAGTTGTCGTATCGTACAGTGCGGTGAAGGAAAGGCTAATAATTCGGCTAGTTGGCCCATCTACACCTACATCGGCAGAGTTAATCTTAACCCGTGGGAATAGGAAGGTGTAAGCATTAGCAGCAGTGGGGTCATTGACAGATACTTGAATAGCTGATTCTGTCTCGTTAAGGAAACGGTTAATCAGGGCAGCGTCATCAAAGTATGCGGAGAATGTACCTGTTACTTCTGCACGACCAACCTCAAGTGCTGGTGCTTCATCAGAGCCGACAACAAAAGTGGGTGCGAAGGAGTTCGTTACATTGAAGTCGATAGCGGTAATGATAGCAGATGATGTAAGGCCAGCTACATTGTTACCAATCTGTAGGTCTCCTGAGTAGGCATCGAAGGGGGAGTTAGTGCTTGCTGCGTCCTGTGTCTTCTCTGTAGCACCAATAGTCATGCCTTTACCAACCATACCAAAGGTAGTAGTTACCATCTGGTTAGGGGCAATAGAGATACCCATAGTGGAAACAGTTTGACCTGTAAACAGACGAGCCTGATCAATGTCAGCAGAGTAATCCTCAATGGAGAAGTACTTAGGTGTTGTGCCTACAGTAAGGTAGTCGTTGGTGCCAGAGTTTGTCCAAGTGTTAAGCATGACTGACTCAAGGAATGGGTCGTAGTCACCTTTACGGAGGTCACATACAATGTCACCAGCAGATTGTTTGTTACCATGACGCTCATGACGAGGCATACGGTCAGCTTGAATGTCTGTACCAGCAACCAAGTCTTTAGTTAAGTTAAGACCATGTGAAGTGAATGGGATGTTCTGGAAGTTACCAGCAGGGGTAGTTCCGAATGTGGACTCAGTGATGTAGCTTAGGCTAGACCGTGAACCCTGTGCGAAGGTAGGCATGTGTTATTCTCCTAGTGAGCAAGGCTTACGCCTCTAATTAGTGATAAATGTACCAGCCGATATTTATCGGTATATAGTACCAAGGTGTATCCAAGAAACCTTGCTGTCTTTCGGCATAGTCTATTGATACGTTAAAGCTGTTTAGTGATACGTCTGTGGCAGCTTCAAAGTTCTCTATAACTGTGTTAGCGATACCATCAGCAGTTGCTGGGCCATTACCCTCTGGACAGTACACAGTGACTGCGTAGATGCCACCATAACGCTGAGAAGGGTTTAAGCCTCTTACAGCAGGGGTACGGGTAACAGGAATGTACAGAGACTTAATGAAGCTAGTACCAGTTGTGGGGTCGTAGGGTACATTGTCAAAAGCTATTGGAGGTAT
>Ga0208791_1000914_pt1 | contig 11783 bp, 27 predicted proteins | sample 11_taG_FD_184084 | JGI IMG/M metagenome (GOLD analysis project Ga0208791, IMG submission 184084) | Marine viral communities from the Subarctic Pacific Ocean - 11_ETSP_OMZ_AT15265 metaG (SPAdes) (version 2) | ecosystem: Environmental > Aquatic > Marine > Oceanic | place: Pacific Ocean | collected...
CTGTCCAATTACCCATAGTAGAAGCTGTAGAAGAACCTACGCTTGTCACTTAGCAGTCCTCAATGCATACCTAAGTCTTTTAGCAAAGTTGGAATCAAACCCATTCCTTTTAGAGAAGGCAATGCCATTACCTATTCTTTCAAATGGATACAAGGCTTTATACTTAGCCATCTTTGTTAGTTTGGCTACTTGCCTTATCCTTGCACCGCTAGAGGTATTGGTTGATGTTCTTCCATATCTTTCCCAAATACCTTCTGTGCCTTTACCACCTTTAGGAACACCAAAGAAATATTTTTTCTTATTTCTTTTTATTTTATTCATTGCACCTTTGGTTATGTTACCTGATGCATATTGTGTGATACCTGATGTGTTCTTACTGCTAGGTACAACAATAGAAGTACGCTTGGGTGTTCTTGTACCACCATCTACTTGTAGTTGCATGTAATCTTCTCTTTTCTTATCAACAAATACAACTGCTGTTAGTTGTGTTTTCTTAGCCTTTTCAACCCTAAAGGCTTTCTGTGTAAAAGGTGTAGGGTCATCAAACTTTTGTGTAGTTTGTTTTTTATAAGTCTTATGTAATGCAAATGCTGTATCGTTTAAAGCTAACATAGTTGCAAAAGGTATTTGTTTCTTTTGTATAGAACTCAATCCCTTTGTTACTTCTTTGATGTTTGATTTAATATTAACTCTCATCCTTTTCTCCAATAAGACTTACCTTTGAACTTCAAACCAATCTCTTTAGCTTTCCTTCTAGCAGTAGATGGACTACAACCAAAAGACATTGCAGCATCATGTGATGACTTACCTTGCTTAATCATTTCCTTTAGTTTTTTCTTATCTACTTCCATTTATAAGTTTTCATAATGTTCTATTAACTTATTAATATACCATTTGGCTTTCTCTAAGTCTTGTATGTTAGCGTTCTTCATACGATGTCTATGAATGTATTTGATAGCTGAACCCTCTAAATAACTAGGAAACTCAGACCCAAGTTGTTGTTTTATATACTCAATACACTCCACCTTCCCATTGTTATAGTGTGCTGGTTTGTGTACTGGGTCATGCTTTTTCTTTTTAATACTCATTTTTATTTCACTCCTTTTAAATAATTTATTAGCCTTTGTTTGAAAAGACCACTCTAAAAACCTATCTATAATTCTACTTGTCATAATATTTGTTGGATTTTCTTATATTATCTTTTGCCCATAAGGGTTGTAGATTGTCTAAAGACCAACATTCTTTTATGTCGTTTATATCTTTTAAATTAAACAATGACTGCGGTTTTATATGGTCTATATGAATTTTTCCATTTCTAAAATCTTTCCAACTCATGTCATTGGTAAATTGTTTTTCTAAATGATTTTTTAATTCTTCTTTTGTATAACCTAAAATATCTAAATATTTGGTGTTTTGATTTTTTGAAACAGATAATCTTATTGCATAATCTAAGTTTGGATATTTCTTTTTCTGTTTTGTAAGTTGATTCCTTAATCTTTCTTTTAAATTAAATTCAGTATCATACTTATATCTTATTCTGTAAATTAAAGCACTTGCTTTAGGATTGTCTTTTTTAAGCTCTGACCAATCACTATCTGATATTTGATAATGCTCTTTGTAATGCTTTAAATCCTTTTTAATTAATTTTGGATTAAACTTATCTAATTTTGAATTAAACTTATTTAATCTTATTAAGAGTTTATTTAATTGTCTTTTATTCTTTAAAATAATTTTTTTTTGTCTTCTATAAAATAAAAGCATATCAACTGTAATGTTTAATTGTTTAGCTTTTTTCTTTCTTCTATTTCTAGTAGTCCAAGATGGTAAATTATTTATACTTCTTTTTCTTGCTCTTATTTTTCTATTTTTTTCTTTTTCTATGTACATACATTCTTTACATTTACCTCTTAAACCTGATTTTGTTTGTTTGCAAACATAAAAATAATCTAATGTAGCTAGTTTCTTTTTCTTACAGCAATTGCAAATTTTATCTAACATCTCTTCTCACAATTTCATTCTTACATTTTTGTATGACCTTTTTCTTTGCGTTAGATGATTCAATATAATCATTTAGTTCTTTAATTGTCATACTCTTCATGTAGTAATGTTGGACTTGGGTTTTTCCTGTAACCCTATCTCTTATCTTTGTGCTTTGTTTGAATTTAATTGGCATTTATGTTCCTCAGTTAATTTATCTATTCTTATACAATACTTTTCAAAAATAGATGTTGGTATTAAGTAGGCATCAATCTTTTTGCCTTGTATTCTAAAACCAACACCTTTTAAAATCTTTTGCTCTTCAATACATTTGTTTATGTTTTCAGTTTCTATCCAATATATTTTAGATTCTGTAATGTAAGCAAATATATTTGCAGTTGTTGCAGCTATGCCTGACTCTACGTTTTGACATGATGACTCTATAAATATATTACCTGTACTATCTGTTTGTGCATCTCTTTTTACTTCAACAGTTTTATTTATCTCAGGAATCATTATGTCGTATTCTTTATGATATCCATCTTGTTTATAAGCTGTTTTATATTTTTTAAGAATTAACTCTAGTATTAGACTTTCTCCTTTTTCACCAAAGGGTAAATCTCTATCACGAAATTCATTCACTTTTCTTTATCCTTTTCTTTTTTCTTTTTCTTCTTCTTACCAAAGATAGCTTCCCAGTTATCTTCGTATCTTTTTGTATTCTCTTTCCTACGACCTGAGCCTTTGCCACCATGCCACTTAGTCATGGCAAAAACAACTTCTAGTATCATCATCAAGTAAATCTAATTGAGTGTTATCTTCTGCAATTTGCACAATATCAATAAATCCCTGACCATTAGATTTAAAAGTTGCAACGTAATTAGAGCCATAATCTTTTTTGGCTTTTGCTATTTTGGTCTCTTGTTTAATCCACCAATCAGCTAAATCAGGTCTTTCTTTTATAATCTTTACTAAAGTTTGCGTACCTTTTAAGTAACACAAATCACAGTTACCAGCTATAGTTTTACCATTGTAGTTGGGTAGCTTTAAATCAAAATTGCTTTTTTCCCAAAACTCTCCAACATGCTCTGCTGTAACTTTATTGTCATAAAGTGGCATTAATGATTCCCATTTATTTTTGTTAGCTTCGTTTTGATTTTTTTGTTTTGATACCCTTCTAGGTTCATCATATCTAAGACCTATGACATTGAACCACTCTTTGTAACCCTTTGACCTCATAAATCTAGCCATAACACTTACTTTTAATTCTGCTGTACAAATTCTCATAGCTGGATTTGGTAACATTTTCTTTCTATCTATCAATGCTTCAAAAGGTTCACCATTCCTACTAGCTGTTTTGTAATTAACTTCTTTGTTTCTATAAATTGGTCTTTCCTCATGTATATCTAATTCCAACCAATTCACTTTTACATCCCACATCTCTTCACAATCATGTATGAAATCTAAAGTTTCATCCATCTCTTTACCAGTATTTGCAAAAACCACATGCACATCTTCAGGTAATTTACCATTATGTGCTTTAAGTATTTCATGCAACATATATGCTGAAGTTCTACCGCCACTAAAACTAATTAATGCAGGTTCATCTATTTTGTATTTATTTTTCATAATTTATCCTTTGAAAATTAACAGCCTTATCTAATTTAGATAACAACTCTTTAGCCTTCATAAAATCTTCAGGGATGCATCTAAGTAATTCTTCTACACTAAATATCATCATGTCAGGCTCATCTTTATGTATCTTTTGTAAGATAGGTTTCTCATCATCAGTATCACAAACTAAAGCAGTCTTCTTATCAAAGTTAAAACATCTAGTATTAGGTTGTATTCTCATATAACCACTCTCTTCACATTTCTTGTTAAGTGAATCAAATGCTCTAGTCATCATCTCAACCATCTTAATCTTTTCTTTAACATGACCTTTGTAAAGTGCATCCTTAAATATAGATTCTGCTCTGCAAAACTTAATCTCAAAATCTACACCCAGCATCTTGAATATTCTTTTCCTAGAACCCCACCTCTCAAAAGATTCAGATTCATATATTCTCAACTTCTTCAATTCACTTTCAAAAGATTCATCTAAATATGTCTTCATTGGTTTGGTCTCCAATCGTGAAATTCATAGTGGTTTGGGTTGGTTGCTTTAGAAAAGCAAACCAAACCAACCAACTTTTTGATAATTTGAGCTAAAAAACCAAACCAAAACAGACCAAAACCAAACCAAAACCAAACCATATCAAAATACCTCATTATCGAAAGATTTTGACTGGTAGCCATAGCCTTCTTTGTAATGCACTAAATCATGTGCTTTTAAATCTGCTAATCTAGTTTTTAGCGTACTATCTTTAATATCCATTCTAGCTGCTAATATTGAATACTTAACCCAAACACTAATAGGGTCATTAGGCTCTTTTTCCTTCTGATATTCTTCTATAGCATCTAATGTTTCTTTTCTTGCTGATGTAAGCATCATCTCTTTAGGAGACTCTAGCGTTAGTTTCAGTACACCTGAAGTAACATTACTAAAGCCAAAGACTTCTACTTCATGGAACTTAAAGTTCATAGGCTGTATTGGTCTACCATCTTTAACAAGTGTTTGGTCAACAGATACAAGCATAGCTTCATCATCACCGCTTCTCTTAACCCTAAACTCATAATCAAGTGCTGCTGGTAATACAGAGCTTCCTCTTGCCCTTGCTGAAGACCCATGACCAGTATGATGTACTATCACTATAGAAGCATTAAACTCTTCTTTAAGCATGTCTACACGCTGTATAAAGGTATTCATGTCTTTAGTGCTATTCTCATCTAACCCATAGTTTCTAGCTAAGGTGTCGATAATAATCATACCAATGCCATTGTTCTCAGCTTCTAAGTCTCTACAAACCTGTTGCAAGATAGCAAACTCTTCATCATCACCTATCCTTGAACCTCTATTAGATACAAGCAAAGGTTTCTTATCTAAGTTCATGCTATAGAACTGCTCATACGCCTTAATACGCCTACCAACTGCATTAGTTCCCTCACCTGCAAGATAAAGTACAGTTGATGGTTTAGTGTCATATCCATAGAAATCTTTACCTGAAGCTACAGCACAACCCATAGCAATAGCTATAAATGACTTACCTGACTTTGGTGCACCAAATATAGAAGTAACAGTTCCACGTTCTATGCATCTATCCACTAACCAATCAGGCTCAGTAATATTAGCCATAATCTCATTTACTGTTTGAAAATATAAACTTCCTTTTGGTCTTTTAGCTGTATTGCTTTTTATGTAATCTTCCAATGATTTAGAATCTGCAAAATAACCTGATTCATACGCATCCCATAAATCATCTTTTTCATTAAAATCTTTTGGTGGTTCAGTAATTAAAACACTACAACCATTTTGTTTTAGGTGGCTTGAAATCTCATTAGCAACCTTCTTACCAGCTTCATCATTATCAGGAAATATCCAAACATCCCTTCCATAGATAGGTGACCAGTCAGCTTTTTGCCAACTATTAACGCCACCATGCCATGTACAAGCATCTCCATCCTTCCTTATAGCTTCACATCCACGCAATGCTTTCTCACCTTCATTAATAATAATAGGTTTATCAGGAAAGTTATTAGTGTGATAGATAGGTAGCAACCCTTCAGGTCTTCGCATAGACCATGAACCATCAGGATTCATACTAAAAGGTGCATACTTTTGTTTTATAGGATGTCCATCAGGAAACCTCATAACCCAAAAATTAGTAGAATACTGCACTTTTACTATTGCTTGAGAATGAAGTTCCCTCATTTGGACTTTTGTAAAAGACCTTGCATTGCCCTTGTTAATGCCATTTGGGGGAGTCACATTAACGCTGAGTAAGGAGTCATTAGGCAATGCTTGGTCATAACCAAACTGTTTTAAAACTGTATTTATATCTTTGTTATGGTGTTTAATTAAATCCAAGATGCCACCACCAACATCTTCTTCAAAGTCATACCAAGTAGCAGATTCTAGGTTTAAACTCATAGAACCCTTAGCACCCCATCTAAGTTCTTTAGATGAGGTACTACTTGGTTCACCCAGTATTTGCTTTGCTACTTCAGGTGCGATTCTTTGCCAATCTACGCTTGACATCTAAAATGGTATATCGTCATCGCTAAGTTCAGTCTTAGCTACCATTTCAGCTACTTTATCTGCTAGTCCCTCGTTAGGAGAAACAAAACCATCATCATTATCAACTGGTGCATCAGGGTCAACATACCAATCAGGTACTTGGAAACCTCTATCACCCCACTTAACAAATTCAAATGTAAGTTCAGATGAACTACCCATACCTACTTGAATAGGTTTTGAGCCTTTGTATTCCATTACTGGTAACTTACCCGCGTTAGCATCTTTCTCATGCCAAAATGTTCCTAGTATCTTATTGAAAGCACTAGATTCAGCAAAAGTAAATCTTTGCCATAACATTGCATGACCACCATCAGGCATTACCCAACATGAAAATGCTCTTTTCCAATCATCAGCAGGTTTAGGGTTTACAACACCAAACTTTGCATCCCATTTATATTCAAAGCCATCACCTTTTGTATATCTACCCCAACCTGATTTGAATGTATCAATATCAAGTTGTAAGTATTTAAACTCTATTGGTGTCTCTCCATTTGCAAAAAACTGTTGACCTATTGTTTTAAAGCCAAAGTAAATTTGCGGTTTTTCTTCAGAATTTGTCATTCCGCCTAATATATCCATAAATACTCCTATATGGTTAATGTATTGTTTTATCAATACTGTTTATATAATCTGTTTCAAGTTGGCTATAACACCTCTCCTTAAAACTCTCATAATCCTCGTCATTAATAATGCCAAGGAATTCACATGCAACTAATATCTTGTCATAAGACATTCTGCAATATTGTTCAAAATCTTCTTCTAGTAAATAACTATGTAAGTCCATTAGCCTTTTGTACGACTTCATCTAACCTCTCACAAACTTCTGATAGTGGACACATATAGTATTGTTCCCAATTCTTTTTATACCCACTCTCCATCAAATATAGAGGTATAACGCACATAATCTTACGCCTATCATATTTATAAATTAATACTGGTATTAGGTCATCGTTAGCACTCTCAACCGCTTGATTCCACCAGTCATTCTTAAATACATCACTTCTACCAGTGCCTTTGTATCGTTTACATTCTATTGCCAAGTTACCCCAATAAATATCAGCCATACCTTTGGTCTGATATTGGTCTAGGTTTCTTTTAACAGTCTTAGTGCTACCTTTAGATGCAAGATAAGTATTAATCTTTTTGCAAATCACTCTTTCAAATGCAGCACCTTTTGTTCTACTGTTAATTGGCATCTATAAAAATCTCCTTCTTACCAGTAGCATGATAAGTAATAGTTAATGTATCTCCATTTTTAACTTCTGTATAACCAGCACCATTATTAACGTGGATATACCATTCATCTTTCTGCTTATTCAGCTTTAATCTTTGCGTTTCAACTATATCGCTATACTGAGTCATTGTTCTTCTCAGCTTCATAGGTCACCATGCCAAGTTTGATTAGCATCTGACTAGCTTGTTCTATTGTTAAGTTGTTTTGTATTGCAAAGATTTTTATGTCTTTGTGTAGCTCTTCAGGAATCCAAAGTGCTTTTTTTATTACTTCATCCATTGTTTTGACTCTCCATATTTATATTAAAATTAATTTGATAATAAAGCAAAGACTTTATTACATCTTTCTTCAAAAACCTTATACTGTTGTTAAGGGCATTTGATAAACTCTCCATACTTCTAAATACTCTCATTATCTATTTGCCCTTTTTACAACACCAAATCAACAACATTAGGACTATTATAAATACTTAAAGTCTTACCCTTCTTGTATTCTTTATAGTCCTCTAAGTATGCTTCCATAATTGACCAACCAAAGTCCATTTGCTCTTTAGTCATTCTAAATACTTTAGATGCATAAGGATAAGTCTTCTCTTGGGCAACAAACATAAAGTCAGTAACCTTATATCCAGCAGCTTCCATGCCACGCCTATAATAAGATGCTTGTAAATCATATCTAAACTTCTTGACTGACTTAGCAAAGGTGTAAGGCTCAACTGATTGAGTGGTCTTGTAGTCCACTATAACTATCTCATCTTTTGAATCAGTATTATCTAAAGGTGGACATATCAAGTCAGGTCTACACTTACACAAGACATCATCCTCATACCAGTAGAAGCTAGACTCAGCCACTTTACCTTTAGCATCAAGATAAGCATTACCTTCATAAATCATGTTATCTTTCATGCCTTGTATTAACTCTACGTCTGTTTCTTTAAGTACAATCAAACCTCTCTTCTCATACTCTTCTTTGAGTTCTTTGTTAGCCTTAGTGTAAGGACTACCAGTAATGACAACCACTTCTTTATCAAATGCTTCCTGACCTTCTACTAGCAATGAATGTGCTGCAGTTCCAAACCTCATGGCTGGTGTTGTTTCTTGTTGATGCTCTATTGCATGTAACTGTGATTCACCAAACCTTCTAATGAAACTACTACTAACACCAACACCTGCATGATAATCCTTGTTAGGTATATCTTTAAACACCCACGCTTTGCCACGTTGCTGAGACTGGTATTCTTTTAGCTCTTCTATCACTTAACCACCCCCATTAAATATGCTATCTCAGTCAAAGACTCTCTGACCTTATGCTCATCGTTACCAACTTGCACTTTAGTCTCACCAGTTATGAAGTCTTTGTAATAACCTCTGACCTCTCTCTTGGGTAGGCGGATTTCTCCGCCACCTAATATATTAAATACTACTTCCATTTATCTCTCCTTTTATCTGACTCAATCGCCATTAGTATTACCAAGCAAGATATATATCCCACTATTAACATGATTACATATTCCATTACTTCAATCTCCTCAGCCTAGCCTTCTCGTTATTGTGTTGCCTAGTCTCTTCATTCAAAGGTGCATGTAACGCATCTAAGAAGTCTAAGGCTATCTTCCTTTGCTCTTTGGTTAGCTGAACCAGTATTTTGTAATCTGACCTTCTATACATAGGGTACTGATAAAAACACTTATCCCTGTTTTTGTATTCCCAAAGAACTGGTTTGTCTATGCCTTCTATATGGTCTTCCCAAATATAAAAAGCATCATCAAATCTTTCTGCAAATCTTTCCATTACTTCCCCCTCTTTTTAGTTAGTTTTACTTCGTGACCTTGTTTGATTAACCTAGCTCTTTTTCTAGCCATGTAGAATAAGTCGCTAGTCTTAATGGCAACTACCCAGCCTAAGCTAGGTAGTTTTACTTCTAAAGTGTATCTAGTCATTATGCACACACCTTTTCTGAATCTTCACTTGCATATAAATCTTCTAGCTCTTTATACATATCCTTAGTTATATTTTCTAAGGCTGTATTGCTTAAAGTTACACATGGATTTTCTGTGCCATAATCATTACTATCTATATAAAAGATGTTTAGCTTTTGATTTAAGTTGCAATATGTAGCCCATTTGTTGCCTACATAATCAGCCATATAATCAACATTAGTTTTTTTATTTATTGCATATAAGCTACCTGAAGTCCATAGACCTTTTGTTTCCCATTTTTTATTTCTACAAATTCTTGAAAAGAAATTTATTAAATATCTTATTTCAGTTTTATTCAAAGGCTTTTCATTTTCGTTATGTAAATTAATAACTATTTCGCCAAGACATAATTTTTCGTATTTTCTTCTTATATCAAAATATTTATCCATTTTATTCATGTTATTTAACTCCTTACTTTTATTTAACATACTACCTATTATGCATACATAAATACAAATGTATATATAAATATAGAAAATAATTAATTTATTTTAAAGGGTTCAATACTGGCACTTGGCTAAGTGTATCTAAGGTTTCTTGTAAGGATTCTATTTCTAGGTTTGGGGTGATTATCTTTTTATCAAAGGTAAAGTAGGTTTGCGAAGTAGTATTTGGCTTGAAGAGAATTCGCTTATGTTCTTGGCTAAAGAAAACAAAAGCAAGAATATCACAATGATAGTTCTTATAAGTCTCTGACATTGACCTTGATGTTTCAGATGCAAAAGTATATTTACCTTCTTTGGATTCTCTTCTGCTTTTGACTTGGACTGTATATTTTGCATTGGCAAATTCTACCATTAAATCTGCGGGATGTTTTTCTTGAGTTGAATAGCAAAAGTCAGCGTATTCCAATAAGAATGTTTGTACTAAGGATTCTCCTAAAGCACCAAGTCGAGAATTACTTTGGTGGTCTTCCGATGTCTTTTTTGGCATCTTTATTACAGAGTGCTAGTTGTCGTGAATTGTAATTTGCCCTGTTTGGAGTTTGTATAGCATATTTGCTGTCTAGTAGTTCTTCTGATGCTTCTAACCACATTCCCATTTCCATTAAGGCTCTTGTCCTTCTGAAATCCATAAACCCTTTGATACCCATTTGGAATGTCATATCAACACAACAAAGCTGTGCTTTTTCAGGAAAGCTACGCCAAACAGTCCAGTATTCATCAAGCTGACTCATAACTCTTTTGATGTCGTTATCAAGCAAGTACATAGCTTCATCTTCAGTAACACCTCTATCTTGTAAGTTCCTACCTACACCAATAGTCCATTTAGCTTCGCTACATTGATAAAGGGTACACACAACCCCTTCATGCCTAACTAGCATTTCTTTAACTTTATCGTACATATTATTTGTTATGAACTCCTCTGAACTTTTCTGCTGTTCTAAGTGACGACATCCCAAGAAGGGATAAAAGAATTGTAGTAAGTTGCGAAAAATCAAACTCAAGTTTTTCAAGTTGTAAATCAACTCCGCTAACTACAGCTATCCAAGTTGCGATAGGCAAGATAATGTAATGAGTGCAAAGACTAAACCCACAAACATATCCAATGCAGGGTCTCCATGACGATACAAACCAGTTCCCGTTCTTCGCTTCTTCAGCATTAAGGCTAATTTGTGCTTTATCCAGTGATATAAGTTCTTTTTGTAAGTCATGTGATAGTTGTTCTTTTAAATCTTTATCCTGAACAAATTTATCCAAGACGTTATTTGCTACTTCAGCTATTTTGGTAATGCTCAAAACGTGCTTTTTACTATTAGTGTTATTAAAGAAGCTACAATAGTTGTAAGACCGCCAACAAGCCAAGCCTTTGAGCTATTGACTGATGCTTGTAAATCATCTGTTTTGCGATAGATAGTCTTCCATCTTTCCTCGCACATCTTTTCATGCACTTGCAGTTGTGTATGAACTTCTGCTGCGGTCTTCCTTGTAGCCATTAGTCTTCCTCTACTACTTCCTCTTCTTTAGGTAGAGTTTTATCAAAAGCTTCAATCAATATGTTTTTATGATTATTAATCATGTTATACAGATTGTAGCTTCTTTGTAGCTCTGCTAGTTCTCTTCCAGCTACGTTTAATTCAACAGCTAAACGAGTTTGTTCTTCGTTTAGGTCTTCTGCTGTGTATTCTCTACCATTAAAATTAATTATTACGTTTTTCTCTTCACTCATATTACTCTCCAAGTATTTTATTTTTTATAAGTTTCAGCCATTCAGGCTTCTTCTTATTTATTATAAATAAAGATACACCTATTACAATAATTAATACTATTAAAGTATCCATATATTATTCGCCTATAGTTTTTGTTTCAGTAGTTGGGTTAATCTCTTCAGCTATTTTAGAGTCTAAAGCAGATTTTAAGTTTGCTACTTCCTCTTCACCCATAATGCCTTCTACCCAACCAGTAACTACTGCATTG
>Ga0208791_1000924_pt1 | contig 11689 bp, 13 predicted proteins | sample 11_taG_FD_184084 | JGI IMG/M metagenome (GOLD analysis project Ga0208791, IMG submission 184084) | Marine viral communities from the Subarctic Pacific Ocean - 11_ETSP_OMZ_AT15265 metaG (SPAdes) (version 2) | ecosystem: Environmental > Aquatic > Marine > Oceanic | place: Pacific Ocean | collected...
CAGTAATTGTTTGGATATAGTTACCCACTGTATCAGTTCCAAGTGTTACTGAATTAGCATCTACACTTGATGCTTGTATTCCTAATGCATCAACAAATGCTTTAGTAACTCTAGCATCTATAGCTGAATTTGCTCTTGTATCTGTATAGTAAAGATTTGTATTTTCTGTTAAATCAGCAGTTGTCTTATTGCCAAATGCAGAATCAAATCTTGTAGTTGTATAATATAAATTAGTTGTTCCTTCACTTAAATCATCTGTATCTTTAGATGTGAAAGCTGAATCAAATCTAGCTGATGTGTAATATAAATTTGTGCCTTCTGCTAAATCAGATGTAGACTTAGTTGCAAGTCTAGTATCAAAATCAGTATTAACCCTAGCTGTTGTGTAATATAAATTGCTACCTTCAGATAAGTCACCTGTATCTTTAGTGCCTAACCTAGTATCAAATGCAGAATTTACTCTTGCAGTTGTATAGTAAAGGTTAGTATTCTCAACAACTATAGAAGTATCTAGTGTTGATGTAACTGATTGATTAGAACCATTGCCTATAAATATCTTGCCATTGTCTAAGTTAGGAGTAGCGTTACTTCTTCCAGCACCACCTACTTTAATAGAGCCATTGTTTTGATGACTTCTTAATACTTTACCTATGTTTTGTATTTGTGCTGATTCTCCACTTGGAGCTGTAGTTGTATATTCACCTGCTGTTGTAGATACATAAAGTATTTCACCAACTGATTCATTAGAAGTATCAATAGATGTTAAATTACCAAAAGTAACTATTTGCAGATTATTATTAGCATTAGCATCTTCTATTGCCATACCAAATGCAGGCATCTTAGAAGCATCATCAGCTTTTGCTTTACCTACTGTAGTTGTATTTCCTGAAACACCTGATACGTAAACAACATCACCTTTAGATAATGCTTCATCAGTTTTAGCTGTAAATCTAACAGCACCATCAATATCACCAATAAATTCTTCAGTAGCTGTAATTATATTAAAAGTAACATTATCACTAGTTGCTACAGCTTGTCCTATAGCAATACTAGGAGTAGAACCTTCACCAGTTCCACCTGTTACTGTTACACCAGTACCGCCTGACATAGATTCAACATAATTACCTGTAGTATCAGTTCCTAATGTTATTGAATTGATTTGCACAACTGTATCAATATCAACATTAGCACTACCATCAAAAGATACCGAACCTACAACATCACCTGATAAAGATATAGTTCTTGCTGTGCTTAGAGTATCAGCAGAATCTGCATTACCTGTTAAGTCTCCAGTAACATTACCTGTAACATTACCTGTTACATTACCAGTAACATCTCCTGTTAAATTGCCAGTAAATGTATTAGATGCAGTAATACTAACACCTGTAGTAATCCAAGCATTATCAGCAGCGTTTCTTATCTTTAATACGCTATTAGCTGTATCTACCCATAATTGATGGGCAAATGTAGTTGTTGGTTCAGTTGCTCCACTATTGACTGTTACAATAGCAGATAAAGCATTGTTTAAATCTGCTCTAAAATCTGCACCTGATTGGTTTGCTATGTTGTAATCGTGTTGTGCCATAATTAAATCTCTTTTCTATTAATTTTATACTTATTTCATATTTATTAAATCATTTATTACTATTTTTTAAGATAAGATGTTAATTCATCAATCTTGTTAATATGTAAATTCATTTTGTTTTTTGTAGCTTCAATGTCTACTTCATCATTAACAATGATGCATGGTATTTCAAATATAGTTCCATCATCTCTTGTAGCTACATAAAACTTAATATAATCATCTTCTTCTCTTTGTACTATTTCGTAATGCATATTAAGTAAATACTAAAAATCTATCTCTATTATTAGGCGTATATAAGCCACCTGTATCCCATGTTCTAAGTCCACTGCTTGAAGAATATGCAAGTGATGTTCTTGTTAATGTTCCTAGTAATGTTCCAGTATCATCAGTTCCATTGTAAATCTTTAAAGTAGTCCAACCTGCATTTCCTGTTGGAGTTCCACTAGTATCAAGGATACGTAAAAACGTATTATTAAAATCTACATTATAAAATTCCCAAGATGGATTATTACTATATAAATCACATGATGAATCAGTTGTTGAGCCAATAGAATTGCCTGATACAGTGCCATAACCAGTGTAAGTAGAACCTGAAACTGTTACTGAGCCTGTAGTAATTCCTGTTGACCATAAAGTAGTAACAGAACTAGCACCATAAAAATCAGATATTGAAATAGCACCTGATGATACGCCTGCAAGAGTTCTTAAATCAGTTTCACCTAAAGAAGATGTAGCTGTTGCACTTCTGCCTAGTTCTAAATTAATTGACCTATCAGTTGTTGTGCCACCAATAGATAATGTTCCTGAACTAGCTAATGTCATTGTCTAACCTTTTATTAAGAGCATCTATTTGTTCTTGTTGTTCTTTTATAGCTTCAATTAACAATGGTATTAATTTGTCATACCATACTGTTTTATATTTTGAATTTATTGGTGCATCAGTAACAATTTCAGGTAATACTTTTTCTACCTCTTGAGCATTAACACCAACTTGTAAATTCTTATTGTTATAACCTAGTTTTTTTGCTTTTTCATTTTCAGTAAAGTAATAACCATTTAATTTAGAGACCTTATCTAAAGCATTGTCAATTTTACCTTTAAAATCTTTTAATCTTTCATCTGAATAATAAGCTGTAATGTTATTTGTAGCTCTTATTTCTCCTGCTGTTGAAGATGCAGCAGTACCAACACCTAAACCATTAGGTATATATAATTCTGAAATATATGAAGTGCCACCAGCATATAAAAGATAATCATCATTAACAGTTGATTGATTTATAGTAACTCTAGGAGTAGCAATTCCAGGACTGTTTGTACTGCTTGTTGTATTACCAGGAAATATTTTTGTAGGAGTCCACTCAACCCTACCATCACCACCACTGCCATCATTATAAAAAACAGCAGCATATTCATCCATTTCAAATGCAACATCCCCTGTATTTTGTGAATTGTTATAGGCTTTATAAGTCATTTGAAGTCCATCAACTTTAAGCTGATTTTTTGTATCCGCCCCTATTGATAAAGTCTTAGCTGTTCCTGTTCCTGATACACCAAACAAATCATCTAATGGGTCACCATTAAGAGTAATAGTGCTTGCATCTAAAGTACCTGTTACTGTTGCTCCTGTTACATTTAAAGATGTGGCTGTTAAAGCACCTGATATTGTTGCACCTGTTGCAGTCATAACACCAGCAGAAGATACTGTAAAAGCACCTGAGCCAATATTCATACTTCCTGCTGTAATTGAACCTAAATCAGCAGATATAGCTGCTAAGTTAGTTACATTGATTTCATTAGCTGTTATTGCATTTGCTTGTATATCACCAAGAGCAACTGGTGCATCTGAGACTGTAAAAGTTAAACTTGCTGGGTCTGATTCAACACCTAAAGAATTTATAGAAGTAACTTTAGCAACATAATCAGTTCCAGTAGGTATAAAAGATAAATCAACTGAATTAGTATCTACAATTTTACTAAAGACTATATCACCTGAACTATTTTCTAAATCTAATCTAAATTCACTAGATGGAAAATCTGTAATTTGTGACCAACTGATAAAAGGTCTATCTATAGCTGAGGAATTGGTATCAGTAAAAGTGATTCCTGTTGGTGGATTTACTGCATAAGCAGAAGGAGTATTTGCTAATTCTTCTACTGATTCTTGAGGTGGCACTTCCCATGTATAAACATCAAAGTATTCTATTAAGCTAACTGCTACTAATCCATTAGATTGAAGTTCTAGTGCTTCAACTCTACAAACTTTACCTGAGAATCCTAAACCTGCATAAGTTAAATCTACTATATCTCCTACATTTAACTTATACATTTCAGGAGTTCCTAAGAACTGCATGGTTGTTTGATTTCTACTTCTAACAAGAATAGCCTTACCCATGTTGTAAGCTATATATGGGTCACTTATATATGGGAACTCGGCTTTGATTTCTAATATCTCATCATTATCGTCTGAGTAATATTCAGGACTTGCATCATGCAAAACTGTAGCTGTATCTAATTCGTATTTTTTATTAGCATTAAAAAATTCAACAATAACTTTGTTAGCTTTTTTATCTTTATTTCCATAATCAACTGATATACCAGCATCAGCAATAATATGGTTATCAGTTATACTAAATGTTGATGTGCCTGTATCTTCTATTGATAATTCGTATTTACCATCTACATAAAGAAAGATACCTCTCATATTTGCAAGAAGTTCTTTTGCGTTATCCATTACATTTTTATTTGTATCTACATAACCATTACAATGAAATCTTTTAACTTTTAATAAAGACGTTCCTGTTTGTGTAGAATAATCAGTTGTAAATAAAAAATTAACAAAGACTAAAAATTCTTCATTTGTATCAAAATATTGACTTCTTCTAATAGCTTTTATTTCTACTTCATCTAAAACACCATTACCATTAGAATCAAATAAATCTAATAGCTCTCCTAATTTATTTTGAAACCATTGTGTATTAGCAGAAGCACCACTAATTGTAAAAAAATCATCACCACTATTTGCAGACCAAGTTAATGATTGTGCTGTTCCATTAAAATAAGGCTGGTCAACTTGAGTATCACAAACATTAGCAGCAGAGCTAAAGGTTGACATATTAATTTGTGATGATGTTAATCCTTTACCATATTCATCATTAGTAATGTAATCAAGGAAACATAAAGCTGGATTATCTGACCATTGATAAGTAGACGGAGTTCCAAATGTTTGACCTGAATCTCTTGGGTCATATACCTTCTTTCCTTTTACCTGAACTGTAATTTGAGGAACACCTCTAAATGTTCCATGTTCATCGTAATAAAATGCAGCAGCAATATATGCTATGCCATTTAGTTTATGTGCTGAAGTCCATTTACTTCCAATAGATGCAGTAAGCATAGGGTCTGCTGTTTGTGTTGCAGCACCATGATGTGCGTTGAATACATATCTATAACCTCTACCTGTAGGGTCAGTTCCAAATGTTCCACCTGTTAAGCCTATTCCTGTTCCTACAACTTGGTCACCAGTACATAAAGAACCTGCACCTGAAGATATTTTATCTGAACCTATATATCCACCATCTCTAAATTGATTTGGGTCTGTTAATGGATTGCCATCTATTTCTAATGTTTCAAGCATTATTTCTTCTAATTCTCCAACACTTATTGCATAAACAACAAACAAATGCATAGAATAATTATCAGCAGTATCCATATAAACAACTTGAGCACCCACCCTTCTATTTCCATAAATAACAGGAATCTTGCCACCAGCAGCAGTTTTATTAGCCAATATAGATTGACCTTGTTGCTGCATTTGTCTTGCTTGTAAATATCCTTTAACACCTACTGCTACAGTAACAGCATTAAATATCATATTTATTTTTCCAAGAGTATCTGCTGCTTTCCAAGTTGTAGCAATCCAATTAAAAAATGTTAAAAATGGATTACCCATTATGAACCCCACCTAACATCTGATTTAACTTGCGTAGCATATTCCAATCCTTTATCACCTGAACTAAATGATTGTTGAGATTCATCTGAATAATGTCTGCCTTTTGTTAAATTCCAATTTGCCCAATGTGATGCAACAGTCATGCTTAAAGCAGATGTGTCTATATTCTCAGATATTGCTACATTTCTAATTTGACCTGTAAAATAATTAATAGCACCCACAATGCTGTCATTAGTATCAAAATAAGCAATATATACCTCTACTGTTTTATCAGTAAAAGCTCCATCTTGAACTAAAGACCTAACTTGATTTGTAATATTAGAAAATCCTAAATTAATTTCGTCTACTTGTAATTGACCTGTTTCAGTTGTTGAATCAACTGTTAAAAAACTACCACCAGCTTCATAGCTGTTAGAATCATAAGTAACATTAGTGTACCAATCAGTCAATCTAATAGTAGATGATAAATTAAGCTCAACTAGAAAAGCTGTCTTAGTTGCTGTTGATGATACTTGAGTTTGTAAAGCAGATGATAAACTTCTAGGCATTAGGTTATAACCTCTCTAACATCAAATGAAATACTATAAAAACCACTAGCATCTGTTGAATACATAATTTCATCAGATTCAAGATAAACAGTGAAACTAGGTTTATTTACAGTAACAGCTTCATTATCTGCTAGAGATGCTACTAGATTTGGTGATATGGTAACTGTTGCTGCACCACCTGATGCATCAGCATCTTCAGCAACCATATATACTTTTGAATGATTAGCAAACTTAATTAAATCTCCAGCTTTTAAAGCACCTGTTGTTTGTGAAAAACCATCTATAGTTATTGTATTATCACCTGCTGAATGTGCATTATTAACTACTATATCTGTCTCTAACTTACTTGCACCTAAATTATCTAATGGTGCAACTATAGTAAAGTCCTCAAAAGAACCTTTTTGTTTTTGTAAAAATGCAAATACTTCTTGAGCCTTTTCTTGTTGTAAAGGTGGCATTTGCACTGTAAAAGAAAAATATTGACTACCTATTTGTCTGACTTGTTTTTTACCTGATAAAGTCTGATTTAATAAAGTAGGTCTATTATCTTTAAAATTTAAACTTCTAAAATTAGGAGATGTTGGAAATTGTCCTGACATTATACTACTCCCATTCTGCCTTGATTATTCATGGCATTGTTTATGATTGATGTTATCAATCCTTTTCTTGATGCTAGTAACTGGTCAAATCCAGCAGCATCTACTGTTGAGATATTAAAGTTGACTGTAGCACCGCCAACAGCTTGACCTTTAGTATGGTCAATAACAGTTTCATTAGGATGTAATATAGCTGGGAATCCACCTCTACCATCTATTCCACCTGCTCTAACACCCATACCTGTAAAACCACCACCTTCCATACTGTCAGCAGCAGTTTGAAATACTTTACCTATTGTAGATTCAGCACCAAAAGCTGTAGCACCAAATCCTAATAATTTTTTAATAACATGAACTCTAATTAATTCATCTATAATTGATTTGACAACTTGAGTAGCAAGATTTTTAAAATCTAAAAATTCTTTATTAGTAAAGTCAAAAAATGTTTTAAAAGAAGAAGTTAAAGTAGAAGATATAGCGTTCATGCTTTTTACACTATCTAAAGCACCACCAAAATCTTTAGCAGCTTCTAAAGCAACTTTTTTTCTAAGTTCTTCTGCTTTTTCTAATGTAGCAATTTCTTCTTTAATTATATCTATTTTATCTTGATGATTTTGCAATCCATGTCTTGCTCTTCTTCTTGAATTTGCTTCATTATATTTTTCTTGTTTCACAAGCAATTCATCTAACTCTTCTTGCAATTCAGGAATAGTTTTAGGTATATCAATTAAACCTAATGCATCCATAAACATTAATACTGAATTAGCAGCACTAATAAACATATCTTGCATAGGAGCTAATATCTGTCTTTTAAGAATATTCATAGTGTCATTGAATCTTTCTGCTCTTCTTATAGTTTCTTCATCAAGAACACCTGTAGCTGATTCAGCTAATGCTTTCATAGCTTCAGCACCATCTTTACCCATGACAGCAAGTTTTACACCTGCTCTACCCATAAGGTCAGCTAGAATAGCGTTTTTCTCAAATTGACTACCAACATCATCAAGAGCTTCAAATAATTCGACAAATACCTCTTCAGCACCTTTTACAGAACCATCAGCATTTTTAACCTGCACTCCAAGTTTTTGTAATGTTCTACCAGCTTCAGAAGTTCTAAGTTGTGCTTGACCTACCATCTTGGTAAAGTTTTGCATACCTTTATTAAATTCTTCTGTAGCTAACCCTGACTGTTGAGCAGCAAATTGATATTTTTGTAAAAATTCTGTATTAACACCAAGAGAGTCAGAAACCTTACCAATATCATCAGCAAGTTTTAAAGTAGCATTACCAAATTCAACAATTTGTCTAACAGCAAATACACCAGCAAAAGCACCAGCTAATTTTTTCATAGCTGATTGGGTGCTGTTGATATTTTTATTTACTGAATTAAAACCCTTTTTACTTTTATCTTGAGCTGTAATTCTTAATTTATAATCAGTTGCCATTTCTTATCTGCCTATTTTTTTCCTCTAAATATGCTAACCATCCTGTATATTCGGATAAGGTCATTCTTTCTTCTAGTTCCTGAAGTGTGCAGTGCAACATTTCAGCTAGATAGTATTTAGCAAATAAGTCCTTATCCTCTGCTACTTTTTTGCTTGTTGTTCTACACTTGGAGTAGACATAATTTCAGTTGCAACTCTTGCAAGTACATCTTTATCTACACCATTCATAAGTGTATGTTTATCTGATAGGTCAAATACTTTTTCACCATCAGAATCTAAGGCTTTATATATTAAGCAATAAGCCATCAATGCTACATCATCATCTTTTGCATATCGTTGCAATTTAGACATTTCTGCTAGCGTTAATGGCTTTGCATATACTTTAAGAACCTCATCTCCATCACTCCACTCAGGTATCTCAATCTCTTTGATTTCTAAAGAATCAAAATGAGCTTTTGCCTTATCTATAAGTTTCATGTTCTTATACTGTTGTCGATGTTAATGCACCAGTTCCTTGAACTGAAATACTAGCTTCAACCAATCCATCAAATGATGCACTTCTTGAAACACCAGTAACAATAGCTGAACCACTGTAATAAGTATCTCCTGATGTATCTCCTTCAGGATAAACATTAAGAGTTACTTCTGAGCCAATGGTTAAAGCACCTTGACCACTAGTATCAGTCTCATCCCAAAATACATCTATACTTCCTGAGAAAGAAGTCAATGATGATTTATAGGTTCTTGCAGTATCACCCATTGAAGTATCTTCTAAAGTATCAGCAGTTTCCTCAAGTGAGTAAGACCTTATTTCAGCTACAGCATTAGAACCGACTTTTACAGTTCCTTCACTTCCTTTATGTGTTGCCATTTTCTACCTCGTCTTTCGACTTTTTCTTAGAAGAAGATTTAATTTTATCTTGCGAATGGACTGCTTCCTCTTTCCAACCCATATTCAATAAAGACTCAACCTTAGAAGGGTGAGCTTCTATAGAAACTTTGCCATCAGGACTAATCATTTTCATAATTGTCTCCTATACTGCTACATCAGGATTAGTTTCCTGAACATAGTAATTAGTTAAGAAGGTTAAACTCACATATCCTAGTGGTTTCTCACCTTCACCATTAAACTCTATTTCTGTTGATTCTAAATAGCAATCTTTAGCTAATCCATCTAAAGTTCTATCTGCTGCTATTGCTTCTTCAACTTCTTTTGATATTGTATCAATAGTATCATCAAAGTCACTAGTAGCTTTTGCATATCCTTCTACTACTACTGACAATTCTCTACTCATAACTCTATCAGTACCTATAACTATTGGTTCAGATGTTTCTGATTTAGTATAGATAACTAATGCTGGTACTGTTTCTAATGGATAAACCCTTGACTCATAAACTCTTGAACCAGTTGTAGTTAAACCAGTTAAAGTAGTTCCAAACTTTTCTCTTATTTGTTGTCTTATATGATTCGCCATTATATTTCCTCTAACATTAATGCACTAAAACCTGTTCTATCTGCTTGTATATTAACAACAGTATAGCTTTGTGCTGCTTTGAGTATATTACCATTTGTATCTTTAATTGCAGATACATCTAATCTATTTCCAAATGCAATATTAGGAACATCTATAGTTCTGCAATAGGCTATTGGTTTTAATGCTTCTACACCAATGCCTTCTTCTTGTTCTACATATTCATTATTTAAAATAATATTAATAGTTGAAGAAGTACCTGAGTTTGTATAAACAGCAGATACTCCATGACCATAATTAATATCTAAATATCCAGCCATATCTAATTCAGTTTCTAATCTAAATTGAGACATTATTCTTCCTCTAACACCAAAGAAACTAAACCTGTATTATCAGGTTCTACTGTTCTAACAATAAAGGTCGTTTCAGCTTTTAAAACATTACCTTTATCAGTTGTTATTGCATCAACAATTAACTTATCTTCTTGGGATATATAAGGCACATCAGATGCTTTTACTATTGCTCTTGGTTGATAACCAGCAACAGGTACAGTTCCACCTTCTATATTAAAATATTCTTGGTCAATAATAATGTTTATATTTTTAGATGCACCTGAGTCTATATCAAACAAATCGTCAATCAGACCCAAGCTATCCCAAAGAGTTTGTTGGACTTCAAAGAAAGTGGCAGTAACACCATGACCTGTTGTTGTATCAACATAGGCGTTAAAATCTAATGCACTCTCTAAAGGCATGATTTACTTTTTAGCTCTTGTTTTTGGAGCTTTTGTTTTTGAAGTTTTTAAACCTACGCTTCTATCTTGTTTTTCAGCTTTAGGCTTACCTATATGAACTTCAGCTTTACCATATCCACATAAAGCATGACCTTCATGTACAGGTAATTCAATTATATCGCCAGCATGAACCTTAGAACCACCAGCCATTGTATCAGTTAATATTTTATATTTTTTCATTTCTAAGTTGGGGGTATTGCTACCCCCATTCCATTTAAGCATCAGTTAATTAGTCGCTTGATTTACAGAATGAAACTGCATGTCTTACAGCAACATCAACAGTTTGTAGAGCAACAATTCTTACTCCACCTGAAGTTGATAATGCATAAGGGTCAACAGTAATATCTAAACCACCATACATACCAATTAATAAGTCTGCAAAGTTACCAAAGTAGAAATCACCACTTGTTACTTGATTACTTCTAACAACATTATAACCATTCATAGTGTTATCAGGAGAAACAACAAATTGAGCAGTATTAGTTGCTTTTTCAGTTGTTTTCAAAGTACCAAAGTCAGCAGGTCTACAGATATAAGCTAAAGAACCAGTTAAGGCATTGTCATTAGCTACAGCACTTTCCATAGCTACAATCTCAGCCCATGTTGGGTTAGCAGCAGCAAATGTAGTTGTGTTAATACCTGAAGTATTAGCAATACCTGTTGGTTGTCCACTTGAACCTGAACCAGCTAAAGCACCTGCATCAATAGCAGTAGCTATAGATTTTGTTAGGTCATCTCTAATTAAGTTCTCAACATCTAATGATGATTGTTGTAATAAGAGTCTTGTTGCATCAGTAAAAGCACCAATTACTTTTGGTGACATTGTTACTGAACCTGAAGTGAATTCACTTTCAGAAGCAGCAGTACCTTCAGTTGCAATCCAACCAGCAGATGAAGCAGCAGTTTTCTTAGGAATTACAACATTACCTTGTAATCCTCTTAGCATTGTTGCTCCAGCTTGCATTACTGAAGATTCGTTTCTTAATACATCAATAAAATCTCCACCTCTATAATCTTCACTAATTAGTGTTGAATCATCAGAAGAGTTGATGTCTCTTTTGCCCCAAGTTCTTAGGACTTCAGCAGGTAACATGATACCTTGAGCATCTTTACCATACTGTCTTGCAGCTTCAGCAGAACATTCAAATTCAAATTCTGCATCTTTTTGTGCTTGTCTGTCAGATGGGTTAGCCATAGCTCTAATAGCTTTTACTAGACTGAACTCTCTAACTTCTTCTTTAGTCATGCCAATTTCTGAAGGAGTTTCTAAAGGAGTATTGTTAGAAATGTTTTCTAATAAA
>Ga0208791_1000932_pt1 | contig 11611 bp, 9 predicted proteins | sample 11_taG_FD_184084 | JGI IMG/M metagenome (GOLD analysis project Ga0208791, IMG submission 184084) | Marine viral communities from the Subarctic Pacific Ocean - 11_ETSP_OMZ_AT15265 metaG (SPAdes) (version 2) | ecosystem: Environmental > Aquatic > Marine > Oceanic | place: Pacific Ocean | collected...
CAGTTACGTCTGCTATCGCAGCCAACTCTTCTGATACGGGTAATGGTGGTTCTAGTGTTGTTGGGGAATATCAGTTAAACACAGGTCTTGATGTGACCGTTGGTGGTACTGGTTGGGGTGCTGGACAGTGGAGTGGTACAACCAATGGTGCTTTATCCACAACTTTAAACGAAGCTTTAGATGCTTCTGAAACAGGTGTGGATGTTGTTGATGAAACAGGTATGACAACAGATGGGGATGTTATTTTAATTGATAACGAGTTAATGCTTATCACGGCTTCTGCTGACGATAACACAATAACAGTGACCCGTGGACATAGTGGCACTACTGCTGCAACACATGACAATGGATCGTTGGTTAGATTAGCCACTGGTAATACTCTTGCAACAGATGACTTTGTTGGCTGGGGCAGTTCTGCATCGATCACGGTACCTGGTGCACAGATCAGATTATGGTCACACGATAACTTTGGAGAAGATTTAATTCTTAATCCAAGAGACGGTGCTATTTATTATTGGGATAGAACAAACGGATTAAGTGGAAGAGCGGTAAAATTAAACACGCTTGCTGGTACAAAAACAAGTATACCACAAAGAGCCAAACAAGTTCTTGTATCTGACCAAGACAGACATGTTATCGCTTTTGGTTGTGATAACTTTGGAACAGATTTAACATCTCCTGATGGAGACGGGGTACAAGATCCACTGTTAATTAGATTCTCATCACAAGAAAATCCATTAGATTGGTTTCCGACTGCTACAAACACAGCTGGTGACTTAAGACTTGGTGGTGGATCGACCTTTGTTCAAGCTGTTGAAACAAAACAACAGTTGCTTGTTTTTACAAATAAAACCTTACACGCTATGAAATTTATAGGTCCTCCATTTACTTTTGGTTTGCAAGAGCTATCAAAGAACATAACCATTATGAGTCCTTCCTCGGCTATTGCAGTAGAAGACGCAGTGTATTGGATGGGAGTTGACACTTTCTATGTGTATGGAGGCGGTCAAACTGTACAATTACCATGTACTGTGAAAGACAAAGTATTTTTAGATTTTAATTTTGAAGAGCGTGACAAGGTTCATGTGGGTGTTAACTCTGAGTTTAGTGAACTTCTGTGGTTTTATCCTTCATCCAGTAGTACAGAAATAGATAAGTATGTTGCTTATAATTACTCGGAAAAAGTTTGGTATTATGGTACAATGGCTCGTCAAGCATGGCTTGACAGAGGTATTAGAACATTACCAATAGCAACAGGTGATCAATATTTATATAATCATGAAGTCGGATATGATGATGACGGATCAGCTATGACATCTTTTATTGAGTCTGCACCTATAGATATTGGTGACGGGGATAAATATGTTTTTCTAAATGAAGTTGTGCCCGATATAACTTTTAATGGATCAACTAGTTTAAATCCAGATGTAGACTTTACTGTTAAGGCTAAGAATTTTTCTGGTGGTAACTTTTTGCAAACTCAGTCTGGCAACACACAAAGAACAGCCACTAGTCCAGTAGAACAGTTTACAGAAAAACTAAACTATCGTTTACGAGGTAGGTCTTTTGCCTTACGAGTTGATTCTACATCTTTAGGTACAAAATATAAGCTTGGAACACCTAGAGCCAATATAAGACAAGATGGAAGACGCTAATGTTAGTAACCAGTATTCCTCAATATATTCAAGGTTTAACAAATGCAAAAGTTGATCTAACAACAACTGATAACACTATTTTATATACAGCACCCACTGGGGCTGAGTCTAATGCATCTATTATTAGCTCTATTTTAGTGCACGATAGTAGTAACAATGGCGATACTTTGACTGTAACTTTAACGGACAAAGATAATAATGTGTTTGAATTGTTTGAAAAAAGCGTTGCAGGACACGCAACAGAAGAGATGCTAACAAGAGATCTGATATTACAAGGTGGTGACATCATAAAAGTACAGGCAGGAGTGGCTAACAGACTCCTTGTTGTCGCTAGTATACAAGAACTAATTAAGACTAGAATCACAACAAGTGCGATAACGCAGATATAGGATTGAAGAATCAACAATTAATTGGTATTATAAGCTATGGGTATATTTAAAAGCATCACTAAAGTTTTAAAAAAAGCAGCACCAATTATTGGTGGAACCATTGGTTTTGCTGTTGGCGGGCCATTAGGAGCCTCAATAGGATCGGGTATTGGATCATTAGCTGGTGGCAGAAGTGTAGAAGAAGCATTATTAAACGCTGGATTAGCATATGGTGTAGGATCGTTTGCGAAAGGTGCTGGTTTCGGAACACAAGGCACAAGTGCTGGTACTTATGGAGCTTCAACCGGAGCTTCAAATGTGGCTAATGTTAGTGGGCCAGAAATAATGAGTGGTGTAAAAACAACAGCACCAATATCCCAAATTTCTTCATCTGTCCCTACTACAGCTTCAAAGGCTATAAGCAGTGTTTTTGACTTTGCAAAAGCAAATCCATTAATAACTGCTGGAGGTGTAGGTACATTGCTTGCAAGTTCTATACCTGAAGAGCAACAATCTGGGGGCTTTAATATGCAACCTTATCCAGTAGGTAAAACTAGGCTAGGTACTGGACGAATCGGTAATAAACTGTATAATTTAGATGATCCAGATGAGCGAAAAAAATATTTTGAAGATAATAGAAAAAGACAAGGTGCCGAGGATATTGAATCAGAAGAAGAAAGAGATATATTTAGAGACGTTGTAAGTAGAGATCCCTCTTTGAGAGATCCCTTTTTGGCAGCAAGTGGTGGAGAAGTAACAGGCCCTGGTACAGGAACCAGTGACTCAGTTCCTGCAAGATTATCAGACGGAGAATTTGTGGTAACAGCAAAGGCTGTCCGTGGTGCAGGTGGCGGAGATAGAGATGTCGGTGCCGCAAGAATGTATGACATGATGTCACAATTAGAAAGGGTTGCGTGATGGCAGATCCACAAGAAGTCAAACAAGAACAAATTGTAAGGTTAGCTCCTTTCCAAGAAGATTATTTAGCTGATATATTTGCAAGTGCGAAGGCTCTCACGGGTGAAGGCTCACAAATGCCTTTTTCTGCACAACAGTTAGAAGGTCTTACTGAAGATCAACTAAGAGCAATAAATGTAGCTGGTCAAGGTATTGGAGGATTTCAGCCTTATTTAAAAGGAGGAGCCGAAGCTTTAGGTCAAGGTATTGGAGCCGTGGGCACTGGTCTGGGAACTATAGGAACTGCATTAAGTCAATTACCTGAAGCACAACAAGGATACAGACAACAGCAACAAGCTATGTTGGATGCTCAAAGACTAGGACAACAAGGTATTGGGCAAGCACAACAAATGACAGCTGGTGCCAGTTATGACTTTGATCCTACCTCTTACAGAGAGTTTATGGATCCGTACATGGAAGATATTGTTCAGCAACAATATGCAGATATAGCTGAACAAGGAGATATAGCAAAAAACAAAGCCTCTGCACAAGCTATTGGTGCGGGAGCCTTTGGTGGTTCAAGAGGAGCTATTGAACAAGCAGCTATCAATCAAAATGTGTTGGAGCAACAAGCTAGGACAGGATCACAGCTAAGATCAGCAGGTTTTCAGCAAGCTCAAAATCTTGCACAACAAGCAGCATCAAGACAAGCACAACAACAACTTGCACAAGCTGGACAGTTTGGTCAACAAGCTGGACAAGCGGGAGCCATGGGTTTTCAAGGAGCACAAGGCTATGGTCAGACAGCTGCAGGTCTTGGTAATCTTGCACAATTAACTGGTCAATTAGGTCAAACAACTGGTGCTCTTGGGCAAACAGTCGGGCAACTTGGAACTGCGACAGCGGGCCTTGGTCAATTAGGTCAACAAATGGGTGTTCAAGATGTTAATACATTATTGGGTATAGGTGGAATGCAACAACAACAAAAACAAAGACAACTTGATATAGATCGAGCCAACGCACTTGCAGAACAAGCTCTACCTTATCAACAGGTTGGTTTTATGTCTGATATTTTTAGAGGTGTCCCAGCCCTACAACAGACTTATTCAACAACCACGAGTCCAGGACCGAGTAACCAGTCTCAACTACTAGGATTAGGTATAGCAGGTTTAGGTGCATACGGCATGGCAAACAGAGGAACTGGTAACTTTTTCGGTATGGGAGCTAAGAATTGAACAAACCATTAAATAGAAGAATGTTTCGTCAAGGTGGTATGTCTAAACAGCCAATGGGTATTCTTGCTTCATCACCAGAATTAATGACAACAGCCCAAAAAGCTATGATGAAAGGTCAGCCAGTTAAAGCACAAAATGGCACCTTTATTAAAGACCCTGATAAAATGAATTCACCTATGATAAATTATTTTAGACAAAACTCGCCTTTAGAAGCTATAGGTGGTTTTGTTTCTGATACAGCAGATAAATTTATGACTAATAATAAAATAATTGCCGACATGATTAACAAAGGCTTACTAATTGGATCACCTGATGGGAAAAGAGATGATACTCCAACATTTCATGGATACACTTTACCTGAGATGAAAAAAGAAGGTGAAAGCTTTGCAAAAGATAAGGCAAAGGCATTAGCTATCAAAAAAGATGACTCTCAATTTATGAAAGACATTAAGAAAATTGGATCTAGTATTGATACTAGCCTTGAATCTACTATTAATAATATAGACAAAGGTTTAGATTATTTTAGAAATAAAAAAGAAATAGAAACAGCTGATGATATTAGATTAAAAGGAATACAAAAAAGTCTAAATTTAAAAGCCGAAGGAGATTCAAGATATCAATTTACAGATCAATCTGCTGGCCCACAACGTTTAGAGCCTCCTAAAAAAGGTGAGGAAAGAGGTTTAGTAGATCCTAACGTTTTATCTTCAGCTGATCCTAGGTTTCCAGAATCTTTCCCAGAATCTAGACCGGAAGAGGTTTTAGGACTTAGTGTAATAAATAAAATTAAAGAAGATGCAAAAAACCCTAAAGGGACTACTACAAAAGGGGCTGATGATGCATTAGGTATATCAGATTTAAGTTTTAAAGATCGTGTGAAAGCAAGACGAGAGATTATTTCTGCCGCACTAGGAAGAGATATTTCTGAAAAAGACGTGAGAACTGATGCAAACTATAATTTAATTATGACAGGTTTGTTAGTTGCAGCAGGTGAAAGTCCAAATGCTATGACAAATATTGCAAAAGGATTGGCTGCAGGATTGGCTGGATATGGTAAAGCAAAAGGTGAAGCTACAGAAGCTAAGAGAAAAGAAGACATAGCTGTAGGATTGGCTGCTGTAGAACAAGTATTTAAAGAGTCAGAAGCAGAAAAATCTAGGGATAAAAAACCAGAAGCAATTAGAACAGCAGAATATCTAAGAGATAATCCAGAGCTTATGACTATAATGAAAGGGATTAGTTCTAAGAACAAATCTGATGAACAAATCAAATTAGAAATAGCAACAGCTTTAGCTAAATCGTCCATAGATCCAAGTGCTGTAAATGTGGGTATGATAGATACGTTATTCAAAGCTGTTAAAGGTCAGATTCAAACACCTCAAACACCTACAGTAATTCCTTCATATAGAATACCTCAAAATGTTGTGGGTACAGATAACTATAAGCCTGGTAAAGTAATAACTTATAATAAGAACAATTACAAAGTAAGTGATGACGGACTAACACTTAATTTAGACACAACACAAAAGAGTAGCTAATGGCTTCTCCTATTGAAAATTTGCCTGTCTTTCCAGTTCAGGAAAATGAAGACATAAATAAATTACCAGTGTTTCCAATAGCTGGTGCAAAACAAGAAGAAGATTCTTTCTTAGGAAGCACTGTAAGCACTTTCGGAGATATAGCTCAAGGTGTTGGATCTGGATTAGTTGGTTTACCACAAGGTATAGTAGAAACAGTGACTTCTGGCTTTGATTATATTTTTGATACTGACTCAACAGAAGACGTTACAGCTTTTGCTGAAGGAACAAAAGAATTTCTTGGTTTAACACCAGAGGGAACAGCTGGTAAAGTAGCAGAAGGTATAACAACTTTTGGTGGTGCCCTTATACCAGTTATCGGATGGGTTAATCGTGCAAGTAGTGTCGCTCGTGGAATTAACACAATACCAGCTACAAGTAAGTTTTTTAGAGCAGCAGAAAGATTTGGTAGATCTAACGCAGGTAAAAATTTATTAGGTGCTAAAACAGCTTTTGGTGCAAGAACAAAACAAGCACTTGTAACAAGTTTTGCAGGTGGTGCCGCAGAAGCACTTGTAGCACCAGATGGAACAGGCACATTGGCTGATGCTTTTGGTGTTTTACCAGAGAGTTTAAGAACTGATAAAACACAAGGTTTACGAGGCAGAGAAAAGGCTGCACAAACACTATCTAACAAATTAAAGATAGGAACTGAAGGTGCAGCAATCGGTTTAGGAGTTGAAGCTGCAATACCTATAGCTGGATCTGCTGTAAAAATTGCATCTATGCTTCCTCTCGTTCCTCAAACAGCAAAATTAATATCTGAAGGATTTCAAAGACTAGGATCAAAAGTTTCTGGAACATCTTTAGGTAAATACTTGTCTTCAAGAGGTGAAACTCCAAAAGAATTATTTGAAGCAATGAAAGATGTTGATGCTATGATTAGCTCACAAGATAATTTAGCTATGAGTTATCTTTCTGAGTTTGAAAAGGCTGCCAAAAAAACAATTAGTACTATGCAGCTACCAGGTAAAAGACAAAAACAAATAGATAGAGCATATTCTGATTTAATGAGGTATCTTGAAGGTGACGAAAAAGCTTTTGATACAGTTGTAGATGGTAAAGCTTTATATAACCCTAGAGTCAAAGCAGCTGCAGAAGGTATGAGAATACAAGTGGATGCTTTATCAGATGTTATTTATAAACAACTGGAAGACATGGTAGAGCAAGGTCTTGTTGAACCTAGTTTAGTAAAACCAATTCTTCAAGAGATAGAAAACAATAAAGGTGCTTATCTTCGTAGATTATATGGTGGAGCCGTATCTTTAGATGCAAAAGGTTTAGCTGCTATGAAGGCTGATCCAAGATACACACAAAGCATAGAAAACTCCGCTAAAATAATTATGAAAACTAATCCTGAAAAGACATTAGACGAAGCTATGTCAGAGGCAACTAAATCAGTAGACAGAGCTATACTAGGAGATCTTTCAGAAGGATCATTAAGCCCAGAAGCAATTCTTAATTTAAAGAAAAAAGGAGATATGACAGGTTCTTCAAGAATAAAAGAAGTTCCGTTATATACAATATCAGAAGGATTCTTCAAAAAAAGATCTGTTTTTCTAGATAAAAATCCACAACTAAGAGAACTTATGAACGAGATCCGTGATCCTAAGGTCCTCTTCACACAAACAATAAGTGATTTAAGTAAGTTTATTGGAACAAACAATTTATATAAAAGCATGGCTAGGATGACAGATGAGGGAGGTTTTTCAGAAACTTTTCAGACAGCTATTCCTAAAATAAATAACTGGCTTACAAAAGCAAAAGATTCAAAAGGTAAATTAGTACAAGCTTCAAGACCTTTGATTGTAAAAGGAGAAGACTTAACACCTCAACAAATAGCTGATCTTCAAGCAGCAGGATACAAACAACTAGGTAAGCGTGTTCCTCAAAAGTCAAAGGTTATAGAAGACTTAGAAAAAGAAGAATTAAAAGCAGCACAATCAGGTAAACCTTTTTCCAAAGAAAAACTAAAGAAAAATGAAAAAGTAAAACAAGAAGAATTAAGTAAGATGTCTGTTTCTGGAGGTAATTATGGTGCTCTATCTGGAGATTTTGTAGCACCAGAAATATTTAACTCTTTGACAATACCTACAAGAACCGGGGGCATAGGTTCGGAATTGTTGGCTGTAGCATTACAAGCCAAAGGCTTATCCCAAGTCGCAAAAACAGTTTTAAATCCATTAGCTCAAGTTCGTAACTTTTTATCAGGTATATTTATGGTAGGAGCCAATGGTAACATTGCTAGAAACATGGATTTAACTCAGTCTATGTCAGCTACCTTTGGTAAAGTTTCTAATCTTAGTGAGCCAGAGTTCAGAGAATTCTATGAAATGTTAGGTGATATAGGAATAAGAGAAGAAAACATTGTTATAAACGAGTTTCAAAGAAACATAAGAGAAGGGGCTGGACTAACAGGTGCTAGTAAAACAGGTGCAGCGATTGAGTATGGTATGGATAAACTACCTATTATATCAAGTGCATTCAAAGCTTTTCAATCTGTTTATGGTAACGTTGATACTTACTGGAAAACTGTAGGTTTTGTTGGAGAGAAAGCAAAGTTTGGATCAGCTTTTCGAAAGGCTGGTTTAGATCCTGATAACTTGGGAGATGACATAATTCAAGAATTAGTAAACTCTGGTCTTGCTCCTCGATCCTCGGATCTTATGGGTAAGCATGGATTTATAAACGTGTTTGCAGGTGATATTGTAAAAGAGACAATGCCTATTTATTCTCGTGTTCCAAAACTTATTAGAGACATAAGAAAAGTTCCTGTATTTGGTAACTTCATAGCTTTCCCTGCTGAGATTATGAGAAACTCAACTAACATACTTAATCGTAGTTTAACAGAGATGGGATTTAAGGCTAGTGACTCTTTAGTAGCAAAAATAGGTGCTGATAAAGCAGCTATCTTGGAAAGACAGATTCGTGCTATAGGTGCAAATAGATTAGCTAGTTATGTAAATATGGCTGCTACTGTTCCTTTTGCAGTCACAAAAGGTGCACTAATGGCTGTCGATATGTCACAAGAAGAACTAGAGAATATTCGAAAATTGATGCCTGAATTTTTAAATGGTCACCAAACTGTTCCTTTAAACAATCCAAAAGATGGTAAAAAATTTGAGTATGTTGATTTAAGTTACATGTTGCCTTATGACTTTGTTTTGGCTCCAGCGAGACTAGCTTTAAAAACATACAGTCAAAAAGGAGAAATAGGTGCTTCCGAAGCAGAGAAGATAATTGGTGGAGCATGGGAATCTTTTAAAGCTTTATCTGAGCCTTTTGCAGGTGAATCATTAATAGCTGAACGTGTATTAGACGCTTTACCCGCACAATATTTAGGTCGTGGTGGTCAAACTCCCACAGGTGCTCCAATATGGAATGAAGCAGAGTCTCCTGGTGCAAAACTTCAAAAAGGTTTTTATCATGTTTTAGGAGGTTTATTACCTGGTGGTGTAGAACAATTTGCAAAATTAACTCCTCGTGGCTTTGAGCAGGGTAGAACTTCTCTTGCAATTTCAGGAGATCCTGGAGCAACTGGAACTAAATATGATAAGACAGAAGAGGCATTAACAGCTTTCACAGGAATAAGAAAATTAGAATTAGATGTACCAAGAGCTTTGTCTTTTAGTGGTTATGGTTACACACAAACAAGGAGTTCTGCTATAAGAGGCTTTGGTCAAATAGCTAAACTTAACAATTCTACAAAAGAAGATGTTTTACAGGCTTATGTCGAAGGCAATAATAATTTATTTAGAGTACAAAGAGAAATGTATGATAAAATACAAGCAGCTAGAACTGCTGGATTGTCAGAAAAAGACATAATATATGCTCTTAAAGAAGACTCTAATTTAGGAAGACAAGAATTGGGTATGATTTTAAAAGGTCAATTTAGTCCTATAAAACCAAGTAAAGAACTTTATGAAGCTATCTACAAAGAAGCTAATATAAGACTAGAAAGAAGAGCACTTAATAAATTACCTGTACCAGAGATGGTGAAAATATATACAGATATATTAGGTAAATCGTTATTGTCTGGTGGTGTTGAATCGACACAAGAAGAACTTCCTATATTTCCAGTTGATGAATTACCTGTATTAGATACTTCTAATATATCTCCAACAAGTGGTACAACAACGTCTGCCGAAACAAGAACTAATCCTGCTTTCTTAGGAAGCAATCCAATTGATATTCTTAAAAATTTAACAATAGGAACTAGAACACAATGAAATTATCAAAAAACTTTTCGCTAGCAGAATTTACAAAATCACAGACGGCTGAAAGAAAAGGTATTGAAAACAAACCAAATGAGATTCACATTATAGCCATGGAATCTTTGTGCCACAATGTATTAGAAAGAATTAGATCAGCTTTTGGTAAACCAGTTATGATTAATTCTGGATACAGAAGTCCGGCTTTGTGTGAAGCCATAGGATCAAAGCCAACTTCACAACACTGTGATGGAGAAGCAGCAGATATAGAAATATTTGGTGTGAGTAATTATGATCTTGCTAAATATATTGAAAACAATTTAAACTTCGATCAACTTATATTAGAATGCTGGGATGGTATTGAGCCTAATTCTGGTTGGGTACATGTATCTTACGTTAACGATTTAGCAAATAGAAAAGATGTGTTAACATATACTAGAGCAAACGGATATACAAAGGGGATTGTATAATGAAAGACGGCCCGTTCAAAACTGCAATAGAAAAAGAAGATGATGACAAGGTCATCATGCAACAATTCATTGTTCTTAAAATAAAGAATGGCGAGATTGTAAAAGAAACACACATGAGAAACCATAGCTTTTATGGAGATTATCATGATAGTTATATGTCAGAGCGTCTAGTAGATATTAGCGATATAACAAACGGAACAATGCATTAATGGCTTACAAACGTAATTACCAAAGAGAATATGCTATAGAACCTAAGTCTCGCAGAAAGGAACGAGCTAATCGAAACTTGGCTCGAAGACAAATGATGCGTAAAGGTAAGGTTAAAAAAGGCGATGGAAAAGACGTACATCACGTTGGTGGTAATGCCTTAAATAAAAAAAGTAAATTGAAAGTTGTATCTGCCTCTAAAAATAGATCATATGCAAGAACAAAAAATGCTAGAAAAAAGAATCCTAAATCATAATGTCAACATCGATTGTAAATTTACCGTCAATAGATGTATGGGTTCGAAGAGAATATTTACGAGATCATGAAGATGGTCATGGAGAATTTGTTAAAGGCATTTGGGTTACTGCAAAATCTATTCCTGGTAGAGCTTTTTATTTTGAAACTTACCTTCCTGATTATGGTGCTTTGTATGACAAGTTACCTATTTCTGCATTCGTTTCTGACCCAGTTACACCGACTCCAGATTTGGATCTTTACAACCTTCAGTTTTGGAACTGCATGGATTATGGTGTGGTGGCTATTTCTAAACAATTCATAGGATCGATGGATTTTGAAGTATTGACCAGAGACCACGGAACACTGACAGGTAAGTATGTAGCAACACTAGATAATTACAATGTCGATCCAGACCACATCGATTATTCAACCAGTGAGAAACCAGCAGAACACAAGTCACATAATATAATAGAACTAAGCAACGGACAGTTTTGTTTATATCCAAACAATAGAATGAGAGTTTATGATAACTCATTAACTCCAGACAAGCCATTGCAACCAGACTTCAAAGTGAGTACAATAGAGTACCAAGTTGAAAATGGACAAAAGTTCAGACTTGGTGATACAGATGAATACTTTTGGAAAACCAAAGATGAATGATAGAGTTTGCTTTAGTCTATATGATAGGCACATTAATTATTAATCAAGACCAGACATTTGAAAATGTTAATGACTGCCTGTATTTTGCTAGAAG